>Ga0307513_10001832_pt1 | contig 30170 bp, 26 predicted proteins | sample 15_EM_MG_FD_202174 | JGI IMG/M metagenome (GOLD analysis project Ga0307513, IMG submission 202174) | Populus trichocarpa ectomycorrhiza microbial communities from riparian zone in the Pacific Northwest, United States - 15_EM | ecosystem: Host-associated > Plants > Roots > Unclassified | place... | reverse complement strand
GCGTCAGGTTGCGTCAGATGCGTGGTGTGGTAGGATGGTTGCGTCCTGGTTCGCGATTTGCGTTCCAGCGTCCAGTGCGTCAGATGCCCAGAACGCACAGAACGCAAGGTATTATTTTTGCTGATGTAGGGCCTGCCATCCTTACCGATCACGGCTGTCCTGACCCTCCAGGAATGAGAACAGAACACCTTTTTCAATCCATCTTAATCTCTTGGGAGTCACCCTGTGGGGCCCCATTGGGGTCCCGGATCTTTGGGAACACAGATAGTACCCCCCTCATGTTCAAATACTTCTAGTAATCGCCTAGATCACCATATTGTATCATAGGAATTGTAATAATTCAACTTCACTGGAGGGATTTGGGACGTTCTCTGCTTGGAAGGTCAGACACTTTGCTTTTTGTATCGTATCTTGAATTTGGCCTGAGGAGGGTATTCTTTGTGGCGCTTTGGCCCTGCATAGAGTATGGAATTTGGGATGTCTCAGAGAGAAGTTTAGCTATATGAACTCTTAGTGTGCCATGGGCAGAGTTGTGGGGTTCGTGTGATTTCCTGACCAACAGCTGTTCTCCTTCCTTCTTTGAGCTCGCCTACTACCATCAGCTCTTGGGGATGATATTATATGGCCTCCTCCCTTGCCAGGACCTGCTCATTGTGTCTCCGGTTCTGGAGACGAGTTGAAAAATTGGGTGCACTATAAAATAAGTTAGTTACCAAGCACAAGATTCTTAATATTCTATTATCACTCAGAGGGCGATCTACTCCTATCCAGGTATATTTATAAGTTTTTTAAAACTCAATAAGGATGTGCTGATCTTATCTGAGGAGGATCTCTACACAGGCCCTGAGACAAGGGATAAGGAATGGGCTACGGTCACAGGAGGTCTTTTAGATGCTGTAGACCTCAAGCAGGCCTGAAACAAATCCTGAGAGACCCTGGCCACTTGCCCAGTAAAGCGTGGTTAATACCGAAATTTGGAACAATCGCCAGCTCAAAGATCTGGCCTTCAGGGCTGTTGGCACTTGATACCACGGAGAGAATCTATTTTATGGCACAAGTTTCCCTATCAGTATGCCTGGCATGCAACTAGGTGCTCTAGTACTGCGAAAGCGGAACGCAGGTGGATACGATGAACTTTGAGCGAAAAGAAAGAAGGGTCAAAATAAATAGCTGAGACGAGCTTGAGTAGTAACCAGAGCCCTTCATGATGGGATTGCGCGAAATTGTGCCTCTTCTGATTTAACTATCTTTTGGCATTTCATTTGCTGTGCACAGCACACGAGTACCGTACTGTACAAGGCACTTCCAGCGCCAACAACGCTACTGCTCCCCTACTCCAGGACTAACTCTTTTGCCCAGTATCTTTGGGGCAACTTTATCCTGTGACATTTCGTTTCGTTGTACTCGAACACCCTATTTCTGGGGGTGGTGAATGGCATTGTAATAGTGATGGACACGATCATGCTCGATCATAAACTTTTGGTGTGATCGAGCTCGATCAATGCTCGAGCATGGGCCAAAGTTTCTGCTCGAGCATGATCGTGTCCATCACTACATTGTAAGCAGGCGGGACCGGAACCCGAGAATCTACCTGAATAACCTCAAACAGATGCAGGCTTTGCCCTGGGGCAAGAAGATGGCTACTCCATGCCCGCTCCATGTTTTTTTTTTATTACCCATAGTATACTCGGCTGACAAAAATAACGGCCCGCCAGAGATCACTAGCGATGCAACCCCCCCTCCACCTCGACCCACCTAAAGAAATTTCTCTAAATCATATCAATTTCTTGCATCCATTCTACTATATATTTACTTTTTCCAGTTTTATCGCCACAATGATTGGTTTGGTGGGAAAGTGCCGTTATAGCCGAAGTTTTTCCTGATCGTTGGTGCGCCGTTAAGTTTGTTAACGTACCATACTCACCGTCGTGTCAACTGCATGTGGGCAAAGCATTGGGCTCATCCCTGCCACAGGCTCGTTTCCTCTCGGAATGATTGGTTAGAAAGAAGGGCTGTATATGTATCTGCTCTCGCCTCTGTTTTCTGAAAGGGCAATTACCCCGCCTGAAAATCTCAAATAGAGGCAGGTTCCCCCCTCCCCTCTCCCGAGGTTTTGCTATTTCCTTTGTAAATTACCTGCACTTAGTATTTCAAAATGAATTCTGCGTGAGTTGTCACTTTTTTTTTTAACTGACTCGAACACCCAGTCACCAACTCTCGCACTCGAATCACCCAGCCTACGAGAAGTACGGTCGCGGGTGTCATTTCCAACTTGTTTCGACCAACGTTGCGGGGGTTGCACAGCCACTTCCAGCAGAGCTCGGACCACTCCCTCTTTATCTCGATGATGATGGCTTCTCCTCTGTTCTTGGCCCATCACTAAACCATGTGGCGCCTCAGGACCAAGCCTATAGATCAGCCGATCACGCCCTCGCTTACAACCGTACCAATACCCTAGCTACCCTAACGGCTCCCAGAGCCCGGGTGTTTTGTGGAGCATCAAATTCTAGATGTTCCGGAAATAGGTTTGCGTTCCCTTGCGCCGTACCTTTACTCTTCACAAAAACTAACCCGGAGAAGCGGTCCACATACTTGCTCCCGCAGGTCCTACACTTGTAACGCACCTAATTGTCCCCGACCGGCCCCGTTCAGCACGAGACAGGCGCTCAACCGACACTATGAGGTAATTCACCTTGCCGGGCGGATTGACTGTCCGGTTCCCGGATGCGAGAAGATTGGCGAGAAGGGGATCAAGAGATATGATAATCTTGTTGTTCACATGAGGAGCAAGCATGGGGTACCACAAGCTGGAGCATCGCACCGGGGGTAGTTGGTTGATCAGGGAGTCGTCAGGCGGCTCTCGTTTCAAGAGCACCTCCTGCGATATGGTTCACCGCTGCTTTTTTTTGTTGGTTTGATGATTTGGATGTAGTGTACGGCTAAGTTCCGTACCCACTTGAGTTTATGAGTTTTGTATTTGAATAGTTTTTTGAATTGGTTTGAATACCGTATGCTCTCATGAGAGGGGGAATGGCTCTAAAGCGAACTATGGTGAAAACAAGGCAGCCGAACCAACAGGAGAGGGCGAAGAACGCCAAGTCGCCACTGTTTAAACATAGACGGCCGTCTAGCAACCAGAGACAGTGCCGTCAAAGGAAGTTATAATAGAGGGTGTCCGTCTTCCACTGTTCTAGATTCTTGTAGCTGGACTGCCAAAGAGTTACCTTGCCTACACTATTTAAAGTTCATCTACTTTGCCGTACCCCCCTCCACTATCAAGCCCCCCTTTCAACCTTGTCTCAGATTTTTAGACGGCCGTCTATTGTATATCACTTGTGACGAAGTAGAGTTCGAGTGTTGAGGTATGGTAAGTTACCGTACGACACCATACGATACTTGAAATTTCCGATAATCATATCTTCATAAAGTTTCAGATCATAATTTTGGATCTTAGTGTTCTACACATATCATTGCCGAGAACAGCTAGACTACTCTATTAGATGACTGGAAACTATATCTGAAATTACTGGTCAGAATTTGAGAGGAAGTCACCAGTCCACGGACAAGCTACTCTTGGCCATCAGCTAAATATCATATCACATTATCTACTCTGGGATAGTTGCGCTAGAGCGAGAATTGTGGGAGCGGAGCAACCACCCCCCCCCAACTGCGTAAGTACTCTCAGGCAGAATGAGTTTTGAGACAACGGGCGCAATCACGATCCGCCGCAAAACCCGCCGCAAAACCCAACCACCATGATAACCACAATGCCGGTAGCGATTACAATTGCAACCACAACTATAATGGCGATTAATACTATGATCAGTAGATCTGTGCTCCTCCACCCCCAGGGGGCCGAGATTCTCGTTTCATCATACAACTGAGCCAAATGCCATGGGTGTAGATTACTTTAAATTTGCTGCCGGTTCTGCCACCATTTCATTTTTCTTGTTCATTGGGAATGCCGGCTCACAGAAATAAGGGCGAAGTCGCTGTGCAAATAGTCAAATCGGTTCGAGGGAATTAAAAAATTAAAATCCAAAGCTCATAAATGCAAGATGCGTATGCAATTTAACCATAGTACACTGAAATGGGCAAAACAAAAACGAGCACAACAATCTCGCAAGGGATGATCAAACAAACGGATCAACCCACTACTCCCTGTGTGATCCACCAGCTGCTGGTGGCCCATGCTTATTTCTCATATGGGCAACTAGATTATCATACCTCTTGATCCCCTTTTTGCCAACATTCTCGCAGCCGGGGACTGGACAGTCGATCCGCGTGGCAACATGTATCGCTTTATAGTGTCGATTGAGCTCATATTTCGTTCTGAACGGGTTTAACCGGGTGCAAGCGGGTGCGTTACAAGTGTAGGAGCGACGGGAGCAAGTGTGTGGACCGCTTCCCTAGGTTAGTCGATGTGAAGAATAAAGGTAACTCGGTGTGGTGGGGGTGCGAACCTGTTTCCAGTACATTTGGATGATCGGCAAAATACCTTGTCCTTGGAGGGCGTCAAGGTGGGAAGGATATTAACAGGGTTCTAGGCAAAGGTAACATCGGGAGATGCATTGGCATGATCCCCAGAGACTGCGTGACTGAGTGGTGGGCCAAGAACCGCGTAGAAACCATCGTCGCTGAGATAAAGAGGAAGTGGCCCTAGCTGCACAGGAAGGGGCAGTGCAACCCCGCTAGCATCAGTTGAAACTAGCTCGAATGAGGTTGGCGTGAGAACTTCGCCTCCCCAACTAGTTTCATTTCCTGCAGAGTTAGTAAAAAAAAAAAAACTTACGCAGAATCCATTTTGGGAATGTAAAGCGCAGGTGACTAGCAGAGAAATTGGGAAAACTGGGGCAGAAGGGACTGGAGAACTCGCTGGTATTTAAACACCAATTGCGCCTTCACACCGTCCCTGAGTGCGCAAGTGACCGTTCGACAGATCTGTAGAGCCTTCTCAAGGCCAATCATATGAGGCAAAAGCGCGCCTGTGGCAGAAGTCCGCCTGGTACTCACTCCTAACCTTCCAATTTCGGCATTCTAACGACACACCCCACTCGCACTGCATTTGGAGTCGAGCAGGGCTGTCCCATCCGGGGTGTATTTCTCTTCTTTCTCCCTATTGGTTTAACTATTGGTGTACTAGGGTGTGAGCGAAAGTACGGCGAAGTTACGCAGGCGGTGGGGAGGGGTTGGGCGTGATGGGAGAGGAGGGAGGGGGGTTGGTATAGGAGGGGTGTGGGGGGGGCGAGGGAGGGTTGGGTGAAGAGGAGGGTGGCTGAAAATATGGCCGAGGGGATGCCACCGAGTACAAGTGGCCTAACCGGAGTGAGAAAGATTAGGCCGATTCAGGGTGGAGTGGGAAATGTGGTACTGAAAACAAGAAAATCGGTGGAATGGTATTATATCAACCCCATGGAAGCGGAGAAGTACGTGAAAACAACTGTCACTTTCAAAGAACACTCAAGTAGAAACAAAACCACACAAGTCACGATCAATCTGAATTGACTAAGCTATGTCGCAAAACCAACCCGGCAAACCACACCAAAGACAGAAAATTCCCCTCGCAAAGAAAGTCCAACCTTGCAGGTTGTCCGACTAGCTAAGTACAGGTCCAATTTTCCTTCTTCAACCCACACGATCCTCGTTGCTGCCTCCTCATTGCGGTGGTCGTCGTTTGAGAGGAAAAGAAGGAAGGAAAGCGTGAGAGAAGACAAAACCTAAGTTACATAGAAGCCCTTGTCCGCCAAGCCTAGCCAACAGCCACCCCTCCAGAACCGCGAAACCTCCCAAAGCCAAGATCGTGACTAACTATCTATTTAGTAAAAGTTAATCGCAGATAAGCTAGAAAACAGCAAGTTAAGAAAGTCAATTTTAAACCGTAACAGTACCAATAGCTCGCTATCCATTTCCTCGCAAGGCGTTTGAGAAAATCTTCTGGGTGTTAAGAAACTCGCTGACAAAAGCCTATAGATAAGCTCTCACCCGAGGCATGTAATCGAAGGCTCTAAAGTCAACTTCAGCGTATTTAGGGGCAAAAGGGTATGAAATTCATCTTTTTCCTACTAGAGCGCGGCCATAAAGTTACATTGTTTCCTGCTACGGCTGGCCAGACGGACCGCTTTTTCAGTCTTGTTCCAGATAGTTAGCAAGCCTAGGAATTCAAATGAAGTATATAAACAATTTTACTTTACGAGGTACTTGTACGGTACAAACATCAGGCAAGATGTTTTCGTACAAGGTGTGAATATCAGGGATGTCTTCAGACATGAAGTCTAGCTAAGAAAACACAGCAACATCCGTGTTTTCCTGTTCGGTGATTTTTCTTCTCCCATCACAACTAAAGGGCTTTACTTGGCAGCCCTTGTACGAAGGTATCTTGCCTGATACTTGCATGATACCTGTATATAAATTCTTCTCTGTTTACCCCGTTACCTACGGAGGCACAGCTCCTAAGTTTTGTATGTTCCACAGGGGGTAAAGGCAGCAAACCTCGCTTGTGGAACATACAAAACTTAGGCGCCGTACCTCCGTAGGGCTATTCGCTTGCAGCTAGGACATTGAAATAAAGTAGGGGCTGATCCAAATATTTACTACGGTTAGGAGCAGCTCAAAATAAGCCTAGTTTTGGCCATAAGGGGTTAAGCGAAAGCCGTTTAGTGCGAATTTGAGACAGGCGACGAAGAAAACCTCTTATCTTAACTTTACTAGCGGCAGACGAACGGCGTTCACTAGGGGGAGGACATTTCATACCGCAAGTTTTTCTTGAGCCAGGCGCCGACCGCCAACTGCATTGAGAAATTCCTTTCCAGAGACTCCTGGATGCCCCAATCTCTTGAATTTAGCGATTTGTCGAGTACTAGCTGATTGGAGGTGGTCTACGATAAAAAAATGACCTGCCGAGCTGCCTTTGTTTTTTTTGCAATGGAAAAACGCCACACGATGCACAGCAAACCAAAAAAATGAGGAAATTCGTTAAGTTCTGAAAAGATAATAATCCCGGGCAACTGTGTCTACTCTGCGGAATGGGAGGGGTGGGCAAACAACTATGAAGAAATCTCAACTAGAAAGGAAAACCGCGCGACTCGCGATCAATTCAAATCCACTAAGCTTCACAAACCTCTTATCTAAAGCCAACCCAGAGAACCGCACAGAAGAGAGAAAATCCGACCCTAAGAAAGCACAACCTTACAGGTTGTCCGACTAATTAGGTACAGGACAAATTTTTCTTCGTCAATCCACTGTCCAGCAGTTCCTCTATTGTGCTGTTCCCGTTCGTCACGATAGCTGGGGGAAGGCGAGAGAGAAGCGAAAGATCGTAGTCTAACTTACATGGAGCCCCCCTATCTGCCAAGACTAGGCCACTGCCACCCCTGCACAAAAGTGACTCCTCCCCAAAACAAGATCATGAGCCACTCTCTATTCCGTCTTAGTTATTTACTGATAAGCTAAAAAAAACTGCAAGTTGGAGAAGCTAACTTTCATCCCTAACCAGGGTTCCGAATAGCCCGACTGGTCTGGTCTTGAGGACATGACTGTTTAGTGGGTCCTTCTTCATGTTAACAACAAGGCCGGCCTAGTTCAAGTGGTCAGGTCTGGTCCAAGACCGGTCCTAGACCAGTCTCTATAAAACGATTGCAACGTACTATCGTAATAGTACTCATATAGAATAAATACATGTTTTGAAAAGAAAAAGATCTACATTTTACAATCGCAACGAAATCATCCTTACTTCCATATGGCCACCTCTGTTGGAAGTCCTTGATGCTACTTTGTATGCCCAGGGTACCGCATGGCAGCAGAATATCACGCTCTACTTAGACCTATATCATCTGGACAAACGTTTCGGATATGCGTGTTGGAAATCTGTGATGCTGCTCACTATGCTTTCGCTATCGGGCACGCACACAGCCTATCGCGTTATTGTTGGGACAAGGAAGTCCTAACATGCGGTATGGATTAATACATCCGCTGGGAGCAAGTTCTGGGATGCTGCTCGGCGTGCTCAGAATATGCGCAGCGTATCCTGCTATCGTTCTACAAACCTCCAGTTATGCGCTTATGATTGGTGCTGCCCGGGAAGGATATGGGTAGGAGAATCGGATGTGTGGAGGATATGGTGCCAGTGGGTGCAGAAGTTTTCTTTGTGACATTTGTTCTGTCTTGTATTAGCATGATAGTTCTTTGCGGAAGGGGAACTTGAAGGTGAACATGTGTGGAAGAGGGGCATGCATGAAAGAGGATAGATCTCTGTCGCGATCGATAGAAGGATGGGAGGACTTTTCTGCTTTATATATACTCTTGTGTGTACTGTTAATAATTAGTTAGTAGAGATGATCGTGAGTAGGAGTAGATGAGAGAGAACTTCGCAATAGGTGTGTTAGTGATTAAGGTCTTTTCTGTCGCTGTACTCTTGGCACTTCGGTCTATTTTCCAGCCGCAGCCCTGGCTATTTGGCAGTTGCCATGCAGATCAGCCAAAAGTCGATGCACTTTCTATCACTCGGTTTTTGACAAGCCCGACCGATCCCCGTCCGGTCAGTTCCAACAACCATGACTGTCCAGTTGGTCTAATTTCTACTATTAGACTGGATGTGACTTTGGCTGGACTAACCTAGTCCTGTCCAGTCCTCTGCCGACCATTTGGAACCATGATTGGAAGTGTTCACGGACTAACCCTATTACCCGAGAACTTATTCCATGTATGAGGTTTGAATTATGTTTGGTGTCTTATGATCTGCATTCACAGGTGTATGGTATCAGTATCTGGTTTGATGTATGTGGAAATGAGATAGTGTTTTTTTGTTGGTTAAGCGGCTGTGTAACAATAGCCATGTTCTTAGATACGCATTGGAAGGGATAAGTGCTGGCGGTATTGGAAAAGGCGACAGTATATTCAGTTGTACTTGCAATGGGTCGAGCGGGAAATATTATGGAACCGGTATTAGAAATCCACACAAAGTTTTATTTTTCACAGCTGTCTCATCCTACCTTCACCGGAAGGGACAATACATTGGCCCGGGGGTCCAAAGGGCTAATCATGAATTACCATACGAGCTAGAATTGTATTATATGTTGAAGATAATCGGTGTGGAGGGAGTGATTGGTGTTGAGGGTTTTATGTAGTAGAGTGGATTAGCTCAAGTAAGCACACAGAGTCAGTATTAAGCAGCGAAGGAGTTCATAGTTTCTTCCATAGAGTATGTAGGAAGGAAAGTTAAGAGGGGAGTAAAGAATAGGAAAAAAGGCCAAAGTGAGGACAAGGAGGAAAGAAAGCCAAGTGCACGTATTTCCCACACCAAGTACTACTATTTCTAACATCATCTATATCAGAGGCTCCTAAAACAACCTATTTGTAGTGGGAGCGCAGCTCTGGCAATAGTAGAATAGATTAGAGTTCGTTACGGGGGCTCTGGAGCCCCGAAAAACACGGGCCTCCGGTCCCATTCCCCGCCCCTCCCCACTCAAACGCCCGGAGCAGGGTGTGTTTTTGGACATTCCCTGCCCACGTCCCCGCCCAGGCCCCCGCCCCGCCCATTGCCCAGACGGGTCCCGGTTGAAAATAGGTGGTGAAAAACGGCCCCGTCCAGGGAATCAGTGGGGTCGGGCCCGGGACGGGGGCGGGGCGGCAATAATCCCAAAAATACCCCCCCTCCGGCCCCGTGTAAGGGCGGGGCCCGGCGAGTGAAGACCCGCCCCGCCCCGCCCCGTAACGAACCCTAGAATAGATAAAAAGAACTTCAAGTTGTGTTTTATGATAAACAGAGTGGCGAGAGATTCCCGCCTTGGAATGCCCAATCTCCTTTTAGCCGCTAGACTAATGGTGCTATACACTCCCAGATGAGCAGGAAAGGCGTTTGTCATGATGTTCCTAGAAAATGGAATATATGATTCTACGAATAAGTGCCAGGCCCTAGCTAGGGAGCAGTCACTACGTCATGGAGGGTATATCGCAAAGTGGGGGCTCTTTAACATGGTAAGGTATTATGGCAAGAGTGTGGTCCAATGCTGGAAGAGAAACAACAGTTGATGCCATTTCATAGGAGGGTCTCAGGGGAATTGGTTATTCCAAATGAGGCGGATTGTAGCCGTATTGTTGCCAACTAAAGTTGCGTGTCCCAATCGCGTGCTATGTAGTAGGAGCAATAATACTGTCCTTGCGATGATGCAAATACACATGCTATTCAGAACAACACTTTTCAAAGTTTCACCTCTCCTATTCCTGTTTCGCTATTCCCGATAGTTAAATCCAATGTGGCATAATTAGTCGTACTTTGCTTCCTGTCCTACCCTCTTTTTACACAGGCACAATAGAACACCGGTTCACAGAAGCAAAGGTAAGTGAAGAACACTGACAGAAAATATTGGCATATCAAATGAAATCAAAGCAACCACTAAAACACAAAACTCAAGAACACAATGCGTACACAATTTGGCCTCATTCAACACTGAACCCATGAAAACGCAAAAACCAGCTAGCTAAGCTTCTCAACCGAATATTACCCGATGACTCTCCTGATCAACCAAGTGCTCCCTCCATGATCCACCAGCTGGTAATCCCTATGAACGTTCTTCACATGAACGATTAGATTGTCATATCTCTTGATCCCCTTTTCGCCAACATTTTCACAGCCAAGAACTGGACAGTCGATCCGCTCGCCAAGGTGTACCAACTCATAGTGTCGGTTGAGTGCCTGCTTTGTTCTGAACGACTTTGGACGGGCACAACTTGGTGCTCGACAAGTGTAAGAGCGACGAGAACAAGTGTGGGGACCCCTTCCCCGAGTTAGTCGATTTGGAGGATAAGCGCATAAATAGAGTAGGAGGGATGCGAACCTGTTTCCAGAACATCTGGATGATCCACAAAAGACCTTGTCCCCGGGCGAGGTTAGAATACCGGAGATGTTGATCGGACTGGAGGCGAGGGTATGATTGGTAGAGCCGTTGGCTTGGTTCAGAGGCGTCGCGTGGCAGAGCCGTGGGCCAATAACAGAGTAGAAACCGTCACTCAGTGGATAAAGAGGAAGTGGCCCAAGCTCGGCAGGAAGCGGGTGTGCAACCCCAGCAGAATTAGTCGAAACTAGCTGGAATTGGGAGAGTTCGGAACTATACCTGGAAGACACAAGTGCATGAGCTTTTATGCAACAGAACCATCGCCAAAAGGAAATAAATAAAACATACAGAAGTCATCACCGGCGCGGCCGGGTGATGGGAATGAATGAGAGGAGTTCTGAAAGATGATGGTAATTGGTTGAGCTTCTTTCCTCCCCATGTTTTCCTTCTAATATGTTATGCTCTCAGAGTGCTCACAGGACACCAAACCTAACCTAAACACCTATCCTCCACGGAGCCCTAAGTTCCAGCTAGTTACATAGAATATCACTACACCGGGCCTCTACCCACCCCTCCTGCCCGGAGTCTTAGTATGCCCAAGTCAAGTCTCTGTTAGAACCCACAGTCCCATTAAAGAAGATAGAGTCTCTTGCCCGGCTTGTGGTCATATGCACAACAGCTCTATCGCAGTTGATGGTGGCCACCGGGTAACCTAGGTTGTGGCCTGCAGTGGGCCCACTCTGCAATAGACTCCAGCCTGAATCCACTCTTTCTAAGTGTATAAGACAGGTTTCGTGCCAGGTGGGGTAAGGCCCCTACATCCTTCTCGGTATTCTTTCTTTGGCGTGTGCTGGTATGTCGGGCGGTGGACATTGGAGGTGGTTCTTGTCTCGCAAGTTTTGAGGTGGTTTTTTTTTGGCGATGGTTGCGTTTCACAAAGCCCATTCACTTTTGTCCTCCAAGTGTATCCCTAGGAGCAAGGCACCAGTGTTAGAAAGAAGTAAAAAAAACTTACGAAGAGTCCATTTCTCGAAACGCAAAAGCAGACAATTTAGCAAAACTTCCAAAGAGGGGGACGGGGGAACTGGCTTGTATTTGAAACCATTTCAGAGGAAAATTGCACTTTCCCCAAATATATGCTAGAGCGCCACACAGGCGCACTGACGCTTTCCCACCAATCATTCAGTGTAAAAACGAGCCTGAGGCAGGGATCCGCTGAAGGCCTTGTGATACACAATTACGATACCCGAGTAATACGAGTACTCGTACTGTAGAATCGCCGATATTACTGACAACTCACCTGTCAGGGAGGGTTATCGAGTGGCCACTTCCTTGTCTCAGAGCAAAGCCTGCAGCTCTGCTGGACGACTCCGGCATCGTACTCGTAATTTGCACTGACGTTTGCAAACACGACTGCTATTGCATACCACCAAAATCTTGAAGCTCCGGGCAACCTTTCACCCATATGCAATAGCAGTTGTGTTGGCAAATGTCACAAAATTACGAGTACATGTTCTCGACTATGGGTTTCCTTTGTTGCAATGTTGTTTAATACTGAAGGGTGCGGCGCCTCCCGGTTTTGAGCTGCATACAGCAGCCACATCAAATACCGGTGTGGATTAGGGCGCTCGTATAGGGTAGTTTTACCCCTCAGGAGAGAGTTTGAGTAAGCACTAGAACCCTCTGTTTGTAGATAGCTTGGCGCGCAGAATTTTCTGCACATAAGCCTCTCTTCTCTTGCTTAGTTTAGACAAGCGCAACAAAACTCTCTCTCTCCACGATAATTGTTTCTTCGCTTCCACTCTATTGGGCTTAGCTTCCTGTGCATTTCTCTGTCGATCTACCGACTACGTTACACCGTAGCTATCCGGGGTCAAGTTCACATCTCCCATCTCCCGGTATAGTGAGTAGGTCACGAACGCAGTTTACCTTAACAAACAGTCTCGGTCAGATCACCATCCAATTCAGGGAAACCGGCAGAAACATCCCACACCGGTACTCAGAGTGAGCTGGGCCAAGAAACCCTACAAGATTAATTAAGCCTCAGCAGTGACCACTCCTTTGACCTCGCAATTATTATTTAATCTTGGTATTGAATAGCGCTGTATTAGTCTAGTGATAGGGGTGTTTCCTCCCATGCTAAAGGTTCATACAAATCTAAAAGTCCTCGTGTGACCCCGACATATTTCTCATTCCCCCTTATTTTTCACACCAGTTCCATGATCCCTCCCCGATAAGAGTGGTCTACCATTATTAAGCTTGGGGGTTGGCAAAAGTGGTTGAGAAGGAGTGGGCCTCTATCCCTGGCGTGGCAGAATGTGGGCAATTACGCATGTAAGAAGCCCCTACCGGCCACTTGTATATCCACTTGTGTCCTAATTTTATAGCCGGTGGCGACTTATGGTAAAAAAATCGGAAACCGGGTATCTGACTTCCGGCTTTGCGCGTTCGGTGTGCTGGAGCCAATCGCGCAATCTTTACCGCCGGCTGTATCCGAGTAGTTCACGGTGGGATGCGTAACCCCGCCCTAAGCCTGCGTAAATGGGGTGGTGAGTGAATGTAATTTTCAAGAGCGTGGGCAACTGGGGGAAAGCAAGTCATTCACCTAAAATCATGCAAACTCTGTTACCCCCCCATGCTCTTGGACCCTACCATCCTATTCCAATTACCTATATCTCTCCACTTTCCCCAATTGCACTTAGCGCCAGCCAAACTGTAGGGCGGGTAAGAAATGGATCATGGGCTGGAAGGAGGAGCTAGGAAGTGTCTACAACAACCATGCCTGGGTTGTGACCGAGTCACAATTCCCAATTGCTCATTTACTGGAAACCCTGGGCACATCTCCAACGTGCCTCTCAACTCAACGAAAGATCTCGCCTGAGCGCAGGTTTCAATTTGTATGCAAATTTAAGAATTTCAAACCACCGCCAAATATTCTCTGATGCTTTAAATTTCGTTCTGGCTTTCTCATACCCTGTTTTAAGTCTTTATAAATAAGGCTTCCATTTCCTCTGCTCTCTTTAACAACCTTTATTTTCATTTAGTGGGACTCTGGTCTGGATTTTTTTCTCTTTCTTTCAATACAAGTTTCATTATTAACTAAAGGGAGCCATACGTGGATTTGGCGGGATTTAACCTTCAAAGAGCTGTGATGTGCCTTGCCGCTCTATCGCTAGTGCATCAAGTCAAAATGGTACTTTTCGCGCCATGACCATTTACAGGTGTGGGGGTGGAACCTTATGTTGGATTTTTGACTGCTCATCACGTGCATATATTCCCATGCGGGCAGACTCTGAAACGCAACTACTATTATCCGTTACGCACCATTACTCTAACAGCGTTCCACCAGTGTTAGCTTATACAACCTCTGACTACGATTCTGCATAGTTAATGCAACAACATCAAACAACAATCATACGGCACTGAAACAGGAACACTCACGATACCCAAACGATACCCAAACGATACCCAAACGATACCCTCGGCTTCACACCCAACCTGCGCCTGGCCGCACTACCATTACCTCGGAAATTCTGCTGGAACCTCGGATCAGATTCACGAAAGTGCATGCCGAAACTACTAAGTGGGAGGAAGTGAGAAGCAGGATTGTGCATGCGCAGGAAGCATGACACGGAGGATGGTTAGGATATAAGGAAGCCTGTTTTTCCCATTATTTGTTCACTATCAGTTCACTGCACTTCGTTCCTGTCTGTCTCTGTTTATCTTATTCTTCACTTCCGTTCGATTGCATTCCGCCTGTTCTTTCTTTTGATAAGTTCTTTAAGTTCTTCGTCACCGTCTTTTATATCTGCTATATACAAATCAACTTGTGTCAAATCCGTATCTGAACTCTGAATCCGCTGTGCGAGAACCTTGTTGCTAAAACCTTATACCAAGGAAATTATAGGCATTAAGGAGGCCATGTCTTGCTCAGGACGTGGGTGCATGCAGATGCTGGGGTATGTCATGCAGCCTCGCTAAAGCTGTCTTACAAGTACCACCCGCCCGGCAGAAACAACCACACATATGGGGGGGATAAACACCACGTTGAAGAAAGACGAAATATGTTTTAAATTCTTGAATATCCGTGAGACATCCCTACCCTCCCCTTGGAACATCTGGGTATTTCTTACTTAGAACAGAACAATACCCATCCACGTTCTCCCCCACCCGCCTACCAAGGTCAGCACAGCGAAGCAGATGGCGAGTGTAGTCAAGTCACTCTTACTAATGAGTACCGTGTCTCCCGAACTCTCACATGCCCCCACGGGGATTAGCACCTAGGACACCGGATGGCAAAAACTAACCACTGATCCTTAGGAACTCTGGTTCTCAAAACCGTGGTTTGCGAATTTAGCGACCAGCCCCAGCCGCCTCCCGGGGTTCATAGTGGGTGATCCATTACCACTGCGGTTTAACTCTTTCGCCATAGGAACAAAACTTCTTCTGGTCGGTGCTCCCACTATTCTTTCGTGTCCTTTTGACTGCTGTTTCATCAATCCAGATGTCCAGAAATGTTAGATTATTAGCGGAAAGCTTAGAGAGTCCAACTTTCCACTCTCACGGATAGGTTGTTTTTGCTGCCCCTTCTGCTATGTTCTATTAGAGGGAGATCATGAAAACTAACCGTAATCACCCAGTCCACACCCCAACAATCCCACCCTCACCACCTATTTTTCTTGGAGGTATCAGAAGTTGCTCTTGCGAGTGGTGTCATATTACACCATGCTGCGATAGGCGGCTTCGAATGAATTAGGGCCCTTTCAGCTCGCAGTGATTCTATATTGCAAATAACCATTATTTGCGATCAAGACTCCCAAGTCGAGATTTGCAAAATCCGCAATTGGTGATTCGTCAACAGCCATCTGCCAAACCTGCCTGCAATTTTTAAATTCTCAAATCACAATTTGGTGCTGACTGTGTAAGAAAAGGCCTTCTATTTGCATTTTGGAGATTTTCTAGATCGCGATTTGGGAACACTACGGAGCTAAACACCATGACATCTCAATCCCCGGTGTATCAAAGACATGCCTGCACACGCCTAGTGCGCTACCACTCCAATGCCCTACATAATCTTTTTCCATTATTTGATTGAGGCTAACCCTCAAACGACGCTATCGCCCCCCATTCCCACTACCTAAAAGGCAAAAAAGAGTGCGCAATCCACCAAAACCCAAAATCTAATCACTCCTATCCGCTACCCCTGTCTAAACCCCGCGCTCGCCGCCAGACCACCCCTCCCATACCCCACCTTCAAACCCTTATCCTCGCCCGGACAGTCTGTAGAACTTCCGTCAAAGCCAGAGTTATAACTGTTGAAATTCACGAAGGTTCCATATGCAGGGCACAGCTGAAACAACGATGGGACATGGCTGAGAGGTATTGGGTTTGATAACGGTTGCACGATTGAGTAGTATGGTATCAGGAATGTGATGGTACGGTTAGTTGAGACGTTAGCTAAGGCTGAAGTGTTTGGGATGATTTAGGGATTGGCACTAGGGTAGACTAGGCGTTAGAGATTAAGGTTTGCGAGGAGATGGAACGGGCTTGTCTCACACTATGATAGTTTGGAAACAGTCTACGGTATCAGGTCTGTGAAGGAACGCAGAAGATAGGAGGAATAGTGTAAGAGGATGAGACGAAGAGGGATGAAAGAAGTTTCGGGAAACTTCTCCGGAGTTGGAGGAATGAAGGCAGATATGAAAGGGTGTTGCGGACGATGATTTCTTTCTGTATTGTCAAGTTTGTGTATATATAGAACACGTTCGGAGACGAAGAAAGAATAAGGACTCCAAGATACTCTCGCCTCATCATAGCCAAACTTGTTTAATAACTACAACCAGGGAATTAATCCTCTGGTACTAGGGAATTGGAGTCTCCAGATCCGCCGGGACAATCATCCCCAGTTCTAGTAGTTCACGGAGACCCTGCGGATATATTCTAATGACTTCTTGGGAGAACACACTGTCTCGTGAGAACGGTGGTAGGTCCGGGGGAGTGTTTGCTTTGAGTGGTATTTTTCCTGTGTGTTTGGGTGGTTGGAGATTTGTCAGTTGTGGGGGTTTTGCTTTGGGGGAGTGAGGGCAGGGAAGTTAATCTTGAGAGAAGGTTCCAAGTATGTGACTATAGAAAGTGGGTGTTGAAAACATGGTACATAGCCAGATACGTTTATTTTGTGCATGAGGTTTTAATGATTCTTGGGTCTCTCGGTTCGGCATTTGAAAGCACTTGTATCTGATATAGAATTTGTGAAAATGAGACTGATTTTTTCTTTTGCAGGCAATGCAGCTGTGTTTTCGGATACTTATTGCCACATACAAGTCCCGAGAAGAGCAGAAAGGTCTCAGTGCACCGAGTTATATGCCGGGTCGGAACAACCCATGGCCAATTTTGGAAAGCCTTCCGGTTGCCGCCAGAGCGGGTAAGCGGGGGAGGTGGGAAAAAGGTTTAGCCGAATCCTTAGCACGACCGGACATCGTGGCCCCTACTGGCAGGCCCGAGAACCCTCGGCATATATATCAGCACCTATCCCCCTGACAACAACAATACCATCAAGCTCGCTACAGCTCGCGTTCTTTGTTGCCCACCCGCCACCCCACTACCTCGACTCCAGCGCCCCTCATTGTCATCGCATTATATATCGGTGGCAACGATCCGCCACGACAAATCATCTTTCTCGTCCGCTCCACCTCCAGCGATTGAAATCTCAACACCATGGGAAATCATCGTGAGATTGTCCTCCGCCTCTGATCTACCCCACCCGTGGCAACTGCTCAGGGGTTTATCACGCCTTCATCTCCTCCCTCTCTCTGGGGCCCTTGGCCTCCTGTCACAGGGGTTATGAATTCCTTCCTGATTCCGTTCTGTCTTTGTTGAGCACCCTCGTGTTGATGTTCCTACCTCTTACCCCACACTTCGCGACGCGTCTCGCTTAGCGATTTGCACGGTCGGCAACCCTTTTTTCATCGTCAACATGCGGTCGCTAGTTTCGGGCTATCGGTGAAGTAGTTGCCCTGGTGGCCCTGCTCTCTGGTATTGCACTCTCTCCTGAGTTGCTCGGTTGGTATGGTCTGCATTCGAAAAACTGTGACCCTGTCCCCGTCCTCCGCGTTCGTACTTCTCAGTCTTTGGCGAGCCTTCCCTCTCCCGCTTCCCACACGTCAGATCCGCTTGCACCGTACTGCTGCACCCTCTTTAGCTGGCACCTTATCTGCCGCCACGGCTGGCACCCTACTGCCCCTCAGGATAGCTGGCACCTCCACTGCTGAGTGGCTCTCCTCACTCGGTGACTCCCCTCGTCCTTCTGCCTCTCCCGCAGTTTACTCTACGATCGCAACCCCACGAGCATGTTACCGCGTGTCATGGTATAGCACTACCTCCTTGGCTCGTCCTAAGGTCCAAAAGGGTCGCCGACAACTGGGGACAGTCCGTCCCCGACCCGCTCGCCCCTGTAGCCCTTATGGGTTTGGGGTTCAGTACGTTTTTCCGTTAGGGCAACTGGCAATAGTAGTTTATCCGCTCCGCTCCGTCGGCCCTGGGCCGTAAGATTCTTTTCTTTTGTTTTGGGGGCTCGCCGAATGGTTTTGTCTTGCTTTGGTTTCATTTCTATGATGTCTTTCCTTACGTGTCTGGAGGAAGGTATTGCTCCGTCTTGCTTGCATCTGAGGTCCTGAATGGGGGGGAGGCGTTCTCTGGTTTTGAGGGGCTTGGCTTTTTCCTATGATCGGGTGACGCGGGTGTGGGTTGTTTGGTTCGGTGGGTTTTGCTTTCGCCATAGGTAGCGCTCCACGCGATTTCTTGTACCTTAACAACGAATATATGATTTAAAAATAAAAAAAAATAAAAAAAAGATCCGCCACGACAAAGGCAGCGAGCGATACTCCAACCAATGCCTCCGACGGTGCAACCATGACAGCTAGCAGCAAAGCGGTACTCCGGGTTCATATTAGTTTTGGGTTCTTCGTTTACACTTATCTTCCCTCTTAGCTTGTATTTAATGTACTCTTATGGCTTTGTGAAAATTGGACTTGTAGTCACTTGAATGGAAAATATAATGGAACCGGCATCGGTCATCTACGCGGAATTTTCTCTTCTACAGCTGTCTCCTTCCCCCCTTACAGGAAAGGACAATATATTAGCCCCGGGCTTCAAAAGACTATCATCAATTATCATTTGATCCAGAGTCGCATTATCCGCTGAAAACGGTCGGCGCGAAGCTAGTGATCGACGCTACGGGTTTAAGGCAGGATGTGGACTGGCTCAAGTAAACCTAGAGAGCCAACACCAAGCAGCAAAGAAGTTCATAGTTTCCCCCATTGAGTATATGGAGGGAAGGGAAGGTTAAGAGGAAAAGTAACAAATATGAAAGGCGGCCAAAGTGAGGACAAGAAGGAAGTCAAGTGGAGTGCTCGTATTTCCCACACCGAGTGCTACTATTTCTAGCATTGTCTGTACCCGAGGCTCCCAAACAAACTATTGGGATACAATATACTGGCAAGCCCAGCTCCAGCTATGGTGGAATATATATAGGAAGCTTCAAGTTGTGTTTTATGATAAATAGATGAAAAATTCGTGCCCTGGGGTTCCTAATCTCCTTTTAGTAGCTAGCATAATGGTGCTATACACTCCCAGCCCAGAAGGAAAGGTGTTTGATACATGTTTCCAGAAAATCAAATGCATGATACTCCAAATAAGTGCCCGCACTAGGTTAGGAGCAGCCACTGAGTCATGCAATGGATATCGCAATGCGGGGGGTCCTTGGTATGGTAAGGTACCATTGCAAGAGTGTGGCCCAATGGAGGCAGGGGAACAGTAGTTGATATTTCATAGGAGGGTATCAGGGGAATTGGTTATTCCAAACGAGGTGGATTGTATATCTATTGTTGACAACTACAGCTCCTTGTCCCAATCGGGTACGATGTGGCAGGAGCAATAACACTATCCTTCACGGTGATGCACATACACACTCTATTCAAAACAACGCTTTTCAAACTTTAGCCTCTTGTGTTTCGATATACCTAATAGTTAAATCCAATGGGACATAATCGGTAGAACATTGGCTCCGGCCGTATCCGCTTTATCTGCCGGCATAATAGAACACTAGCTCAAGAAACAAAAGTAGGTGAAAGAACACTGGCAAAAAATATTGGCATATCACATCAAATCAACAACTTAAACACAAAACTCAGAAACACATGATGTGAACGCAATTTAGCCTCATTCGACACAGAACTCATCACAACGCAAAAACTACCAATGTGCACTTTCAACCGAAAATTACCCGATGACTCTCCTGATCAACCAAGTACTTCCTTCACGATCCACTAGTTGGTAATCCCCATGAGTTTTCCTCACATGAACGACTAGATTGTCATATCTCTTAATCCCCTTTTCGCCAACATTTTCACATCCGGGAACTGGACAGTCAATCCGCTCGCCCAGGTGTATCAACTGATAGTGTCAATTGAGCGCCTGCTTGGTTATGAACGGAGTCGAACGGGGACAATCTGGTGCGTTACAAGTGTAGGAGCGACGGGAGCAAGTGTGGGGACCCCTTCTCTGGGTTAGCTGATGTGGAGGGTAAGCGTACAAGTAGAGCGGGAGGGGATGCGAACCTGTTTCCTGAACATCTAGGTGATCCACAAAAGACCTTGTCCCCGGGAGGGTTTATGATAGTGGAGATATTAATAGGGCTGTAGGTGAGGGCATCAGTTGTAGAGCCGCTGGCTCGGTTAGAGGGCGTCGCGTGTCAAAGCGGTGGGCCAAGAACAGAGTAGAAACCGTCATCAACCGGATAAAGAGGAAGTGGTCCGAACCCTGCAGGAAGCGGGTGCGCATCTCCGGCAGCATTAGTTGAAATTAGATGTAATTGGGAGTAGATCGCCAGGCTGCAACTTTTGTTAGAAAAAAAAAGGAAAACTTACGGAAAGTCCATTTCTTAAAGCATAAAGTGCAGGTAATTTACCAAGAAATCAGCAAAATTCTGGAAGAGGGGACGGGGGGAACTGGCCTCTATTTGAAAATTTCTCATCAGAAGTTTGCACTTTCTCATAACCTCTGCGAGAGCCTAATACATATGCAGTGACTCTTTCCCACCAATCATTCACGATTAAAACGAGCCTGAGGCAGGGATCTGCGGTGAGCCTTGTGGTACTCGAGTACATACCTGTACAACCAGCACGACGACTGATATATTACTGATAATTTATATACTAGGGACGGCGATTGAGTGGCCATTCGCTTGTCTCAAAACAAAGCCTGCAGCTTTCCTGCATGGTTTGGGTACAAGTCCTCGAGTACCGTGGGGGCTTCTCTTGTCGAAATGTCATTCTACACCGAAAATGCGGCATCTACCAGTATGTGGAGCTGCATAAAACTGAGCCTCATCAGATACTCATATGTGCAAAGACATAATACAAAGGAAATTAAACCTCAGTTGAGGCCGCACCTGTAATATTGCGTTAATTTTTGTATGATATTGCCTTGCATAATACTGTACTAGTACTAGACGCTCATACTACTCTAAAAGACCGCTAGTAACCTGACACATTTCTCATTCACTTTCATTTCTCACGCCAAATCAGAGATCCTCTCTTGATAGGACTCGTGCACCATCATTAAGCATGAAGTTTGGGTAAATGGGGTGGTGAGCGAATGACTTGTTGAAGAGTGTAGGTAAGTTTGCGGGGGGGAACGAAGGTCGTTCATCAGCAATCATACAAACTTTATGACCTTGCCCATGCTCTTGGACCTCGCATTATTATTCTGATTATCTATATCCCTTCTTTGTTCCTTACCTAACTTATTGTTAGCCCAACAGTCGGGCGAGTGAGAAATAGATCACGGGCTAGAAGGAGGAACTAAAAAATGTCTACAAGGGGAGAGATTTAACCTTCAATCAGCGGCGATGTGCCTTGTAGCTTTACCGGTGACCCACCAAGTCAAAATTGTACGTTTTGAGCCATCATAATTTGCAGATGTGGGGCCGGAACTCTCTATCAAGGAAATTATAGGCATTGAGCTGGCCTTATCTTGCTCTGGACCTGGGTGCACACCCCAGATGCTGGGGTGTGCCACGCAGCCTCGCTAAGCTACCATAGTACCCCCCCCCCAGCGGAACCGCCAGGGCATATGGGGGCGATAAGCACCACGTTGAATAAAGGCGAAATATTTTTTATAGATTCTTGGATATCCGTGAGACATCCCTACTTTGCGCTCCGAACGTCTGGTATTCCTTACCCAGGACAGAGCCATACTCATCTAGGTTCTCCCCCCACCCCCTACCAAGTTGAGCCGAACGAAACACATAGTGAATGTAGTTAAGTCACTCTAGCGCTCAGGACACCGGATAGCAAAAACTGATCACTAATCTTTAGCAAGGCGGATCCCGAAAACCGCGGTTTTTCAAGCCCAGCGACGACCAATTATATACCCCTCGGGGGTTGATGGTAGGGTGATTGGTTAATCCTGACTTTACCCCTTACGGTAGAGGAACCGCACCTCTTTCCCGTGCTCCTACTATTCTTTCGTGTCTTTTTGACCACTGTTTCGTTAACCGAGATGTCCAGGAATGCTAGATTATTAGCGGAGAGCTTGGAGAAACCGACTTTCTACTCTCATAGATAGCCGGTTGTTTCTGCTGCCCCTTTTGCGGCTTTCTACCAAAGGGAGATCATTAAAAAATAATAGTAACTACCCGGTTCCACTTCCCCCCACAGTTCCACGGTTACTACCGATTTTTCTCGGAGGTCCCAGAAACTGTTCCTGCGAGTTGTGTAGTATAGAATTATATCGATAGATGGCTTTGAATGAATTAGGGGCCATTTAGCTCGCGGTGATTGGAGATGACTGACAGCCATTATTTGGGATCAAGACTTCCAAGTCGAGATTTGAAAAATCCGCAACTAGTGATTTGTAAACAGCCCTCTGCTAAACCTAACTGGGATTTTAAAAAATTTAAATCACAATTTGGGGCTAACGCTGCTAGGAGAAGGCCATAGCCGGGGATCTTCGGTTTGGATTTTAGAGATTTCCTAGATCTCGATTTAGGAACGCGACAAAGCCAAACCAATACCCTGAATAATTTCTTTTCACTATTTAATGGAGGGTTGTGGAAACCCGTTGCCAACTGAACAGGGTATGCCGGATCCGACACGGGAAGTTCCAGGGTCTCGGAGGATGGCGGAAAAAGGTAGAGCCGGTTGCTGGGGCAGTGCGGGGTCATAGCTCAGGGACACCGCGCCCAGGGACCACCCTTCACTGGCTGCACCCTTCAGATTCCTCAAACCTCACGATTATCATACTCCTTACAGCTCGTGTTCTTATACTTCCTACCGCTCGCGTTTTTATTCCCCGCCCACCACCCCACGTCAACCCTCATGCGCCCTCGTTGCCACACCGGGACATACCGGTGGTAACGATCTCCCATGGCAAGGGCAGCGGCAAAGCCTCCATCACCTCCGCCAGTGGAAGCACGGATCGTTGGGCAGCAAGGATGCGATTGTTGGCTTCTCCTTCGGCGTTGTTTCTTTGGCTTCTTTTATTTCCTTTCCTGTCCTATATAGCTAGCTCCAATACACTCACCACACCTTGGACAATTAGATCGAGGCTAACCCTCCAACAACCTTATCTTCCCCCTTTGCTACTATCATACCCAAAAAAAGATCGCCCAATCCACCAAAAGCCAAAATTCAATCACTCCCCTCCACTACTCCCCCCCCCCCCTACCACCCCGCGCTCGGGCAGGACCCCCCCTCCCATACCCCTCCTCCTCCAAAACTCTCATCCTCGCTCGAACAGTCTCCAGCACTTCCGTCAAAGCCAGAGCAATAACCGCAACCATGGAATTAATCCTCTGGCGCTCGGCCAGAGGAGTCTGCGGATCTGCCAGAACAATTGTCCACAGTTCTAGTAGTTCGCGGAGAGCTTGCGGGTATATCCTAACCACTTCCTGGAAGAACTCGATGGCTCGTGAGGATGGCGGTTGATCCGGGGGAGTATTTGCTTCGAGTGGCATTTTGGGTGATTGCGGATTTATGTTGTTCTGGTGGAGATTTGTGGGTTGTGGGGGTGTTTATTGTTGAGGAGTTAAGAGAGGAGGGTTGGTCTTGAGAGGAGGTTTCAAGTCTGTGGTCGGGTTAAAATTGGGGCTTGGAAACATTGTTCATAGTAAGAAACCGTTGTTTTATGTATGAGGTTTGAATTATCGTTTTGTGTCTTGGTTCGGCATTCACTGGTGTAAGGTACTTAGATCTGGTATGTAGTATCTGAAAATGAGACAGATTTTTTTGCAATCCTGACGGTAGTGTGACAATAGCGGGATTTTCAGATACTTATTACTATGCACAAGTCATCATGATATCTGGGAAGGTCTCAGTGTATCCAGTTATACTTGCAGTGACCTAAACAGAAAATACTATGGAACAGGTATCCGGCATCTACGCGAAATTTTCTTTTCTACATCCGTCTCCTCCTCCCTTCACCGGAAAGGACAATACAATTGACTCGGGCCTGAATTCTCTTCTCTTTTGAAAATGATCGGTGGAGGAAATGATCCGGGAGGAGGGTTTTACGCGGTAGAGTTGAGACTCAAGTAAGCACAGAGAGTTTGTATCAAGTGGCGAAGGGGTTCGCGGTTTCCTCTATTGAGAGCGTAGTTAATAGGAAGAGTAAAGAACAGGAAGGAAGGCCAACGTGAGGGCAGGAAGGAAAGAGAGCCAAGTGAGGGAATTTCCTACACCCAGTGCAGCTATTTCCAGAGTTTTCTATACCCGCGACTCCTGGAACAAAATATCGGCAAACGATACAAGGGCAACTCTAACAATGGTAAAATTGAAAGAAAAAAACTTCAAGTTGCGTTTTGTGATGAATAGGTTAGTGAGACCATATAATGCTCAACTGCCTCGGGAATATATACAGATGGTGCGGCAGGCTGGAAAGTCTTCTGTACTGGGTTCTAGTAAAACGGAAAGAGTGATACCCCCAACGAACACTTATACTTAGCCTGGCAGCAACCCAACAGACCCCTTAGCACACTGTCCTGACCCACATCCTCCAAAAGCAAAACTAATTCTTCACAAAATAGGCCCCCTCTCCCGAGCGATACAATTCCCCATCATCATCCCCACCCTACTATTCGCGATTGCCCTCCTAAGGCAAACCGGCAGTCACTCCCGGGCCACAACAGCCGAAGCCCTCACGGATATCTCTGCAGATGGATACCCTCCCTGAGGGGTAGCTCTCCTGCGCCTAGAAGTCTGGGCGAGACACCTATTAGCATGCCGCAGAGTATTTAGCCTTCCAGATGAAGTTATTTTTCTCTCTTCTTCCCTCTTCCCTGCTCTACTCTTTTAAACTAGGGGAAATTGTCCGCGCAGCGGTGGACGGCAGAGGAAGGCTTCACCTGGAACTTGAGCTCTGTGTAAGAAAGGCACCGGGGCAACTTCAATAACTCCATTTCCGCTCCCCTAAACCAAACTAATAGTAACGCCAGGGGTATAAGGAAGCGCAAGTAACTTATCTGGACCTTTCTATCGATCACTACACCTATCTTTCTATTTTCCCAGATGACTATTTTCCTCTGCACACTCCCGCGGTGACGGGAAGGGAGCCGCTGAGGGATCTGCTCGGTAATCCGCTAAAGCCCTAGAGAAATCCGTTGCGCGCCGGGACGCTTTGCGATGCTTCTGTAACTTTTGCTTGTGGAGAAGTGGTTGTTTGGCGGAAGTCATATATAATGTAGGGTTGGGAGAACCCGTTACCAATTGGGTAAAGCACATCAGTTCCTCTGTTGTGGCTAGCTAGATTGGCTCGGGGGATGGCGGAAAAAGGTATTGCCGGTTGCCCGGGCACTGCGGGGTCATAGCTCCTGTATAGTGGGCCCATGGGCCTCACCCCCTTTACATACTACAGTCCTATAGTTCCTCCGATCCCAGAGCCATCACACTGCCTACACCTCACGTTCCTATACTTTCTATTGCTCCTCCACTTTATTTTCCTTGAAAAACAATAACCCCAATCGGAACATCACGCGCAATGGCCCCCAGGCGAGCTTCAACACGTGGAGATACCTCAACCCCAGCCAACAGATGTGTAGCGAGCGGAGGAATCAGAAAGAACACGCGAAACCGTCAACCCCCAAGTCGTTACGGGCAGGTACCAGATTCAGCCATAAGACCATCCAATAGTGGGGAAGGGACAGGCCTTTCAAGCACGAGCAATGAGGTGGAACCCAGTACACCACGCTATAGCCACTCGCCCACACCCAATATCCAACAAAGTATCTCTCGGACGCTATCTGCTGCAGCCAGCTCACCCGAACCCCGAACCCCAACAATATCTAGCCTAGACTACCAGGCCTCATCACCTCGCCAACAAGCTGACATACCAATAAACCTGAACATGATGCAGGAACTCTTGAGATCCAATGAGCAGGAAATCGTCAACCGTGTCCTCCACCAGCTGACCTCCCAGAGTCACACCCAACCTGTAACCTCTAGCCATATCCCCCAGCCAGCCCATCCAGCTATTGTTAACTCGCCACTACCTCAATCGAATTCTACCCACAAAAGAATCAGAGAGCTTGAGTTCCAGCTGGCAGAACTCAAAGGGAAAGTCTCAGCACAACAGAGAAGCAATGCAGAACCGGGTACAATGAGTACGGATATTCCCATCCAATACTCAATCCCACAAGGAGGTGAGAGCGCATCAGCTACGGCCAACTCTGGGGAGTATTGATTTCCGTGAGTAGAGCGAGGGATGCTTACACAGATCATTGAAAACCGGTTTAAACCAACCAATATATACCGACTACTAGCCCGTGAGAAAGAGCGGGCTGTGTCTCAACAAAACCATCAGCATCGGCGCAGTGGAGTTCGAGCAGGCTGAAAGAGATTGAAGGGAAAGTGAATACAGGATGAGTAGCTTTTTCAAAGCGTGGGCAGCCTATTGCGGAATCATGGTGAAGTTAGCCCCACATGCACTCCAAGGAGACCTACCGACTGCCCTATCGATCTACACAAGGAACCTGTATGATCTACTCGAGAAGTATACAAGGGAGGGAGTCAAGGCCTATCATTTTCAGTTTCATCGGAAGAGAGTCACCAGTGGTAAGAGCATGAACCACCCGACGGAATGGAGACAACTCGACAGCGAACTCGTTGCTTCGAAATGCTTTGCATACCCAGCTCCACGAGCACAGTGGTCACATAACCCGTGGCGAATACCAGCATCTACACGAAGGATACATGAGCTCCCTATCCGTGAAAAGATGGCTAGCCCTGCCTACCCCGCTGCAGCAGCAAGCACCTCATCTGGCATTCCCTTCTTTGACCGCCGTGCTAACTATAACACCCCTTTCCCAACAGCTCCACATTTGCCACTTCCTACTACAGGGACCTCACCAACATTGGCAGAAGCCTGCCGCAACTGGAACTTCTGAGAGTGCCGCTCAGCTAGCTGTCGCTACAAACCTACTTGCGCAACCTGTGGTAGAAACCACCGCGCTTCTCGATGTCCGGCTGGAGCCGGTTGTCAAGGTCAATTAGCCCACATGCGCCCCCATGGACGTTAGCACCCCCACATGCACTTCTTCCACTTGAGCCCCACTACTGAGCTCCTACTCTCGCACTTCTCTACCGGAACCGACCCCCCCCCCTTCCCCTAGCGCTACCTGCACCCTTCAAGTTTAGACCCCCTATACTTATCACTGCACCCACACTCATTAGCAAAGCCACTCATTTACCCCGGGCAGCAGCCCCGTTTCCCTACTACTCAGCTAAGCCTGATATCCAAAGAACCTCCAGCCCGCCCTAATACCTCTATCCCCTACTCATTATTTACCACTCAGAGTCTACCGATGCCAAAAAGAGCCCAGAAACTCGAAGGATGGGAGTGCCTCACCTTGTTATACACGGACTGGGTAGTAGTTGATGCTATCCTAGGAATGTGCAAATACGGACCCCGAATCGGATAACAAGGCCACGCGGAGAGAGCTACCATACATCCGAATTTATCAACTGCGGAAGAAGACCCCAGTCTCGTGACAGGCGAGATCACATCAGAGCTTAAGCAGGAGTACATACAAGCCTACCCCAGTTTTGCATTCTTACCAACGCACTATACCGCCTCCCCCCTTGGACTAACTGCCAAGTCTGATGGTAGTAAACGCAGACATCAGCAAAAATAATACCTTGCGTTCCGTGCGTTCCGTGCGTCGGACACACCTGACGCCGGAATGCTAATCCAAAGTCAGGACGCAACGTCGATCCGACGTGGCGTCCTGACTTTGTGTTACTTGGCGCTATCCGTCCTGATGCCATCTGGACACGGACCCCTACGTCCTGTGCGTCCTGAGTGCGTCTGGTGCTCCGCTACTCCGTGCTGACGCCGCCTCATCCAGGACTCTCCCGTCCTGACGTCGCCTGATCTATGACCCTCCCGCCCTGACGACGTCTGATCTAAGACTCTCGCGCCCAGATGCCGGTTCCTTCTCACTGAACGTCAGGGCTTCGTGGATCTTACCACTTCTCGTCCCGATTGTTTCTGCTCCTGCCTCCCTCGTCCGGATCCCACGATCCTGATCTCTCCCTTCCTGACGTCTGCTCTGTTCTTCCTGATCTTACCCCCTATACATGCAGTGTCCTGATCCCATCGTGACTCTATCAGACGTCGCCTTGTGATCTCTAACGCATCGTGAACTAAGTCTACTGCTATCCTGGTCCTAGGCGTAGAGGCTTTTGCTAATGTTGTCACCATGAGTTTTACCATATCCTGATCGCGTGTCACTAATTCTACTCTGAATCCTTGATTTTGCTTTATGTCCTCATATTAATACTAATCGCCTCCGGGTACTCTTCCCACATGTGAGAGCGACGACCGCATCCAAATATTTATTACAGCTATGCTACACTTTGTCAATCTGCTAACTGCACGCATCATTACTCCCACCTTGGCCCTGCTCCATATCCGACGGCTCGCTATGCACAGCAGCCTCCTCTTGCCACTCTAGATCTTCAAGGCTCAGCGCAAGTCGTCGCAAAGTAGTAGGAGTCATGGTATTGTCCACAGTTAGCCCCATGGCCACCTCCTGTGAGCCGTCCGGGGTCTGTAGATCGGAATCGAGAAAGCTCAGGAGTCGCGTTGCTGTCTGGCTGAAATCGAAAGACGAGACCGTTTCTTGTGAATCGAATTGGTTACCCGGGGGGGCCGCCAGGGCCCCGATTCCCAGGTCGGTGGGAGTTTGACTCTGAATCCGTGGAGTTGAGCGTGTGGGGGCGAGTCGGGCCACCTGGCTGAAATCGAAAGGCGTGACAATTTCTGGTGAATCGAATTGGTTACCCGGGGGGGCCACCAGGGCCCCGATTCCGAGGTTGCCAGGAGTTTGACTCTGAATTCGTGGAGTTGCGCGTGTGGGGGCCCGGCTCGAAATCTGACTCTGTACCTCTGGAGCGACTGCAGCCCAATCGTCAGTAAACCCTTCACGGCGATCTTCCAGGACCCTATGCTCCAGCTGCATCTTGGCTTTGATGGTCTCGCGAATGTTCTTGAGAATCATAGTCTGTACCTAGTGTGGGCAAGAGGCACACGTCTGGCGCTGGCGGCCAAAAAGATCTTCTGAGCTCAGCGCCATGTTAGCATCTGAGCCGGAACGAGAGGACACCGGGTTCGGGGTCAGGCTCACCTGCTACGGCCTCCAGCTTCAAGTCGCATGTTTCAAGATGCACCTCCGTTTGCCATGCTCGCAGAGTATAGCACAGTATGGCACAGGTTAAGCAAACCATGATGCCATTGATGCGACCAAGAAAATCAGGTTCGGAAATCTCAAACATTTTCCTGCCCTTGAAGTACTTTCCCCATATTGCCTGGGGAATCTGGGGCGCGAGGAATTGATTCGTTATTTGCTGGGTCATGTTCATACCCATTAGTTGTGGCCGGGCTCAGTACCTAGCGCACACTTACCGCATACCCCCTTGGGGAGCACATAAATCTATCCATCTCAACCAGGTAGTCCACTCTACGCGCAATCGCCGTCGGGCCTTCTGGGAGATCGTACAAATTTCCGTTTCGATCCTTTACGTGGAAAACAAACTGGGATCTTACTGCCGAGTGTCTCGCTGGTATCTGTCACATGTAGTTTGCACCCCCGGTGGCGTGCGTAATGTTTAAGTATCAGCGTCGACTTACTAATTTTAAGCTTGCATCCGATGCTTCAATAATTCCTGCGTCGGATATGTCATCGAGAGCCTTCAGCCAAGATCGGTGGACCTCAGACATCAAAGTAGCAGGTGCTGGAATAGGATTAACAAACAGGGTGTACCGGAGAATGAGAGTCTTGGCCCGCGT
>Ga0307513_10001830_pt1 | contig 30179 bp, 17 predicted proteins | sample 15_EM_MG_FD_202174 | JGI IMG/M metagenome (GOLD analysis project Ga0307513, IMG submission 202174) | Populus trichocarpa ectomycorrhiza microbial communities from riparian zone in the Pacific Northwest, United States - 15_EM | ecosystem: Host-associated > Plants > Roots > Unclassified | place... | reverse complement strand
ATGGATGGAAAAGTTAACTGTCTTAATGGTACCTAACTTTTTCAAGTACTTTTGTGTTTACCTCAAATGAAAAAACTTTGAATTAATAATGGAGTTGTTCATGATCTAAGTGAGATTCTTCATTGAAGAACATGTTTTTGGATTTTTTTTTTTTGTGGTTATAGAAACGACTGTCTACTAGTTACAAGCCTACAAGTACAAGTCTACTGTTATAAAGTTTACCATTACAAGCCTACAGAATCTATCAGTCTGTAAGATAAATAGGTTTTGAAGACCTTATGAACTTGGTTGAATTACAGAGCAATTTTTGTTATTGATTATGTTGAATGATCTGTTCCTCCATAATATCCTCATTTAAATAATGAATTTGAAGGTAACTTCTATTTTAATCTATACCATTTCTTGTTTTAAGGATCTTGCAGCATATGGACCTTTTTTTACATAAGTCTGGACTTTTACCAAGTCTAATTTGCAATCAAGTCTGACTTGTTCTTCTTGTCCCAAACTTAATCCCTTCTTTATTCATTTTGTTTATAACACTTATTCCCTCCCTCAAACAACCTTTTAATGATTGATTTGTTTCCCAAATTAGGAGTTAATGGGTAACTGAAGAGACTTTAATGCGTTCACCTACATTTATATCAATTAGTTTTTCCCAAGATGATTTGAATCTCCTAATTTAAAATTTTCTCTTCATTTAAATCTCCTTTAATTTTTATTCTCTTACATCTTGAGATGATTCTAATCTTGAATCACACTCAATTTCTTTTATCTCTGATCCTTGACTTAAATCCAATATTTCTATCTTGAACTCTAGATCTTTATTTTCTAGAACCAATATAACTTGATTTTGATTCTCTTTTTTCTTTTTCTAATTTTTTGATACCTGTTCTTCTATCCAATAAGTTAGTAACCTTTGAATAATAATATATACTGCTACCTCTTTAAAGTTTTTCTTTTGTTTGCCTATTCATTGGTCCTTTTCATTAGAGGCTCTATTCCTTAAAGAATTTGTTCAATATTTCCTTCTTCAATATAGACCTCTACCAATTCTTTATTTTCTTTTAATGTTCCTAGTAATTTTGATCTTTTTGGTGCCATAGTTTCATATTAATATATATGGCACTCCTACTATGCTTATTAATTATTTCAGGTTATTTGTGTTTGCCTTAACTAAGAGGGTTTTAAATTAATCATAAAGTTGTTCTTGATCTAAGTGAGATTTTTTATAGGAGAACATGTTTTTGGATTTGTTTTTAGTGGTTATAAAAACTACTTCCTATTGGTTATATTATTGAAAGCCTATAATTATAAGCCATTATTAAAGCCTATTCAATCTATCATCCTACAAGATAAATAAGTTTTAAAGACCTTATGAACTTGTTTGAATTGTAGATTAATTATTGTTGTTGATTCTTTGAATGACTTGTTCCTTTCTAATATCCTTATTTGAATAAGGAATTTGAAGGTAATTATTGACAACTGCTATTTCAATTTATGTCATTCTTTGTTTTAAGAATCTTATATCACATAGACTTTTTTTTACCTTCATATTGATCCATTCCTTATTTTAAAGATCTTGCAACATATATATTTCTTTTTATACAAATATGGATTTCTACCAAGTCTGATTCACAATTAAGTTTGACTTGTTTTTTTTGTCCCAAACTTCATCTCTTATTAGTTAATTTTATATGTAACACTAACAAGATCCGACACAATAAGGATATGTATGAAATGAATTTTATTTTCAATTTAATTTATTGAGAAATCCTACTCTGAATAGGAATAAACTTACTAATTGATTATGTAAACTTTTGCTGTTGTGATCACTTTCTCGTAGTTGATTGTGGCTTATGTTCAATCATGACCTCTATCTGGTTTCACTCTTCACAATCGATCTCAACTTTTCTTTCCTTTTTTGGTTATGAACACAACACCATCCTTATTTAGATGACATATGGATGTTTATTTATGGTGTGAACAATGCTTCTATATTAAATTACGGTTGATTAAAGAATATGAAGAGTGTTTTTTACACAAAAATAAAAATTCATGTATTTTCCAAATAAGAGTTGTATTTTGTTTATAGCCAAATAGGGAAAGGATAACTAAAATCGTTTGTGAAAAGTGAAATTGATCAAAGATTATGATCAACTAAGAGTCACAATCAATTAAGGGAAAGTGATCAACCATAGTAGCAAAAGCGTAATCAACCAATAGGTTTATTCCTATTTAGAATAAGAGTTCTCGACAAATTAAACTGATTAATATTGTAGATTAGTTAGGATTCATGTGGTTATTAACAAAGAGATAAGATAGAGTAAGGATTTATTATGTAATTTCTTTATTTGATATAAATAAGTCTTTTATGATTAGATTTAAGTATACCTGACTTTTACATATTTAGCAATATAAATAGGCCATACCAACTATTGGAAAAGATGGTGAACTTCGTATATATAATTTCAATATAAATTTGTCTTTCTTCTAGTTTTTATTGCTTTCTTTACAACTTTTATCATTGCTTTTTGTTTTACCTGCACTTTAATTCCTATATTATCTTTTTTTTCTAAACTTGTTCTTAGCCTTGTGTGGTATTGCTATAGAGCAGATAAATTTTTCTTAAGGATTGAGATCTTAGATCTCCACACTTCACGTGATTTTGCAAAGTTTTTACCTACTTTCTCTCAGGATTAAGTTTTTATTGTGTAGTTTCTCCTCCTTGAAAGTTATAAATAAGTAACTAGTAATATATTGATAAGAAACTTATCTGAGCGATTAATGAAAATCAATCATCATATTAATACGAGCCTCACTTATTTATTTTTAGACTCTGATCTCTCCTACCAAAGATTAAAATGCCCAAACAAAGAGCATGCTAGTGATAATAGCTAAAATTTTGAATAAGAAATTATGCATGGTCAATTATTTGAAACATGCATATCTCTCTCTTCTCTCACTCATTAAAAAAAAAACTAAAAAGCATCAGTGTTTTATTGTGGACCAAGACTCATTATACTATGGATTGCTACAATGTATTGATATTTTAGTCATCCATAGTATAAGCCAAGGAAATGTAAATTGGAGGGCAAAATAGTCTTTTTCATGAGGTTTATTTGGCATTACAATTTGATTAAGGATAAATCGGTCTTCTCTTATTTTTTTGCACAGTAAAATGATTCAATTACCCTTAAAAGTAAAAAAAACTTAAACTAGCATGCAAAGGCCTTTTAGTCTTTTTATTTTTTTAGCATGATAAAATCACTTTAATACCCTTAGAAGTGAAAATCACTAAACTTACTTTCAGGGGTGTTTTAATAATTTTTTTTTTATTAAAATCAAGTTGGCTTATGGGTAGTTTGTTATTTCACTAAGTATATAATATTATTAAAAAAAGTTGGTTGGTGCATGTCATATACGCTTTAGTGTGTCAAGCACCTTCATGCTTTTTAGAAGGCACGTCAGATGTCGTTCGATAATGGAACATTGGCTTCCATGATGACATTGAAAGTATTACGATGTCTTCTTCCTCTTGGGACAACTCGAGTAGCTTTTTATAAGGTGGTTTGTCAGCGGTGACCTATTCTTTTTTTTTCCTCATCTTTTCTTTGTCCTTCCCTCGAAATTCACGCTAGCTATTTAAAATTTTACAATTATCCTCTCATTTACTAATATTTCAACTTTGATCCTCATTTATTTTATTTCTAATTTTTTTTCTTGGCTCTTTTGTCAATTTTCAATTTGTTTTCAATTTCATCCTTGGATCTATAATTATAATTGTTTATTTTTTCATATTTGGTCCTTATTCTTTTGATTTTGATTTTTTGTTTTGGATTTTTTTGTGAATTTGATTTTTATTTTCAATTTTCTCCTTAAATTCAAAATTATAGGTGGTCCTCTCATTTCATTTTTATTTCAAATTAGGTCCTCATTCTCTTGCTATTTTTAGTTTTTGATCCTTTTGTACAATTTATTTTTTGTATAATTGTCCTTTTGTTTCCTGATATTTCAACTTTGGTTCTAATTTTTCTTATTTTTAATTTTTGTTATTGGTCCTTTTGTCAAATTTCAATTTGTTTTCAATTTCATCCTTGGATCCATTATTATAATTTGTTATTTGTTTTCAAATTTGGTCCACAATTTTTTTAATTTTTAGTTTTGGATTCATTTGTGAATTTAATTTCTTTTTTCAATTCAAAATTCTAGGTAGTCCTCTCATTTAGTTTTTTTCTTCAAATTTGGTTTTTATTCTCATAATTGGTTTTTTGTTTTTTGTTTTTGATGCTTTTGTATATGTCGCATGTGGATGCGCGGCGTAATGGGGTCGTTGGAGTCACCACCAAGTTGTTTGGTTTAGAGTCGTTAGGAAACCTAAGTGTATTGGTTTTATCATAGATTCAAGGGTAAATGATTGGTTGTGGCTAGGGAAGGTATTAACACCCCTATTGCACACTACCTGAGATAAGTTGCTTTGTGTGATTTTGAATGTGGTTTAGAGGTTTTGATGTGTTCTTAACCAATAGTCTATCTATACCTTAGGATTGGAATTTATTCGTGTGAAAATGCATGCAAATATGCATTTTTGAATTTTTGTATGTAAATACTAAACAATATGATTTTTTTATATTTTTAAGAGACTTGACTGTATGCAATTAAAAAATTTGGATTAATTAAAAGATTTATCCTTTTATCGTTCCTTTTTTTTTCATTTATTTAACACAAAGTAAAAAGCAATAAAAACAAAATAAACACACACATAATAATCTTTTTTACTATATTTTACTCACACACCACACAATAACATTTTTACAAATTGCAAAAATTTAGAATAATTCAAACACACATATTAATCATTTATAATTTCACAAATCAAATTGGAGAAATTGCTTGAAATTCATGAACAGTGCTGGGAAGCTTCTAAGTTGCATGAATAGTGATGGTGTATGGGTTTCACGCACCACTGCCACTAGGGGCGTGTGAGCCCATGCGTTGTAGATAGTAAAGACAAGAAACCTAGTGGATCAAGAATGTCTTCTTCTTCTCTCCCCTCTTGTGCCGACGGTGGCTCTCACTCGACCTGCAAGACAAAGAAAAAAATGCACAAATAATAGCTTTTACTTTTTTTTAGATCTTATCCTTTCTCCCTCTCGGTTTATATATATATTTATTTTTTCTTCAAGTAGTTGTGGCTGTTGTTGGTGCTCGACGGTGAGAGCTAGTGAGGGAAGCCGAGCTGACCGTAGGTAGTGCTGATTGCAGCTGGAGGGGATGAACCGATGAATGGTCATGAAGGAGGAAAATATGGTTGTGTCTGGAGGTAGGGAGAGAGAAAAGAGGCTGTTACGGAGAAGAATAAACACAACTTGGATTTTTCATGGGTTTGGGAATGACAGGTTCACTGTGGATAATGGTTCGGCCAAGAGGTTGGTGGAAAGGCTGGGGCTTGGCGAGCCGAAAACTGCTAGTTTGAAGATGAGGAAGATTGAAGATCGGTGTGGGTGTGGGTCTCCCTACTGGTATTTAGGGTGAGAGGTGACTTCTGGTGTGAAGGTTCAATCAAGAGAGTTGTTGGTCGTCTAGTGATAGGGGCTGGCTAGAAGTGTGGGTTGTTGGTTTTGGCAGTGACCACTATGGACGGTGACAATGAGGATAAAGGACGACTTAGAGAAGGAGAGGAGGAGTTTGCTTCGGTTGAAGTTGATGGTCTTTTTGTGTGTTGGTCTGTGTGGGGAAAAAGAAAGGTCAGGTGGTTTTGGATTTTGTTGGGCGGCGGCTCTGGTTAGGTTTATTGAGTTTAGGGTTTTTGTGTTGTATAGGTGTGGAGGATTTTGCAAACTCGGTCAATGTTGTTTTGTTTGAAAATCTTTCTTGATCTGGAATCAAATGGCAAATTTCAAAAATCATGTCTATTCAAGTCTAATTGTTGAAAGGAAATCAAAGAGAAGTTAGTTTTTGAAAGTATTTTAAAATCAAGTTTATTTGGTCAAATACACAACACACACTATTTAATACATATAGTCATTTGATTGTCTTGTATTTTAAAAACAGAGAATGACCCATTAAAAGATTAAAATAGTTTTCATAAAGCCACAACCCTTATAGAAAAGCTCTTCAAGTTTTGAGAGCATCATTTATCGATTTAAATGACTTACATGATTAAAAATGGTTTTTCAAAGCATGTAATGCATGTTATGGTTCATGACTATAAAAGAAAGGGAAATTCATAGGCTCGAAAGGTGTTTGAGGGTTTCAAAGACCTAGAATCACCATTAACTATTCGTTAACTCTCTTTCTCTTGCTGTCTTTGTAGAAGAAATGACATATGATCATGCCATAATCAAACAATGACATATAATCGTACCTCACTTAGAGAAGGAGAGAAGGGGTTTGCTTTGGTTGAAGTAGATGGTTTTTTTTTGTGTGTTAGTATGTGAGGGGAAAAAGACAAGTAAGGTGGTTTTGGGTTTTGTTGGGCAGTGGCTCCACTGAGGTTTATTAGGTTTAGGGTTTTTATGTTGTGTGAGTGTGGAGAGATTATATGTAAATACTTTTTTTCTCTCCTAAGATTTGCCTCCCCTTTTATGTGTGGTATGACCACATATTTATAGGTAAGTAAAATTCTTTGGCTTAAAGGCAAAGCAAACCAAGATCAACCATTGGATTTCAAGAATGAATCTCAACCATTCATTTGATAACTTGGAGACAAAATTAAAAAAAATATGAACAATTGGATTAAGAGAATGATTGTAGACCACTTGATTAAAAAAATGGGTTGCTTGGTGAGAGGATTTTCAATTTTTAAATTGGTCTCTCCCTTCCACAATTAGGTCACTAAAAATTAAATTTTTTTTTCTTGTTTCTTTCTCCTTTTTTTATTTTAATGTTTTTGGAAAAGACGTCGAAAACAACGCAAATACATCAAGAACATATTTTTTGGGTTTTTGTTTTTTTTGTTTTTTTTAATTCTTAAAAAATAGGGTAAAACATTGGGTAGCAACAATATAATTGAAGGCTTTTTCAATTTCATCATTCAATATTTGATTTGTCGGGGGTTGAGATTCATAGTTTTTCTAGATGGGACTTTTCCTGTTTTGTGCTTGGGTCACAAGCTTGAAAAGTTACACTGGTTGACATGAATTTTTTTTGCAATTTTTTTTTCATTATTCATCCTTCAACGTTGTTTATTTTGAAAAATAGACTTTATGGTTTTTTTTCAGTTTCATTTAGATCAAGTTATCTCAATTTTATGACACGAGCAATAGGTTTGGCCAGGTAACCTAAGTATTTTTTTTGGGTCTTTTTTTTTTCAATTTCATCCATTCATATTAGATTTTCTTGGAATTCAACTTGGTGATTTTCCCCTTTTTAACAATTGCTCATTTTCTTCTACTTATCATTATCATATTTTCTTTTAAAATTTTGTTTGTTTATTGATGTTGCCTTTTTTTTTTATTATATAATTGAATAAAACTATTTTATTGCATCTAATAATTTACAACTTTCCGGTCTTTGATTTTTTTCTTTCTTTGAAATAAAATGGTATCCAATTTTTTTTTTCTATATATTACAAAAACAAACTTGGCTCGAGGTGAAGCGCTAAACCAAATCTTTTAAATGTTCAACAAGAATGGGTCCTACTTTTGTGGCTCACGTGCTTTTTCACACTAGATTTGGTCAGCCCAGAATGATTAAATCAATTATTCTGTAAACCCTAGATAATTCTAAGTGTCCGCGCACCCATTGGTTGTTCTAGTGTACATCAAAACGACAACCTTTTGCTTGTTTGCATTTCCACGCCTCCCTTTATATAGCCCCTCACCTCGCCTCTCTCCCTCTCATCCCAAAACAAATATCCTCACTTTATCTCTCTCCCTCTCTCCTACTCTCTCTCAAAACTCCTCAGAAAAATAGGGAAAATCTCTAAAAAAAACAAAAATTATAAACTACAATGGAACACCATCTACCAGTGATAGCCAAAAGAGCATGGGGCATAGTACGTGTTATCTTCTTCATGCTAAGAAAGGGTTTATCAAAGAGAAAACTCTTGGTTGATCTCAACATGATGCTTAAACGTGGTAGTAAGATTGCAAGCAAAGCCATAGGTAATCTCATGTTCCACCATCATTACCACAATGACCATCGCAAGGTCTCATTCACATCCGCACCATGCGAGTATGAATTCAGCTGTAGCAACACTCCTACATACTCGCTTCATTTCCATATTAGCAAGTGTCGTCATCACCATCATCACTACGATAACTTCTTTCCATGTGCATTCAACGCACCACCAACTCACGATGATCATGACATGGTGACTATGAGTGTTGTGAAGCTGGCTTTGGAGATGCTGAACAACAATGAAGTGGTAGTGCCTGTGGAGGTGTCCCCACCATTGCCAGGGATTGGAAGGAGTCCAATGGTAAGGCAGTTGAGGATAACGGACTCACCGTTTCCATTGAGAGATGTTGATGATGATAATGGTTTTGTGGATAAAAAAGCTGAAAAGTTTATCGAGAAGTTCTACAAGGAATTGAGCCAGCAAAAAAAAAAAACGAGTGGCTAATTAAGATATAGGATATAGTCTTGTTAATTATTATCGTTGTTGTTGATATATAGTTGATGATAGAACAATAAATGTTTGCCTCATAAATGTCCATTAATTTAAGGTTGTTTTGTTTCTTGTTAATGTTGTTGATGAAAAAGGTTAATTTGTATACGGAATAAGAGCGATCGAAATGTATATTTCAGGGAATTAAATGCTTCCTAGTTAGTATCTTCCTCTCTTTAGATTCTTTTATCATTTATTAATGAATCTTGGCTTAAAAAAAATCAGTAATTATGATGTTTCAGAGAAGATTGAAATAAGCCTAATTTTGATACGAAAAGAGAAGGAAGTGCTTTTTCACGAATCACAATTTTCATAGCTTACTTCAACAATAAGTCTTACCTTATGGATAATATTTAATTAGGAAGAAATAATCAGAATTTCTTTTCCTTTCTCTCTTTTGATTCCACTAGGTTAAAGTAACCTTCTTAGGATTGTGTCAACTTTTTTTTGCCCCCCAACTTTTCCTTTCTCTCTTTTGTTACACTTTGAAGTTCTCTCCCTTTTGTGTCAGGCTTTCAATTGGTTACTTTGGGGATTGAATTCAGAGTCAGATCCAAGAATTCTATATATTACAACATTATTTGGAATAACATTGTGAATTGTAAAGGGTGTTGTTGTTGATTAATTTTGCATTTGATGATATATAAACAAATGAGTATTTTCTAATTAGTGAAAGAAATAATTACGTCAAGTATTTTTCATGAATATGATCTGTGTATCAAAACTAGAATCTTGAATAATACAAATATTAGCGAATCAGGCAACTATTATTTTTAAAAATAATCTTACCAAATCAATAATGGATATATTCCACTTAAGTTGACATAAATTATTGACTCTTTGCGATGTACTTATCATACTTTTGAAGATCCAACCATGATAGACCGCGTCCTAAGCTTGACATAATTTAAAATCAAGAACGGACATGCACACGTTCCTTTCCTGGGGTCCAATTAATTTGAAATTATTTGCACCACTGTAATTGGCATTTAGATGTACCTGCTTTGGTATTTAATTATAAAACATAAAATATAGACATATTAATTAACCATTGTGGTAGAAATTGGTTAAATCATCAAGAATTAGATATGTCTTCTCAAATTGTTGACTGCTTCTCTCATAAAATTTGGGTTCTTGATCACTTATTTTTTAAATAACTATAAAAACTACAACCTTAGATAAAGTCTCATAATATAATTTATTATCAAAAAAAAAATTTAATACCAATAAAATTACTGTTGAAAAGATTTCTATCAATAATTTCCCATGATTATAGTGACGAAATATTTTGGTCGGAAATTATTAATTATGGTATGAGTGAAGTTGATTATGATATCATAATCAAATATGTAAAAAAATATTTTACTTGAAAGAGAACTTCTATACTGCAAAATTCATGATGAAACCCTTTGGCCTAAGATACCAAAATATTGATATGTGCATTAACTTTTGCATGTTGTGTACTAAGGTAAAGATGTAAATTAGTGCAAAACCTATAAACATACTCGGTATAAACCTAATACAAGCAGGGGAAGGACATTTATGGCATATAAAAAATTAAGATACTTTCCAATCACTCGTAGGCTGTAAAGGTTATTTATGTCTTCAAAGACAGTCGAGCACATGACATGACATCATTCTTATGATGTAGAGGATAAAGTAATGTTATATCCTTTTGATGGTGAAGCTTGGAAGAAGTTTAATAAGGTGCATCCCCAGTTTTTAATGGAACCATGCAACATGCTTCTTGGTTTGTGTATATATGGGTTCAATCCATTTGGGTTCGTTGTTGCACTCTATTCTTGTTGGTCGGTCATACCAACAATTTACAACTTGTCTCCGGAAATATGTATGAGCTAGAATTCATGTTTTTATCTATAATAATACTCACTCCTTATATTCCAAGTAGGAATATATATATTTGTCTTCAACCGTTGATTAATGAGTTGAAACAATTATGGTCATCGAAGGCTTTGATGTATGATGTCTCAAAGAAATATAATTTTCAGATGAAGACAACTTTTATGTGGACTATAAATAATTTTTCTATGTATATGATGGTTTCGGGATGGAGTATACTTGAAAAATTAGTCTGTTCATATTGTATGGAAAATAATAAGACATTCACCCTAATGAATGGTGGTAACACTTTGTTTTTATTGCCACTAGAGGTTCTTGCCAAATCATCATTGATACAGAAAAAACAAAAAGGACTTCTTGAAAGGTAAAGCTAAAAAGGATGTTGCATCGCCAGTACTGTTAGATGAAGAATTGTATAATGTAATATCATAATATGAGAATATTGTATTTGATTTTCATTCATGCAAATAGAAGTTTTCTGGTTTTGGTGTGACTCATAATTAGATAAAACAAAGTATTTTTTGGGAGTTGTCTTATTGGAATACCAATGTCCTTCGCCATAATATATATGTCATGCATATCGAGAAAAATAAGTTTGAAAACATTTCTAACTTGGTCTTGGACATCAAAAGGAAAGCAAAGAATAACATAAAATCTAGAATGGATATAGGTTTGTTTTGTGATTGTCAACATATAAAGTTGCTTAATGATGAGGTGCATATCACAAAGCTTAAAGCCACTTATGCCTTAGATAAAAAAAAAAATCATACTTTCTTCTCTATGAATGACTTAAGAGCCTATGATTTTTTTTATGGATATGCTTTGAACATAGCTAGATTGATGAACTTGGAGGAATACAAACTGTATGGAATAAAAAGTCATAAATGTCATGTGTTTATGTAAACACTCATTCCAATCACATATACAAATTTATTATCAAAAGAAATATGAGATTCACTCACAGAGATTAGTTATTTTTTCAATGATGTATGCTCGAACAAGTTCTATTCATAACACATGGAACAATTTGAAAGGAACATCGTTGAGACAATCTGTAAACTTGAGATGATGTTCTCTCTATTCTTCTTTGATTCAATGGATCATCTGCCTATACACTTAGCATATAGAGCAAACGTTGGAGGGTGTGTGCAATGCAAATAGATGTATCTTTTCAAGAGGTTAGGAATAACATTCATCCATAATGTGTAATATATTTTTTGAAACTCGTTTGTTTTCATTCAATGAGTATATATTTATGTTTACCTTCATTCATGAACTTGTTCAACCTAAACAAAAGTTAAAAACAAGGCGCATGATGAGGCGTCTATATGCGAAACTTATATTGTTGAAAAGATCTCAATATTTATCTCATATTATTTTGAGTTTCATATACAAACAAAAATCAACTGAGTTTCAAGACATGATGATAATGGTGAAATCTTTTCTAGTAGAAATTTATCAATATTTTCTCGTCCTGGATGACCATTGTTGAAGAATGCAATTTCAAGAAGATATTTGATAAACATTGAATTTAGAAAACCATATAATTATATGTTATTTAACTGCGATGAATTAAGACCTTTTGTTTAGTAAGTCAATTTTATAATTTTACAGTCTTTAATTATTTTCTCTTGTATTCTCATTAATGCTAAATTTGCATAAAATTTCTAATAGGCAACATCGTCAATTCATATTATTCCAAAATTTGAGTCTTACTAAAATTCAAAATTCCTAAATCCATGATGAACGATTCGCAATGTGGTTTAAAACACAAGTAAGTTTATAATTATTTGTAATTGTAATAAGAATACATTTATTTAATTTTTGTGGCTATTAATAGTTGTTATCTTTAACTAGGTGTACATTATAAGAGGCAATGCTGAAAGTTTTAAATTACTTTTTTAGGTCCAAAAATTAAGATCTAGTGTTATAATAGATATTTTATCAATGAATATGTTTTTCACACAAAGATTATGGTGAGGGTAGTGATACTTATAATAGTGAGATTTGTGTTAAGGGGTCAACTTCCAATGAATTTGAAGTTGATTATTATGACAAGTTAGAACCAAAGATTAAATTGCAATATCATAAGGTGCAAAATACAGTCTTGTTATTCAAATGCTATTGGTATGATACCAATAGAGGAATTAGAATAGATCTTCACCATGATTTGGTTGAAGTTAATAAAAGAGATAGACTTAGAAACATCAATGATGTTTTTGTATTTGCAAAATAAATCATGTTTTTTTATTTGCCAAATAATGCCAACAAGTGTATTACACATACACTTCTTCCTTTAGAAAGGATCATATGAGAGTTTATTGGTTATCCATTGTGAAAACCAAACCTAGGAGTCGTGTCTAAGTTATGAACGATGGTAAGGATAAAGTAAGTAGGGAAAAAGATGTATTCCAAATAGATGAATTAGTTTATGCATATCGAGTTGCTCCATTTACCAAGTTAGAATAAAATTCTCATTTTCATGTCACTAAGAATACTTATGTTCATGTTAATATTAACGAGTTAAATGATATATTAAATACCAAGTGATATACTAATGTTGATGAAGATGAAATGATCAAACGATTTTAGTTCAACAAAGGAGATGAAGATGAAGATGAACATGGAGATGATGACAATATAGATTATGATGATTCAGATTAAACATTGGATTTGAACTCATATTAGATGTTTCACAATGCTGTACAAATATGATATTTATTGTTATTCAATAATTCATTGTGTTTTGCATATTTATCAAGTCTTGTTGAATGAGTTATTGTTGTTTTTTTAAGTTATGAGTGTAGGTTCTGCTATATAATTAGGTTGGATAAGGAACAAATTAAATGATTTTTTTTACTTCTCAGATGAAATTACCAATGGAAATAATAAATTATAATTTATTATATATATGTGTGTGTGTGTGTGTGTGTGTGTGTATCGTGATTATATCGGTAAGGGTAATAACATCGATGAACTCATCGAAGGACTTAATTTCATTGGAGAGTTCTAAAGAGTTTTGGGAAAATTCTAATGGTGTTGTATAACACCAATGAACACTCACCGACAAACTTAATTCTGCTGGAGAGTTCCAAAGAGTTTTGAGAAAATTTTGATGGTGTTGTATAACACTGATGAACTCACTGAAAAACTTAATTCCATCAAAGAGAACCAAAGGGTTTTGGAAAAAGAGTTTTGATGGTGTTGTATAACATTGATGAACTCACCAACATACTTAATTTCGTTAGAAAGTTCCAGAGAGTTTTGAGAAAATTTTGATGATGTAATTCATCGACAGAAAGACTCACGAATGAAAAATTGTTAGTGAATTTGGTTTTTCTTGAGGTTTCTTATAATTCTAAATAAGAGATGGATCCATCAATGATTTATCAATAGTTTTTTAACATTCCATTGGTAAACTTGTTTGTTAACATGATGACATGGATATATACGATGGTTACACCGATATAATTTTTTTTGGTGAATTTAAATCAGAAATATCAAGACAATGCCTATTTTTCTCCCACATTTCCCTAATTTTTAACATTCTATCTTAGTCTCTCCTCTCTCTCTCTCTCTCTCTCTCTCTATCAAATTCCGTGGATGACAATCCCTTTCATCTTCTTCAGTGACCGACTCTCTCTAACCTTCTTTGGTGGTGACGCTTTTCTCTACTAACTATTATCCAAGGTAAGTCTCTCTCTTTGCTTGATTTCTATTCTGAGAAATTATTTGCTATCACTACATTGCTTCGATGCTTAGTATTGTATTCTCTAGTCTGATTTCATGCACATGAATGGATATAAGCCTTTTCATGAGAAAATATTAAGGGTCAGTTTTGATTTTTTGTTTTCCATTTCCTTTGAAAGTGTAAAGTGTAAACCACCCTATATCTAAGATCGATGCCATTATATCACAAGCTAATTTACCTAGACTGACTACTAGTAAAATCTTAGTTTTATTTTGATGCTTTTTCCAAAACTATTACCCATCTAACATCTACTAAAAATTAATTGGACTTGTATACTTGTCTATGCATCTGGGATTTTCTAACCCCGATATAACTCTAGCACAACTAAATTTTTATACTTTTTTTCTTGCCAAAATCTTAATTTTTTTGAAATGCATGAGATGATTTTCCTTGTGTTTTCTTAACCTTTCTTGTGGTATGTTTTATGTCATTCTGATTTTGTCTTTCAAAGTTAATCTAGATACATTTAGTTCTCTATTACAATAAGGGTTCTAATGGCATTGCTCCTCAAGATGTATGCGGGGGCATTAATAAAGTCTTGGGCTTGCAGCATGAGAAAAAGAGTCATTTTTTATGGTGGTTTCTTCTTTATTTTCTTCATTTTTTTGTGTCCTCTCTAATATCTTTCTCTTCCACTTTATGCCTTAATTTATAGTGTTTAACTCCCTAGAAAATAAAATCCATTAATTAATTGAAAGATTCATTTTTATTATTTCCTTGTTAAATAAGATCCATAAATTTTATGACCAAAGATTAATTTTTTCATTCTTTAACCGTATATGATCTCTTTTTTTCTCCTTATATTTCAATAAGATCCATAATCCAAAATTCTCTAAATATCCTCATTAAAATTTTTCATGTAGTCCAGATCAATCACATACTTTTAATTTTATTTGGATCTCTGCTTTATGATTGAAGGTCCCCTTTTATTTTAAATATTTGGATTTTCTTGTTTTGTTGATTTTTTATTATATTGTCTAATCCTCCATTATCAATGGTCCCTCCCTTTTTCCTTTTTAATAATTTAACTCTCTAATTTATTTTTCATTTTTATTTTATACAAACTTCTCATACAATAATAAAATAAGTGAAAGTGTTGAAAATTAAAAAGGACAATAAATTGATTGAATCACATAAAAAATAAATATTTTTGAAACTATTTATATTTTTAAAAATAAATTGAAAAATAGAATTAAAAAATAGGTTATGACAAAAATAGAAGAGTATAGTGGAGTAGTTAAATTATTCATTAAGAAATTCAAAAAATTCATACTCACAACCTCCATTACTTAAATCTCCTTTAATGTTTCCACCAAATTGATTTTTAACTTAATTTTGAGAAAATTCTCAAATCTCTCAAGTACATCACCTTTATCTTTTTTATAAAATAAACATAAGTTTGTTTACAAAAATTATTAGTAAAAGTGATAACATATCTATTTTTTCATGAGTTAGAATTCCTTGAAGTTCATAAAATCAGTGTGAATTAACTCTAACAAGTTAGTGTTTTTTTCAACACTTTTATGATTTGAACATATGTTATCGCAAGCATCACCCTTTTACCTTTTTTAGTAATCATATATTGATGAGTCTTCATAGTTTGCTTGAAGCCAACTTTGTTTTTTAAAAAATTAACATCAAATTATTTCACGTGAAATGGGTGTACAACATATCGTTTAGAGTCAATACTCTTCTAGAGATGAATTTTAACTTGACTTTTATATTATCAAGCACTTAAGATGATATTCGAATAAACAACATAATTGTTTGTGGCTCCTTGTAAAGAAGTGTAAGCTTTGAAACATGTTTATATATGTTATTATCATCACAAATAAGCTCCTCAATTATGTTAGCTTGAGATTCAGGTTCACGAATTTAAAAATTACAAATTCAAGTAATATAGTAATATGCTCTCTCTGTTTTTTTTTTATCATAAATAAAGCATCCATTACAATTTTTGTTATTTATACTTGGTTCTTATTTTCTTGTTATATTTTGGAAGCTACCTATTGTTTTATGTTTTTCTTATTAGGCTTCTATTAGGCATTTTTAGGGTGTTGTTTCTTCGATAAATTATTATTTTTAAGAATTAAATTTACCTCCCTTATGGTAGGTTGTCCATCCATAGCTCTTTTTTGCTAAGATTAATTACATCTTGTCATCTAGCTTAATTTTTACTCCTCCATACGCATATATAGAAGTGATGAGTGCCTCCAAGGATATCTCTTTTTTCTTGTGGCTCATGGTCGTTTAAAACTCCTTAAAAGTATGTGGCAGCTAATCAATAATATCATAAAGAACAAGATTATCTCTGATCTTAATGCATTTAATCCTAAGCTCTCAACAATTATAATGAAGTCTTAAGCTTCATCCTTGATGGATTTTCCATTCACCATTAGAAAACAATAAGAGTTACTTGCAACATATTTCTATTTGATAGGCAAAATGAGCGGGACATAATTGCTTGCGGGCAAGGATCTCAAATAATCTTTATAACTTTTTGACAGGCATTAATTATTTATATCGAGATTTCATGGGTGGCACACCCCCATGAAGCCAAGAGTTTTGGTAAAACATCAGGTGTGACATTAAGGGTGAGATGTTGGACATATGTTGCCTCTTGATCATCGTATCGTTGCCTTCTTTCTAACATGATTCACGTTTTGATAATTTTATGTTGTAGCATCGAAGGATAATAACAACAATAACTATTAATTTATCATGAAATCTCCCTTTTTATTGTATTATTATTAAGGTCGGCAAAATTAGGGTTTTTTCTTTTTCCATAACAACACCTGACAATGTGTGTCAATTAAACCCTAAAGTGGTTATTAACTAAAGCAAAAATATAAATGCATTTATGAATTCATTTCCTTGATTTTGATATAATTTATTTGGGGGGGGGGGGGAAGAATGAAAGATAGCATGCCTCGTAATTCATTATAAATAAAGAATATATTAAAAGATATATCTTATAGTATTAGAGTCCCTTTCTCTTTGTTAAAACTTCTACTTTATAGAAGAAGAAGTAGAAGAAAAATCATCAACACTGACGCAATTAATCAAATTACATGGTTTTTGCTTGATAAATATAATTCAGAGGACCCCAATATCTCATTTATTGTCAAAATCAGTGTTGTTTTAAGTCTAGTTTACGAAATGACTTTAGGGCAAATAAATTAATAGTTGGCTTTCAATATAGATAGGAAGATTTTCTCCAAACAAATTAAATAGAAAATGACTGCAATTCAATTATTGAAATTAGGATCTTAATCATTTTATATGTTGATGATTCGAAACGTTCATTAATGTTGCTTTATTAGGATTTTTTTAAGACTTTTTGTCATGTTATTTATCAAATTAGGACCACCATGTTATGACTGGTCAAAATTATAATAACACGAGGTCAAAGAAGGAAATTTTTTTTTTTACAAGAGTTAATGATTAATTTACAATTGCTAAAGCTTTTACACATATACAACTCACTTTTTTTCCTTTTAATGTGGTGGATTCAGTAAGATATTTCACCAACCAAATTAAGTTAAATCTATTACCAATTAACATTGTGGTGGCTCCATTAAATATTGTGGACCATTTTTATTTTTTTGTTTTTTTTAATTTTCTAGTAATAATTATGTTATTAATTTGTTTGGCCTTTTCTTTTTGAAGCTGACTTGTATGCTCGAGGGTAACACTCAATTATTTTATTAAACTTTCTCATTATTTATTAGAGATAGGTTTAAGTGAGTTATTTTAATTAAATTAATGATGTTGATTTCTCACAGTAGATCAAACAACAAAAAGTAAAGAATTTTTTAGTCAAACATTGTAGAATCGAGGAAACCTTCACCCATTGTATTGAGAAAAAAAAACAAAATCACTACTTCTTTCTTTCTTTCTTTCTTTGATCCTTCGATTGTTTTTAAAATACATTTTACTTCAAGTAATTGAGCACATTATACACGTCAGAATTAAAATGTGATTCTAACATGTAAGGAGATGATTCTAATGTGTATAGACATTCATATGGTCTAATGATGAGAGCTCAGATGAAAAAAATTACAAAGTACCTTAACAAGTAAGATTAGTGTATCTAAAGTTTCGATGAGTTTGGAGGATTGTAAACTGAATGAAAATGGTTCAAATATGTTTGTTTGTTTTCAAATAAGGCCTGGGTCATAATTTGAGAGTTTTTGAGAGTTTAGGTTTACTATCAGTTTGTGGGCCAATTTAAGTCCAAAATTTCACCACCTTATTGCATGGAAAAATAAGCCTATTCTATATAGTTTTCAAGTTCAGAATATCATCTTTCTAGATTGTTCAATCATATATGCATTAGAGTTGTATGCGGGAATGGTTGTTTTAATTTTTTTTATGTCTATGTGTGTTCTATAAGTAAACAAGCATGTGTTATTTATTATTTGTCTAGTTTTCTAAACAAAGTCATTTATTTGGGTCTCAATTATGTCATTTTGGTATTTCCTAGACTTAGAGGGATGTTCCAAGTATGTAATGATGTTTCAGACCAAGTATTAAAAACTTTTGGAAATAATATAAAACCTTTCAATCTCTTATTTATAGAGCTTTCTTCCTTATTATTCCATTTTTAGATTTGGTTGAAGAACAAATCAGACTTATCACTCTTAACCACAAAGAGTGTGGCGTTTTTATGTTGATTAGAATTTCTTTGTGGCGTCTCTAGCTTATCAAAGTATTTCATTCAAACTTTATCCCTCATTTCCATTACAAATTATGTAATTTTCAGCATAAACATTATATGAAAAACCATATAATCAAACCTACCTTCCTTCATCTTCATATCAGATTGCTAGTTTGTTTAGGTTAGGAACCTAAGACACATTATCTTGGTATCAGAGCAAAAGTTTTAGAACTAATTTGGGACCTTGTATGTGGCTAACTTGGGATTATAAATATCAAGGATTGTAGACTGAAATAAATTGTTTTCTTTGACTTATATTTGAATTGGAATGAGTTTTCCCTTGCTGATTATGGTGACCATTTGTATTCTTCATTGAATTTATGATGTGAGTTAAGAGACATTGTTGTTCAAATTTGTGTGAGAATTATAAGGAATTGATATATTATGACTGATTAAAAAGATAAAGTTTTGAAAGGAATCAATTTGGAACAAGCGCAACTTATTGGGTTGCAACAATATCATGACAAAAATTCATGATCAGATAAATGCCCTCATGTAAATGATGCAAAGGAACAATTTGCAACCCTAACAAAGACAAGCCCATAGGGTGCAATGAAATGTTGTCATAAAGGCTGAATTGGAGCTGAATAGGATGATAAAATATGGCTGCAACAACAAAATTAGAGCTAATATTGTTGAGTTGCACCTATATATCTTTCAACAATTTACAACTCGATAATAGTGTATGTGGCTAAGATGGAATGCACCTAAACGATATGGGAAAGTAGGGTTTAGTAAGGGGAGTACAAGTTCAGACTCTACAAAGGATAAAGAAAAGGTGACTGAACCCAACATCCTAAGAGGTTGCGGGACATTAAATGTTTCAAATGTTTGGGGAATGAGTATATTGCTTCTGAATGTCCGAACAAATAGGAATATGAGGAATTGGTTAGTGGTGATGAGGCTGAAACTAAAGTTAAGGATGGGATAAGAGAGGATGAGCAAGAAGAAGATTTTGAGCCAATAGAAGGGGATTTGTTAGTGTTGCAATGAGTTTTGAATGCACAAGTTGATGTTAGTGAATAACAACATAATAACATTTTTCATACGAGATGTCAGATTCTAGATAAGGTGTGTAGAATGATCATTGAAGTTGCACTAACGTTACGTCCACTACTTTGGTGGAGAAATTGTGTCCACATCCTAAACCATATAGTTTACGGTGGTTCAACTAGAATGGAGAGATTCGGGTGACAAAACAAGTTTGTGTGTCTTTTTCCATAAAAAATCTATCATGATGAGGTTTTATGTGATATGGCTCAGATGTCAGTTAGCCATGTTTTATTAGGGTGTTTGTGGCAATTTGATAAAGATGTGACCTATAATGGATGGAAGAATACTTTTTTATTTATGTTGAATAAGAAGAAGGTGAATTTATTGCCATTGAATTCTCGATAAGTTAGAGAAGATAAGTTGCAAAGTAAAAAAAAAGGTGAAATCAGATAAATGGCTTATGTTAGCCAATAAAAGAGATATCCAACAAGCAATAGCTTCAATTAGGGCTATTTTCATAGTATGAGCAAAACCATTATTGCAAGTAAAGAATGTGGAATTGCCAAAAAAAATAATGAAGTTGCTTGAGAAGTTTTCAAATGTGTTTGCAGAAGAGTTACCTAGGGTTTACCACCTATTCATGGAATTGAGTATCAAATTGACTTGGTATTGAGAGCTTCACTTCCTAACTAACCAGCCTATAGGTGTAATCTAGAGGAGGCAAAGGAAATTCAAAGGTAGGTTGGTGAGCTTTTAGAGAAGGGCTACGTATGAGAGTTATTTAGTCCATGTTTTGTGCCTACCTTGCTTGTGCCAAAAAAGGATGGTACCATGCAGATGTGTGTGAATAGTCATGCAATCAACAAGATAATAGTTAAGTATCGATTTCCTGTACCTAGACTTGATGAGTTGCATGGTGCTGCATTATTTTCTAAGATTGATTTGATGAGTGGTTATTATCATATTAAGATAAAAGATGGGAGGTGAGTGAAAAACAACATTTAAAACTAAACACAGATTGTATGAATGGATGATAATGCCATTTAGGATATCTAACATACCTAGTACATTTAAGCGACTCATGAATCATGTTTTGATGAAGCATATTGGATTGTTTGTTGTCATGTATTTTGATGATATTTTGATGTTTAGTAGAACTTTTGATAACCATGTGGAGCATTTTAAGGCTGTATTTGAAACGTTACGTGATGTTAAGCTGTATGGGAAGCTAAAGAAGTGTCATTTTTGTCAAGAAAGTGTTGTGTTTCTTGGTTATACCTTTTCTAGTGGTGGGGTTAAGGTTGATGAAGAAAAACTAAAAGCAATTAAAGACTGACCAAAACCTACTAATATTGCTGATGTGAAGAGTTCTTATGGTTTAACTTCATTTTATCAGCAATTTATGAAGAACTTAAGTTCTACAATTGCACCTTTGATCGAATGTTTGAAAAACATAAATGAGTTTTGGTGGAGCAAAAATGCACAGAAGTCTTTTGAATTGATTAAAGAGAAGTTATGTATTGTTCCTCTTTTAACACTTCTAGATTTTGCTGAGATGTTTGAGATAAAGTGTGATGTTTTCGGGGTTGGAATTGGGGCTATGTTATTGCAAGAAAAAAGGCATATTGCATACTTTAATGAAAAGCTAAATGGTGCACAATTGAACTACTCAATTTATAACAAAGAGTTTTATGCTTTAATTCAAGCTCTAAAGGTATGACAACATTACTTATTACTAGAAAAGTTTGTTGTGCATACTGACCATGAATCTTTAAAGTATATTAAGGGTCAAACCAAGCTAAATTGAAAACATGCTAAATGGGTATAGTTTATGGAGTCATTTCTATATGTCATCAAGTATAAGAAGGGACAAGTCAATGTATTTGTCGATGCTCTTTTTAAAAGGTATGCACCGATTTCTATGTTGAATGCAAGGTTGCTGGGTTTTGAACAAGTGAAGGATCAATATGCTTATGATTCTTACTTTGCTAATATGGTTGTTGAATGTGTTAAAGGAGCTCGTGATGAGTTCTTTATGCATGAAGGTTACTTGTTCAAGACAGGCAGAATGTGTATTCCTTCAAGTTCTTTATGGGAGTTGCTTGTGTGAGTGGCTTATGATGGTGGTTTTAATGGTCATTTTGGTGAAAACAAGACTTATGAGCTGTTGAAATAACATTTATTTTGGCCTAACACAATTAATGGATGTTCATAAAATGATTGAGAGACGTGATGTGTGCAAAAAGGCTAGGGGCAAATAGAATGCATATGGGTTGTATATGACGTTGCCTATTCTAAAGCAGCCATACAGGGACGGAACCAGGGGTAAACATTTTAAATTTTTTTATTTAGTATTTAAATATAGAATAGTATGATATTTTTATTTTAAATAAATAAATTTTTTAATAATATATCTTGTTATATTAATTTTAACCTCCCTTATCAAATGCTACCAGCTCTGCCCTTGCAACCATAAATGGATATCAATATGGACTTTATACTCGGGTTGCCTAAAACAGAACATGAAAAAGATTTAGTTATGGTTATGGTTGATCGATTTTCCAAAATGTCACATTTTATACCCTGGCACAAGATTGACAATGTTGTAAATATTATTGATTTGTTCTTTAGGGAAGTTGAATGTTTACATGGAGTCCTTGAGAGTATGGTATCTGATCGTGATGTAAAGTTCCTAAGCTATTTTTGGAAGATTCTTTGAAGGAAGTTTGGAATAAAACTATTGTTCATTATGACATATCATCTGCAAACCAAGGTAGTAAACCAAACTCTTTCTTCTTTACTGTGATCTATTATAAGTAAAAATATGAAGAGTTAGGACACTTGTTTGCTTATTATGGAGTTTGTTTATAATCATAATGTGAATGGAGCTACAAAATTTTCACCATTTAAAGTTGTGTATGGTTTTAACTCTTGTGTTCCTATTGATCTGATGTTTATTCCAATTGAAGAGAGGACTTCTATGGATGGGGTGGAAATGGTAGAAATGATGAAAGAACTCCACCAAGAGGTTCGATCTTGTATTAAGGAGGATATGACAAAGTATGGCAAACATGCCAATAAAGGGCGGAAGATGGTCGGATTTGAGCCTCGAGATCTTGTTTAGATTCATCTTAGTAAATATAGATTTCAAGCAAGCAAAAATCCAAATTGATGCTGAGAGATAATAGACCATTTCAAAATGTCAAAAGGGTGAATGGTATTGCTTACAAGGTTGACTGATGAGTACAATGTTTCAAATACTTTTAATGTAAAAGACTTGTCACCTTACTTAGAAGATGTTGACAATTCTAATTTAAGGAAGAATCACTTTCAACCCAGGGTGATGATATTCATCATGATTTTAACATGAAAATGGTTGATTCTAACGTGTATGAGCATTCAAATGGTCCAATAATGAGAGCTCAGGTGAAACAACTAGAAAGTGCCTTAACAAGTTAGATTAGTGTGATTGAAGCTTGAATGAGTTTGGAGGCTTATAAACTAAATGATTTAAATATGTTTGTTTGTTTTCAAAAAAGACGTGGGTCATAATTTGGGAGTTTTGGAGAGTTTGAGTCTGCTATCATCTCGTGGGCCAATTTAAGTTCGATTTTTCACCACCTTATTGCATTAGAGAATAAGCTTATTCTATATGATTTTCAAGTTCAGAATGCCATCTTTTTAGATTATCCAACCATGTATGCATTAGAGTTGTGTGCGAGAAGTTATGGTTGTTTTATTTTTTATGTTTGTGTGTGTGTTCTATAAGTAGAAAACATGTGTTATTTATTATTTGTCTAGTTTTCTAAATAAAGTCATTTATTTGAGTCTCAGTTATATCATTTTGGTATTTCCTAGACTTAAAAAGGTTATTCCAAATATATAATAAGGTTTCAGACCAAGTATTAAGAAATTTTGGAAATAATATAAAACTTTTCAACTTCTCATTTATAGAGCTTTCTTCTTTGTTTTTCTATTTCTAGAATTGGTTGAAGAACAAATTAGACTTATCGCTCTTAATCACAAAGTCTGTGACATCTTTATCATGATTGAAATTCCTTTGCGACATCTTCAAGTTATCAAAGAGTTTTATTAAGACTTTATCCCTCATTTTCATTAATAATTATGTAATTTTCAGCCTAAACACAATTAAAAAAAAAAAAACTATATAACCAAACCTACCTTTTTTCATCTTCATATCAGACTGCTAGTTTGATCGGGTTAGAAACCTAAGGCACATCATAGAATTGAAAACAAAAAACAGAATATGCCACAAGACTCACCAAGATCCTGTTTGTTTGTTGGAAAATAATTTTTTTTGGAAAGTGATTTCCATGAAAAATGAATTCCTGAAAAATAAATAATTTTTTTATGTTTGACAATTTTATGAAAAATAAGTTGGAAAACACTTTCTAGTGTTTGACTATGCTATGTAAAATAATTTATTAATATTTTCTTTTCTTTTCAAGTTTATTAAAAGAATAAGGACGGAAACTAACAGATAAAAACGTTGAAGGATGATAAAATTGAAAAGAAATCTCAATTTTTTAAATTATTTCAAATAAAACAAATAGCAAACAAAAGAATGGGGACTAAATTTGATAATAAAAATATTCAATTAAGAAAAGGATAAGAGAAAAACAAATAACAATTAAAAAAATAATGACTATAGTTAATATAAAAATCAATTAAATCAATTCTAAGGAATGAGATTGAGAAAAAATAAATAAATAAACAAAGGTTTCAAAACAAAATATATAGCAATCAAAAGATTGAGGACATGATTTGATATAATCAATAAATAACATGAATTTTTTTTTTATTTTTTTATAACTTCTTGAAAGTATATTCCGTCCAAAAAAATAATAATATTTTTTTTTTCTGGAAAATAAGTCAAATTTTTATTTGATTGAAAAATATTTTTTATTAACTAACTTTTCTAATGATAAACAAATATAGAAAGACTCACAAAACAAAGAGGCCTGGGTAAGGAAATTTATTTATTACATAAAAGTATATTCAAGGATTAGGTTGAAAATTTTCAAAACTTTGGGGTGCTTATTGTGATATGACAGGCCTTCATAACAATTTTCACAATTAGACTGTCTTGATTTTAAGATTTATTTATTTTATCTTAACCAAAAATGAAAAGGAGTTGCAATTTGAAGGAAAAACAGGATCCGTAAGCTTGCCAGATGGCAGCTTCCATGAGATTGGAAACGTGATTGAGGCATGTGAGGAAAGGTGGGCAAATGGAGGAGGCACTCTGTAAAGGTCAGTTTCTTTCATGCTAAGCTTTCTTCGACCCATAATAATAATAATAATAATAATAATAATAATAATAATAATAATAATTTTCCTTTCGATGATCAAGTTTAGTTTGGGGGCATATCCGTAATCTATATATGTATTTTTTTTATTTACAAAAAGAATCGAATTCCACTCTCTTGTAAAAATAACGTGAAAGACAATATATATACGTGAGCTGCAATTTATTACCTATGTGTCTCTACTTTTTCTTGTTACTTCTTGTAATTAAAAACATCTTAATCAGGAATTATAAATTTGACAAATCACATAGTAGTTTTTTGAAAAACATTTATGGTAATCAGGGATTAATTAATAATATTTTATTAGTTATTTTTTAAATTTATTTTGAAGAAAAAACAAACACAAAAACAAAAAAACTCATGATCCACAAAAAATAATAAGAATATCTACACATAAATTTTTTTCTCCTATTTATATGTATATTTTCTTTAAAATGAGCCTAGAGAATAATTATTAGAATATTACTAATTATTTTTTAAATAACATAAAATTTCTCAATTCTGTGCTCTCTCCAAGTAAATTACACTTTTTATTTTTATAATTAATTATCTTTATGTACCTTGAGCAAGCAAAATTGAATTTGAAGTTGTCATAGACTCATGCACGAGGATCTACATTGATTAAACTAAGAAACAATACTCCAAAAAAATCTACCAAACAGTTAGGTTTTTTAAAGAGAAAAAACCAGCGAAATTTGTGAATCTTCTTAGAGTTTTTTAGGGCATTTAGTTCCTGTTTTGTCTCAGCAAACATCTCTATGTCATAGGCATATTGCAAGTATTAAAACTCATGGTACAAAATTGTTCAGGAAAAAGCCAATAAGAACGTAGTAAAAAACAGTTGCACTAAAAGTTACATAAAATTATTTGCAGGCTAGCATAAACAGAAACTTAGCCATTCCTATTCATATTCATGCTGTAAAGGTGAAATCGGACTGCATTTCATCTCTACTCTCAAGGAAGATAAAACCTACATAAAATTATATAAAAAAAAACAAGATAAGGTGAAGACGTGAGGAAACAGGTACGATGAGGTAATAGTTATAAAACACTTGCTCAGTTAACATATCCAAGTTCCGAACTGGTTCTTTAAATTTTTTGCTTCAGCTAGTCTGGTTTGGTTAAATTGTTTTTAGGTTTTTAAAATCAAAATCAAACCGAATTAGTTCTTTCATGACCAGAAAATTAACTATCACCAATGGAATATCTCGTCCATGTTTAAGTTGTATTTCCATCACCATATAAATCACTAATGGTTTTTCAATGGAAACTTGTCATTGATGAGTTTCTCATCATAAATATCATGTTCATCTGTAATTCAATCAGTGAAGTTACTTACCGACAGAAACCCCGATATAATATTTGTGCCAAATAAAAAATAAACCTGACCATTTTTCCATCAGCCAAACCACTAGTAAATATTATCGATGGATTAACGATGAAATACTCATTGGTAATGGATTGTGTATCACTGATGGATTTTTCGACAGAATCATCAATATAAAATTTTTAAATTGGCCATTTGAGAGGTAACCTACCCTGTCAATGAAAAATTCAAAGATTTTCAAAAATAGTTTAATTGTTCTAAGCAACATGTCCATTGTATGAAAAAAAAATAGAAGATTTTTTAAAAGTGATCTAATTGTTCAAGGTGACCTGTCTGTTATTGAGAAATTCAATTTTTTTTTTGAAAGTGATCTAATTGTTCTAGGTAACCTGCTCGTTGGTGAAAAAAGTCAAAGACTTTTTTTTTAAAAAAAATAGTCTAATTGTTCCAAACAACTTACCTATTAGTGTAAATGATCGAATTGTTCCAAACAACCTGTCTATTTGTGTGAAAAACTCACACCTTTTTCAAAAATGGTCTAATTGTTCTAAGCAACCTGCCTGTTTGTGTGAAAAATTCAGAGATTTTTCAAAAGTTGTATAATTAGTCTAGACAACCTGCTCGTTTGTGAAATACATGAAAGTGATTTCAACAATAGTTTTATTTTCAAAAGTGGTCTATGATGATGTGCACAACATGATTTTAATCAACAAACCACTTATTTTCCTTTCCATTTATGGTGTCACCAACCACTGTCTAAGAAGAGAGATCATGATAGATTCACTTCAGGTCTCTTTCCTCTCTTGTTCTTATCGGTGTTTTGTGGCTACTAAAAGAAAAAAATGATTTGACTTATATAGCTAGTTATAGTGTTATTGTGGGCTACTATTGTGGTGGTTTAGTTTAGTGGTTTAATATTTCAAGTATGGAAGGAAATTAAAGCTGATTGTTGTGGTATATAGAGATGGGTAGTTAGAGAAGGTTCAAACTAGTCGATATTAGAGATAGGGAGGCTGGTTTAGTTGTCTAGGTACTTGGAGGCTGTTGTTAGTTTAATAAGGGTGGTGGATGATACTAGTTGGATCATAACTTAGGGTTTAGATAGATATTATTTTGCTTGTTTGGGTCAGTTACAGGTTTCAAACCAATTAAAGAGGGTCTATAGAGGCTATGGTGTTTGGATACTATAAATCATAAGAATCAACAAGCAATATTATAAGATCCATTATATGGGTCGATTGTAAATATTATAAGGGTAAGAGCTAAGAGGATCAAATATATATTTAATAGGCTGATTCATGATATTTGGGCCAAGCAAGCTTCAAAAACTTTTTTTAAGGTGTTGTCAAACATGAAATTGAGTTGTAAGAAGGATCAAACTTTGATTAATATTATCTAAGTAATAGATTAAGTTGTTTAACATGTATCACATATACGAATTGAGCTTCACTAGATACAAGTATGAGTTTTGTACTCTATTCTTTTTCAGTTTTGGATTTAAGTTGGTTAGTTATGTGGATTTAATTTAGGCCTGTTAGTGAATCATGATTTATTTTGTAAGTCATATTATATAAGTAGTTGAAATAACATTGAAAAGAAAGAATTTATATCGTCACTAGGAATTGAGCAGCGTGAGAGTGCTTCTTCTTTGGGTTTTTCATTGAACTTCCATAAATTATCAAATATATCATATTTATAGCATTAACCATATACTTTTTGATTCTTGGTTTAAGAAATAATTGTGTCAGGGTTTTTCAATCTAATTTTAATTTTTTTGGATGTGTATTTAAATTCTTGATTGTGAATTATAAGGTTTAGCCTCTTATGTTTTCATCAATTTGGTATTATAGCTTGGCTCTAAATTTAAGTTTATTATTTTTTGATTTCTTATCTTGTTTTTATTTCTGTTATCATTTAATTTATTTTCTTTTTGTTTAAATATTATAGTTTATATAATTGTTCTTGCCATGTGATTATCGCAACGTAAAGGTTTAAAATGCACACTCATCAAAACAATTAACTCGAATTACTTTAAAAAATCCTCTACTTAATTCCATTTTATAGTGAGAAAAAAAATCATTAACGCAAGTTAACAAGTTCACTCATTAACGCCAAACTCATATGCACTTGAGCTCAATATATAATTGAACATAAAGATATTGAGTTTAACAAATCACTAGATCCATATGTACATAAGTTCAGCACAGAACCGAACCCAAAGATATTGAGCATGGAAGCAAGTTAGATTTATATTATCAGGGATTAATATTTTAACTAGTCTAAATATATTGAATTATCATTTTATCTTTGACTTTTTTAAACGAAGAGCAATAAAAAAATTAAAATACTTTAATCCATCAATATGTATATTCAACGTCCATGTCGCTTTTACTCGTCAGCTTGCAGATATTCTAACGAAGGCACTTGAACGTGATCACTTTCACAAACTAGTCAGCAAGCTGGGCATTTACAAACCTTCATGCTCCAATTTATTTAGAGTAGAGCATCGCAGTATGCTTTTCATTATTATTGTATCTTCCAGTATCTCTTACCTTCTTCTTGTGGTAAACATGCATAGCTTAGTTAAATCATTGAGTGAAACAGCATTGATGTGCTTTTGTTCCAACCTTACTGTTTCACAATTTGTATAATCAAGTTTAATTATAAAAACAACCTTATAGTAGGTGGTCCAGTAATAAGAGCTTGAGACCAAGATATTTGCTCCCCTGTGATCTCAAGTTCGAGCCCTGTGGTTGCTAATATGATAGTCATTGGAGGCTTATATGGTCGTTAACTTCAGAGCCCATGGGATTAGTCGAGATACGCGCAAGCTGATTCGGACACATACGCTAATTAAAAAACAAAGTTCAATTATAAAAACAGATTCTTCTATTTTTTCACATACAACCTTTTTTTTTTATAATTTTATATTATTTATAATTAAAATGATTTTTTTTGAAAATTTAATAAAAATTAATTTGAATTTTTACCGAGTTGAATTGTGAATTAACTTAATAGACTAGAAGGAGATGAATAACTGAATATGTGATCAATACACATCCCTATATTAATTTTAAGATTTTCATATTCGGGTCAAAATAAAAATTTGAAAAAAGAACGACCTGCCCACCCTGAGCTGATCTCAGAGAGCACAATCATATCTTGTACATTGAATGAAAAGATCAGAAATCGAACGGCACAGATCAATACACCCCACCACAGAAACCATGTACCTACCCACACGCTACCGAACCCTTTTGTGCATTGAGGAAGACAAACTGGGAAACAGGATGGGCTCGTCATCTTTGCCTTGCCTCTAGGTCAAGGTTTTTGTGAGAATAGGAAAATAAACCCCTACTCATGGCCCTTTCTCGTAATTCAGCCACGTATCTTTATTATCTTAATTTTCCTAAAAAAATAAATCCGCAAATCTACCTCTCAATTCTTCCAAATCAACGTCAAAGAATCCGCCACGTAATTAAACAACGTTTTAATATTCCAGATATAAAAATTCAATCAACCTCCCTGTCTCTTTCCCTCCCTCTCTCTCTCAAGATTTGCTCTTTCACTGTCACCAAGAACAACAG
>Ga0307513_10001828_pt1 | contig 30182 bp, 34 predicted proteins | sample 15_EM_MG_FD_202174 | JGI IMG/M metagenome (GOLD analysis project Ga0307513, IMG submission 202174) | Populus trichocarpa ectomycorrhiza microbial communities from riparian zone in the Pacific Northwest, United States - 15_EM | ecosystem: Host-associated > Plants > Roots > Unclassified | place... | reverse complement strand
CATCTTTTAAAAACCCCCCCCCCCCCCCCCCCCCACCGCGTATCTTTCGGTTCATCCCCTCGTTAACTCTCTTGACTCGCTATGCGGCGCTCATGAGGGTGGGATCATGTGATTTTTCTCTCCTTTGCTCTCTCACCCGGTGGCCAAGCCCTGCACAACCGTATTGTTTGATCGTCTATTAGAGGGATTTCGGAGCACAAAGATAGGGATCGCTATCGCTGTGACAACAGTGTTTACCATTGCAACAAGCGAACTTGAAAAATAGGGATTTCGGAGGTTCTGCAAGAGTTAGCTGTGATGTTTGCTTGTTGCAACGTGGGTTAGGGCACGCTGCCAATGTTTACCTCACAAAAAAAATTCGGCATCTCCTAGCTTAGCTAACCGAACTTTAAGCGTACGTGATCTCTTAAGTGAGACCTGAGCCCTAACCTGTGACCCGTTGCCGTCGCAACAAGCTAGAACTAACCTCTATTGTAAGATAAGTTGCTTATCGGGGCATAATGGCTTAGTCACGGATCGGTCTGGATGCCATTGGTGGCAGGGGCTTGCATGTCTTTTCAAAATCTTCTGCTCTCCTCGCTCTTAAGCAAGTTATCTTTTCTTTCCGAGAATCAAATCAATAAAAACCTGTCGCAACTCGTTTCTTATTTGGCCTTTCGCCTCTATCTTGTCTTCGTCCTTCCACCTTCCGTGACCATATTTCCACAGTGGAAATAATCTTCCATTTGGCCCGCGGCTCATCGATTTCAACTCGCCACCTGCCATTTCTGACACATATGATAACTGCTCCCTTCACAAGCACTGGTCGTGGAGGGCTGTTCGAAAGTATGCAGTGTTCCCCACCCTGTAACTCCGGTATAAGACGGTGTTGATCAAGACTTTGCTTGACTTATGACCATGGTATGTGCTATCTACTAACTTTACTATACTATACAACACGCTCGTGCTAAAACAAAACAAAACAAAACAAAACAAAGCGGAATAGGGGTCCAGGTGTCCTTTATCCTCTAGGCTTCGCCCAGAGCCCGAGGTACGGAGAGTGAGTCATCGCGGGTGGAAGTATGTTTACGGGCTCGATAGAACATGGGGTGCTAGCATTTTAACATGGGTGTATCTACGTACTCGTACATTACCCCTACCCAACCCAAGTCGGTGCTTATAGCAGGTTCGTCCAAACAGAGAATTGTGTTCACTTCCTGGACCAAAACCCATCAATGGGAAAATAGTTTATCTACCTTATAAACCAGCTATAAAATACATCAGCCTATTTACCCTTCCCTTCACACCTTCATCAGCCAATTCAATGCATCCTCCAGCCGTAAGAAACGTCGAAGATTGAAAAGCGGTCAAACGGAATGAACCCTTTATGACCGTCAGCAAATGTGCATTCTATGATCAAATCTTTCAAGGATGTACTCACAAAACCGTATTCAAGACAACCAGGCCTATTTGGAGGCTCAGGCTTCCAGCGCCTGACCGTTGACAAGGGGCTACTGCTCTTCAACCGTAAAGATTCTTCAATACAGACAATTCCTCAGCCCAAGTGACTTCGCAAAAGAGTTGCCGAATTGTGGCTCCTTCGTAACGTCTATCCATAGAAGATTTCGAAATAACGTCCATCATTGGCCGCATATACAGCTATGCTTTTAGAGATCGCTAGCGGTGCCTTGCGGATTATCCAATAGTGTCAAAAGTTTCTGGATGTCTTTTGGAACTGTTAGCTTAAATAGTAGTATGTACTGAACGAGGACTAACTTTAGATAAAATCTACTGAGCCACAGCCAGTTTCTTTGTTATATTGATCATGCCGGCGATCCATTCGGCGGTCCATTCACGATGACTCATGGAGTATCCATCCAGTCCGCTGTTTCTAGGAGCGAGCGCGATACCCGTCCGGTCGATCGGTGTTCTAATGGACCTAAATTCGGAGATTCGACAATCTCTCGATGGAGAAATCAACCCGATATCACCCCTCTAGGGCTCAATTAGCTGATCTCTCTACTGGAACGCCATCGTCCAGACCCCATGCGATTCAGGAGAAGCCGATACAGGTTCGGAAGACCTAATGCATGGGTGGAAGCGCCCATTCATGGTCAGAAAAGCCTGTAATGGACGGAGAAGCCGAATGCTGAGAAGTCCTGGTGGTCTAGTTCTCAAGGAAATCTGGGCTCGCGTTGCAATTGCATACTCGATAACTGGGACCGAGCTCTATTGGTTCGCCAAACAGCAAAGGTCTAGGGCACATGGGATTGGGCCGCGCTCCGATGGGACGAACACAAAGGAGCATTGAACGGGCAAACGACCCGATCCGCAATTAACAAAGGCTCGTTGGAATGACGCTGCTGAATAACGATAATTGAATTAGGATCTCGGTGATAAAAACAGTCTAATGTGGGGTATTACCAGTCTTTTCGGACCATTGACCCTATCACCCAGGTTTTCTTCTTTTAACTTTAATTGCCAGACCCAGCCCTCTCCATAACTCATACTGCATGGAGCAAATCTCAGACGGCCACACAATTGGAGTTGATACAAGTTCGACTGTTTCAAGAACAGGCAAAGTTGAGCCGGGCGGTTCGGTGGTCAGAGGTGACTAGCCCCTAGGAAACCCGGGCCGACACGACGTCCTGTGTGCAACGTTATCGGCAGTAACAAGTCCTCTGAATAGGGACAAGCACGGTTAATAAGATGCGAGTCCCAGGCAGTTCTATCAACAGTGACTAGCCCAAGGCTCTTATCAACAGTGACGAGTCCCTAAACACCACGCACAGGGCCAGGAATCCGCCCCCGCCTTCAAGTGATGGCTCAAATCCCTCAGAGAACCAAATTTTCTTGATCGCTTGGTTGATCAACTTTAAGCTGTCAGCCAATAATTTATCGTTGATGATCTGTTGATTCTGATCCATTCTCTTCGACCGGGTTTCAATCTTCGACGTTTCTTACGGGTGGGAGGCATTGAGTCGGATGATGAGTGACGGGTGTGGCCGGTGCAAAGGCACCGACACAAGAGAGAAAAAAAAGGAGAAGTGGGGGATCGAGGGGTATGAGAGAGGGGGGAAGGGATGATAAGGGGGGAAGGGACAGAAAGGGGAGGGGGCGAGGAAAAGGGAGGAGGGGTTGATAGTTATATAGCGGGACAGCATAGGCAGTCACGGGGGTGGCCATGGGTTGGTTCGGTTGGGATCCTCGTCATAGGGCTTGAGAAATGCAATTTATGGGGCAAGAAAATATCTCTTTTGAAAATTTAGTGGTTATAATGTCCGAAGCCATTGGATTGGCCAATCGAGTGGGTTATGTGATTCACTGGAAGTAAGGGGGCAGAGACCGGTCATGTTAGCCGTGCTGCGATTGCCATGATAACCAGTCAGCCGTTCATTGAGGGTAAAGCACAAAAGGGGTGCCGCCTCAAGTGAAGCAAAAGCTCAAGCTTACCAGTACTGTACCGTTGTTCAGGCACACTCAAGTGTGGGACATATCGGACAAAGCACACTCAATTCCAAAATACCATGGTTGTAGGCCTGATCGCCAGAGTATCGCGCATGGTGATCCATTCAAGGACGCTGCCGGCACTCCTTCTTTTGCTTTTTCTTTCTTTTGTTTTCTTTTGTTTTCTCCTTAACCACAAGGGACTTCCCAGCATTTCCGGCCTAACCCCAGCATGCAGCGAGTGACAGGTAACAACTGTGATCATAATGTTGAAGTGTTTTTAAAAGGGACTGCAATTGCATACAGCCAAAATGTACTCCTTTGCTTAAACTAAGAGTGCATGCAAGAGCAGTTCATTTTAAAAATACTTGGATAGAGGGACTCATAATACTTGTAATTTTCTGACCATTGTAAACATGACTAGGCCTACGACTAGTTGGTTTCGTAGCGTTAAAGCATTTTTAAAAAAATCCCGCTCTTGCATACCACAAAGATTTGAGAAATAAGTAGGCTTTGATTATATGTAATGGCAGTCTTCTTCAAAAATGCCTCAACATTGGAAAAGATATGTAGAATGGCATAAATGATAGAAGAATAAATTACCTCTCAGTGAGCCTAAAAATATTTTATATATCTTGATTAATAAGAAGTCCTGGAAAAAGTATAAAATATGATATATATTTTTCTGACTTAAATGAAATTTGACTATAGTAATAATATTATCATACAAGCAGTCAGTAACAAAATAATACTCTTTGATGATTTAGGTGTTTTTCAATTTTTAGATAATATTATTAGGAAAATATTTTCTTTACTAGCTATTGAGATTATTTTATCAATCTCAAAGTCATCACTTTTTCAAACTTAAACTATAAAATTTGTAGATTGAGTATCATAACAACTATACTATGAGTAGTAATACTAGAATAAAAAAAATACTTGGTAATTTATAATACCCTTTCTTTTCTTTTTACATTCTCATCCTTCTAATAATTTAATTTAGTTAAAAAGCTGTAAAAGTTGTAATATTCTATATAAAGTAGTAGGTACTATGATCATAATAATATTATAGAATAAAATTCTGGTTTCCTGATTGATCTAGTAAATATTAAATTTTCTTATATTTTGTTAACTATTTTACTTTTATCAGAACTATGATGTACTTTTTAAATAAATACAGTAATTGAAAATTCTCTTGAGAATACTACTTTTCTTCTCTCTGAAAATGGCTTATCTGCAGGACTCGCACTTTCTACACACCTTGTAGTACGATAGTTAAAAACTTCTGATAATAAGTATGATAATAATATTATTATATAATAATAATATCATACTATCATAGCATCCTAGAGAATATGGTAAGGTATGTATCAGTCAGCTATGCCCTACTTCTTCTTTTATCCAAAGGGTTAGGTGTCAAACCTTTGTATCGTGCTCGAAGGGACGATCGCTCTGTGCTGGTGGTATATGTAGGTTAGGCAGAGGACCGTAAGAGTGCCTGTCGGAATATACTGGTATTGTTTGTTAGCACCCTGGAACAAGTATGGGAGATACCGTACATAGTCAAAGACCAAAGTTTGGTTGGCACTCTGCACTCTACGAGTAATACTAGATACAATGCCGGTGGCTGATGATACCGCTATCACAATATTACAAATATAACATGAATCCTACATGCCGCTGCGCTAGGTGCGCTTATTAATGTTGGGAAAGTCCAATCGTTGATACTGAGGATGACATGCCTAACAATCGCTCAGCCTATGGGATTACGGTCATATTACCGATAATTAGCGAAGATGCATTGGAAGGCCATTTTGTGATCTTCCAGTCCCCCATTCTCCAATGTGCCCTCCCCACCAGGAACAGTAGAAAGGGACAAAACGGGTTGGACGGAGTTCTCACCAAGAAGTAATTCTTGCGGAGAATATATCTTCCCCATGCCACTAATCTGGATGAATAAGAATTAAAGTGGGATGGGCTCGGTGGGGCATCTGGTGGGATTTTATGCATTTGTTCTGTTTCAAAGAATTATTATTCCTTATTTCGGCCTATTGACATCACGGGCGAACCAGAAAATTCGGCCTCGGATGCCCATCTCATACCGTGGGCTTAGTTTTTTTCGCTCCCGTGAGACCGTCCCTTTTCTTTCCTTTTTAGCTTGCTCTGCTTACTCACCCTCACCTCTCGATTACTCTGCGCCCCACCTCCCTATCATCATCGTCACCCCTCTCCACTTGCCCCCGAACTTTCCTCGTTACCAAATACATAATAACCCTTTTTCGAGTCTGCCGTTGCCATTTGGGGCTCCCTCTCATTCTCAATATTTTTCTGCCCGGTCCCTGGCCTCAAGTGTTTCCTGATACCATTGCATATTATCCGACCCACATACACATACCCATACCTAATTCTTTACACCATCGTGCAAAATGTCGGCTCCTGAAATCACCAGTTCCCCCGATACCTTGCCCTCAGCTTTGATTTCAGAGTCCCCTCGAAAGCCCGGCTCTAATTCTGTTTCTATATACTCCCCCAAACCAAAGCTTGCTGGAAATGGTTACCACTTTGGGTCCAATTCTAGCATTGATCAATCAACGAACAGCATTACTCCACCGGCTCATGCTTCACCCACACTTCTGGCTATGAATCCCATCTCTCGCTCAGACTCAGCAATGCTTCTAGGCCCGGAGGGGCAGGTTCCTCCTTCAATTCTTAGTCCAGCGTTTACGCCTCCCACAACTCCTAGTACGCCACTCATAGGGCCGGTGACCAGCAAAAACCCGCCAAAGTTGATGGAAGAGCTGCCCAAGGTCAACTGCGTAGTTAGAGCTAGGATTCCGACGTAATTATCCGACCTCACAATCCGCCTTTTACGGAAAAAAAAACTGACAAATTACCTCGCCAGCACCACCGGAACCGAGATATTTCTCCACTTGTACCAAAATAGCATTGATAATAAAGAACATCTAGCCATTGTTTTCGGGAACAGGATCCGTTCTAGATCCCTCGACGCCCCGCGTGAAGGGGAGACCGAGCTGGACCGTATGATCAGAGGCGCATACACGGGTAGACTCTTTCCTGGTCGTACTTCCTCCCATGTCGATGACTCCCCAATTTCCTCCCGGGTTCCTAGTCGCGCAGCTTCCTCCACATCTCTCTCCAACATGGCTCCCATAACCAAATTAGCCGCCCTGGAAAGCAACACCCGCACTACTCCCCTCGTTCGCATCCACTCGGAATGCTACACCGGCGAAATCGCATGGTCTGCTCGCTGTGATTGCGGCGAACAACTAGATGAGGCTGCCCGTCTCATGTCCCTGGACCCAGCTGGCGGAGTAGTAGTCTACCTCCGCCAGGAAGGCCGCGGTATCGGCCTTGGGGAGAAGCTGAAGGCATACAACCTCCAGGACCTAGGAAATGATACGGTTCAGGCGAACCTCATACTTCGACATCCCGCCGATGCGAGGAGTTATGGCCTTGCCACAGCTATATTGATGGATCTGGAGTCGGTCAATATTAGGCTCCTCACAAATAATCCGGACAAGATTGCTGCTGTGGAGGGGCCGGGAAAGGAAGTTAGAGTTGTGGAGAGAGTGCCTATGATCCCACTTGCGTGGCAGAATTTGAAGGGCGGGGTGACCGGAAAGGAGGTGGGTGACTATTTGAGAACCAAGGTATGTGTCTGGTGCTCTACGTAGGGGAAGGGGAAGAGAACTGACGAATGGGAGTAGATTACTCAGATGGGTCATTTGCTTGACCTCCCGGCCGATGGAAACTAGTTTAAAAATCGATCATTCCATGTTCAGGATACATTTCTTTCCCTTCTATGTTCCTTCCCCTTCTCTCTTTTTCTTTCTTTTTCCTCCTTCACTTATCTTTGTTTCTTGCCGGAGTGCCTCTGTACTGTATATACATTGTTTGGGTTTACTTACATATTTGCTTAGTTTACTTTTCTCTACATGATCCCCTCCAAGGTCTTTTAATGTACAGTTTAGATTTTTTGTCTTCCTCTCTTTCCCCTTCCTTCCATTCATTTCCACGTTTCTTATATACATCACCCGGAGGGCGTTTACGGTGTACACTACCCTTTTTCTTTTATTAATTTTTATGATTATTTAGTTCTTCGCTCAGGGAATCAATGAAGCCAATTAATGATTGCAGGTATGCATAAATAAATGCACCGATTACCATAACAGGATGAAAACAAGGAGAGGGAAGAATGATAAATAAACACAAAAGCACTCTCGGTTCCCCTAGTCTCCCTCAACAGTGCCGTATCCATCTACGAGCACAAATCTGGTGCCAAAACAAAAATGATAGGCAACTTCGGTGTTTTCCACCTAAGTACTCTATCATACCGTATACGATATCAGGCGCCTAGGTGACAGGTGTCTGGTAGGTCGGGGTATGTGTGAGAATGAATTTTTGCTTTTTTGCCAATTTTTTTATAATGGGAGGAAGGAGATTGGGTGGCTAGGTGGGGAATGTATTGTGAGTGAGAAATTGTGAGCGCAAGAGGGGATGGGGCAAGACCTGGGGTTAGTGGGCAGTATGAGGTTTGCTATGGGAAGTGGGATATGGGGGCACATACCGGTATGGGAAAGGAGAGAGAGAAATCCTTTGCCTGGTGGCATTAGAATCGCGCAGGAATATCATGAACGCCCGGGAGTCTGACACGATAATGACTTCGGCCTGCGGAACGCTCGGACCAGCTGGAAAAGAGCCTCAGATCTTCAGGGGAAGATCCCGGGTCTAGGTAGGCATGAGGGTTAATGTTAGAATCTGCTGTAAACTCCTTGCTTTCCTATATAGATAGGGTCTTGGAATAGTATGTTGCGTGTGAGATATGTTTTTCTTAGTATTTTGTTCATTGTTCTCGGGTCGTTGGCAATTTGCAACGTTTGCTGGACGGGCACCCGCCACCTGAGGGAGGGAGGTTATGATGCTTACTGGAACACCAAGAACCCGCCCTCGCCCAACCATCTCCATCACCAACCTCTTCCGAAGCATCTTTCGTCTCTCCTTTCTTTTTATTTCTGCCCCGCCTTACAACCCCACACTCAGTCTTCTAGCTGCAAACTTTAAGATATCGTACCAGGCAAATTTCCAGGGACCCACCGTGCTCCTCGTCTATCCCCTATATCACTCGAGCTGAGCTAGTGGAGTCCACTCATCTACCAACCAACCTTCGATACTAATCGTCATCGCCTTTATCGGACAAGTTATAAACATGTCGTACGCCCTCGATTCTGATCCCGGCTCGGAGCTCTTCGCCTCCTACGAGGCTGACTTCAAGCTTGTCCGGGCGGACATCACTCAAAAACTCGATCAGATACCTGAGCTTTCTGGGGAGCCGCGCAAAGCGGCTATTCGTGCTGCCGAAAGGGCCGTTGACGAGGCCGACGAAATTGTTCGTTACCTTCTATGCTACCTACCCTAAGGCTATTTTGGATGGCTAACAGTTGAGAAGCTCGGTCAAATGTCCCTAGAGATCAATAATATCCCCTCTGCCCAGAGATCCAAAATTAAACCCCGCCTCCGTAATTACGCCCACGACCTCGATATTTCCCGCCACTCGCTTGTTAAACACACCCAAAACCTCGACCGTGATGCCCTCTTCGGAGCTCGTTCGAAATCTGGTTCAGGGGATGCTGTGGTTGACCAGCGCCAACAGCTACTCTCGGGAACCGATCGGTTGGAGAGATCTTCACAGCGACTCAGAGATTCGCAGCGCGTCGCGAACGAAACCGAAGAAATCGGTGCTTCCATTTTAGGAGATCTCGGGAGACAGAGAGAACAGATTGTGAATACTCATAATACCTTGAACGATAGTGAAAGGTTTCTGGACAGAAGTATCAAAACTCTGAGAGGTATGGCACGTAGGTATGAACTTTGACTCTTTGTTTCCTATTGTTGCGTAGTCTAACAATCACAATTTTTTAGGATGGCTACCAACCGGATGATTACTATCGCAATCATAACTGTCCTGGTACTGCTTATCATCGCCGTTATTGTCTCTAAATTCCGCTAGAACCTCATTCTCCTGCGTTGGTTGAAGTTCAACTGGGCTTTTGTTTTAAATACCGCTTTCTCTTACCCTTGTATTTCCTATTCGGACGGAGCTGGGAGTTAACTTGTATTGTGCTTTGTGTTTCGTTCGTGACCTCTTACCAGGTTCGGAGGGACAAATAAATAAATAAGATATAGCGATATGTTTTTTTGGCCTTCCGTGTTTGAGCCAATTTTTTTTATAAGAAAGGTCCTAGAATACAGCCGAACAAGGGGACTATTTAGTGCTCCCAAAGGGTTTAGGACAGAGGGAGTGATTTTTGTTGGCTTCGGAAACAATAACACCGTGTTTCTTGGATTGTTATACAAGTACCACCGCGGGGTCACTATTGGAGCTACACTGCCCTCTCTAGGATAACCACTGTGCTCGATACAGTACAAGACCTTTTGCCACTGTGTTGGAGGGCCTCTTGCGTACTTGTGGGGAATTGTGATATCCTAACTTAACAGTCATATTTCGGAGATAACACTATGCAGGGATTGGGTTCCACGATCATGCCCCCACCAGCTCTTGTTCTAGTAATCAGTATCTGGATAGCTACTGAGCATTTCTCGGACATTTGAGTGAAGTGCAGTAGTTGTGGCGCTGTGGCTAATACATACCAGTATGGGCGTCCCTACTACTGCATGGAATGCTCTTATTTATGACATAGCGAACCCCGCATTATATATACCAGTGTCCCTACCAATCCGGTTCTCACCTGCATCTCCTTCCAAAATGTCTACCTCAATAAACGTCGGAATAATCGGCTGCGGGGAAGTAGCCCAAGTAGTCCATATCCCAACCCTGAACTTCCTGCCAGAACTCTACAAGATAACCTACCTCTGCGACATCTCTCCCGCCGCTGTCTCTCACGCCGCCTTAAAAATTCCATCCCAACAACCTATTCACACAACACGAAATGCGGAAGAGCTATGCTCCTCCCAATTCGTCGACGCAGTCTTCGTCCTAGGCTCAGACGAGTTCCACTCTGAGCATGTCCTTCTGGCACTGAAGCATGACAAGCACGTATTCGTTGAGAAACCGGTGACACTGACAAAGAAAGATGCACTAGCCATCGCCGAGGGAGAGAAGCATTCTAAGGGCAGGGTCATGGTGGGGTACATGCGGCGCTATGCCGCAGTCGTTGAAGACGCTATCGCGGAGATTGGTGGGCGAGAGAAGATCATATACGCTAGGGTTAGGGATATAATCGGGCCGAATAGCACGTTCGTGGGACAATCCGGAACGTTCCCGAGGAAGTTCTCGGATTATACGGTTGAGGATACAAGTGAATTGGCGAAGCGGGCGAAGGATATGGCTTCGGAGGAGTTGGTGAGATACGGGGTCCCGGTTACTGAGCAGAGCATTGAGATGTACAGGTGGTTAACTGGGTGAGCTGCTGGAATCTGGAACGGAAACGTAAAGTCGGTGTTAACAGAGAGAATAGGTTAGGCTCCCACGACCTATCCCTCATGCGTGAAATCCTCGGAATGCCGGTTCGTGAGAACCCAACGCTGGGAATGTCACTCCGTATGCCGATCTGGAATGTTCTCTTCAATTATGGCCACTTTACCGTACTCTACGAGTCTGGGCTCCACAAGATTCCAATATTCGACGCGCATATCGAGGTATACTCCGAGAACAAGTCCGTGCTTATAAAGTACGATACCCCGTACGTGAAGGGTTTGCCGGTTACCATGACTGTGAGGGAGAATGTGGATGGGAAGTTTGTGGAGAGGTTTGTTAGGAATACGTACGAGGATCCGTATACGCTTGAGTTGAAGAGCTTTTATGGTGCGGTTAGGGGGGGAGGGAAGATTAAAACGGATATAGGTGATGCGTTGGAGGATTTTGAGCTCTTTGGAATGATTATGAAGAATTGGAGGAGGTAGAGGGGTCGCTTGGGGGTAGATGTAGAAGTTTATACTTGTATTTTATGGCAGACTTCAATGGCTTGTAGATGAGAGATGAGTTTGGCTCTGGGTATGGGTGGGACTAGGTTAGTTAGGTGGTACAGATCGGGTGGGCCGGGCATGTAGAGCAGTCTTGGGGTTGTTTTGTGTGGTTTCCCGTACGGTTCGAGGACGAAACTCAGAAAATCCCGCTGTGGATTTGTATTCCCACATAAAACTCTGTCTAAAAAAAGACTTCTTCCCCTCACTTGATCTAAGAGCCTGGAGTTGAGCATCTTCAACGTTATCATAACTGGGGATACCTGCGTCATGCTCACCGCCCTCATTCCTAAAGCCTTTCATCCACAGTTAGCTCCCAGAGCGCCCTCTGATCCTATACAGTCCCCCCCGCAAGTTCGAATGGGAAGTGGTGGGAACCATCAAATCGCCAGGTTTGAATTACTTCACTAATTTCACTGAAAATCACTCGCTCCAGGGCTTCCTGCTCCAAAAGATAGAGACCCTGGACGAAAGAGCGTCGCAAGATCTCAAAAAAGGTCTTTGAGGAAATCGCTCTGACTCGCGCTCTACTGCTAACCTTGCCGCTACCCTAAATCCAGATTAGTCCAAGTCCCTGACTCCCGGACAGGCTGATAGAAGAGAAAAATAATGAGGGGGTGGCCTGGTTCCTCCCTACTACTGTACTCTGCCGTGCTGGCTAGCACTGTGCTACAGTAGATAGGAACCTCTCTGTGCTGAGGTGGGTGCCCAGGTCCTAGCGCAGGTACGAGCCTTTCAATATAACCCCTCTAAGAGAGTGAAAGATTTCCAGGGAATCCTTCAAGACAGTCGCTGGCCCTATGTGCATTGTGGGTGCTCCCCCGTTATTGCTTGGCTGGAAGTGGATTCGCATTGTGGAGGGTAGGTATGTGACCGCGGGGCAGTGTGCGAGGTGGACGGTCGGAGGGTTGGGTCCTAGTTCTAGGACTAACCCGTAGAATGGGAGAGTGTGAGCAGCTACTAAGGGCGCCTGGCTGCGGATCGAGCCACCAGGGAAGGTTAGGTTGACCACGGGTAGGGGAGTACTTCTGCTTAGTGATTCTTTTCTTTTTTTTGCTCTCCCTTTCCCCCCCGGTCCAGGAAGTCGGGATTGAGAATTGAGAATTCTCTATACGGAGAGCAATAGCCAAAACAAAAAGGCAAAAAAAGATGGAAGGAAAGAAAAGAAAAAAAGAGGAGGGAATAGCCGAAAAACTACAAGTCCGTTGGCAAATCGTCAATATCTCTTTTACTAGTTATCATGCGGACCATATTACCATGCACCCAGCTCAGTATAGGAACCGGAATGGTAACCTGCCGGCTCGTCTTAGGTCCTAGACCGCCGCCCAGAGGCGCGGGAATGCACGTAATCCGAGCCACCGGCTCCTCGGGGTCCGGGGGCCCGGGAGCGCTCCCCAAACTTGACATCGGCGGTTTGCAGCTCTTATGAAGTGGTACATGCGGATCCGGAAGTGCACTGCGTCCACATCGCGACTCTAGATGCATGCCGTCAAGGGAAATATGCTTGACACGGTTGCTGCGGAGAAGAACGCCCTTAACGAGAAGCTGGTATTTATTCACAGGAGTGGGAGGATATGGTTAAGAAGGGTATGGTAACCCACTTTCCCCACTCTCGACATATTGGAGAACGAATGGGGATTATGAAGCATATGCTAGTGCAGCGCATGGACAAGATACTGCCTAGTATCAACAAGCCCCCATCGGCTCTTCCATGGGGAGGAGATAGACGATGAGGTAAGTAAGGTAGTTGCTCTTTGGTGTAGAAGTTGACACTACAATTCCCTAGCCGTGCCCGTGGTTGAAGAACGAGGTATCGCGGTCTGGAGTCCTTTCGGATGAGTGGGTATTACAGGTTGGGAAAGGGGCTTTTTTGTGAGGCAGGTGAGTCGCGTTGGACCTAGCGAGGAATGGGAAAAAGAATAGAGTTATGGGGTTGGAGGTTTTGGTGGGTATGATGGGGTTGACAGGAGAAGCCTGGAGGCAGGGCGAGAGTGTGTGGGCTTTGGAAGGGGGTACCCCCGGTAGTGGGCTTAGCATAGGCGGCAGACTATGGTTTGACAGCTGACACATGCTGTTCTGGAAGGTTCATACGGGATTGGTGCTCCTCCAGATTGTCTTGACCGGGTTCCGGGGTCCCGAGTGAGAGACTGGCGGGATTAACCCGTCGCCTTTCATGAAGTTAATCAACCGAATTTAAGTCAATAGCGTAACCGCAGTTTCATTCCCTTCCATTCACAGGCCAAATGCTAATTTTTACAATCTCATGTCCCATAGCCCTTCGAGCCACCGGGTCCGGGCCAGACTGGATCGCCTCCCTAATCCGCTGTTGTATCTCAAGAAACAAACCTAAGTCCCTTGGAGGTATCTGCTGATCGGGGATTTCTATCAACACTGGGAATCGTATACCGTGCTGCTAACTATGGTGACCTCCACACATTTACAGGGGAGACTCGACACTCGGCTGGGAATAAACGCAGTATCCGCAACAACACTACTGGAAAACACCAGTGCAATCCTACCCCTGCCCCATGACCCCATCACAACCCAAACACTTCCTCCGGTTCTAATGAGATCGGTGCGGGGCCACCAGCACAAGCTATCAATCCCAGCAATCATTCCTAGTATCTAGTTCTTAATATGGCGAGTGATAGTCCATGATTCTTCTCATGATAGAAACGGGCAGCAGCCCGATGGTTAATAATTCTGCACCTAGGAGCCTGGGGTGAAGTGGAAGCACAGTGGGGATCAAATCGCCCATGGGGCGTTTCCGGGGTTGGTCAAATCCACATTTCCGGGATGCTAAAGATTGGGCTTTGGAAATTCTTATCCCCGGTGAAGGTCGCGGGAGGTGATATCGGGTAGAATCCCTTACTCTATCAACTTGGGAAAGGAGTGGTGCCTCAGGGTTCCCAAGATTTTTTGTCTGGATGGGGGTGGGGGGAGAAACATCAGCTGAGCGGAATGGCACGTTACCTAGAGAGGAAACTTTGACCTTCTGTGAAAAATTTCTTTTACGCGAGTTTATATGGCATATTTAGAGGTATTAACAAGGTGACTGCTGGTGGGTTGAGGTGTATGCCTTTGGTTCCTCTGGTAGGTTGCCATATGGGTGCCTGTAATGTACTGTAGATATTGTTTGGTCGTGTGATGGCCTGGTCAAGCGGGAGCCTGACATCAAAGCCTATATCTCTGTCTAAGAGGTATCGAGTGCACACTGAGCAGCTTAGGCGATCAAGGGGAGGGAGGGTAAGTCCACTGTTTATAGAATTGTGACTTTTTTGATATTGTCTAGGGACTTTAGAGATAGGACGAGTTAATAACCCATGGTGAGTTGGAGTGAGCCGGCCCCTACACGACGCACTAGAAGGCGACGGCGCCTAAGTCATAACTATGTGATAGCTAGAATCTTCCTAAGCTATCGGTATTCTGCTCGCTAATTCTGCCATGGGAGTGGGAGTCCCATCGTATAAACCCGGAAGTAACCTCGTTATGCACCTAGGGATCGAGGTAGGAGTGCATTGGCTTGGCCAAAGGAAGTAGAGGCTGAAGCAATTTTTGGGCCTCGTTCCGAGAACCAACTCCACGGAGTAGTCAGGAGACCAGGCTGGTGTGTACTGTACCCACCGGAGAAAATTCATCAGCGTGGGTTGGGTACCGTGCCGCTCTCCAAAGCTATACACCAAGAGGGCGATTTGCACCTAAGGCAACTTTTGTGGGGTTTGGTTCCGTGGCGAGTTTTTCGAGTTTATACATCTTATAATACTTAACACCTAGAACATAGCACTTTAATGTGCTATGGAAACGTGACTGTGCTGAACTCGCAGTGGAGTGTAAGTGTAGCATTATACTCGCCCTGCGGGGGCACTAGGTGCATATGGAACACATACGTAGCCTAAGAGTGACGTAGGTTAGGACTAAATGTGTCTGCTAATCTTGACAAGTGGCCGATAGGATTCTATTCTGTATTTAAAGACCATCCTCGGGAATAGCTCTAATGGAGAGAACAACAACCCGCCTGGGTTCCCCTCAATAGGAACCCTAACCCGGGAGCTACAGCCGGCCGATAGAACACCCACCTCATTAATTGTAACTGCTATTGTGTGCGATACTTCTACTAGCTACCACTCTCCCGGCCATCAAACACTCCCCGGTTCTTAACATCACGGCAGAGCCAGGCCGCTTGTATCTGTATGCCATAATTACACTCCAATACAAAAGAATGCGGGAAGAGTGTTCTCGCTCCGTGGCATGGATCAATCATTGGTAAGGAGCCAGCACCCGGAGCATCGTATGTAAGGGTAGATAGGGCACCCACCCGAAACCATACCGGCGCTTGCAATGCGCACTGTACATTCATCTATCAAACGCCTTGCTCTTTTTCGGAAAATGCACTCTTATATTATACCGCCGAGCCCCATGACCTAGACTAATAACCTTAACCAGTCGGGGCAGCGAAAGCTAAATTAGCCAGGTTTGAGGATAGGATACCAGACGGCAGTTACTATACAAGGAAGTGGGAGTGAGAGCACCAGAGTGGAGATCTACCCGTAATGATCCGTCGAGACCCGCAGTGCTGGGGTGCCAGTACGCATCCCCAGAACCGTAGCGGTTACTGGTACGTGGGGCATCCTTACTCACCCACCATGCATGCCAATCGAAACCAGTAACTCAATCACTGGTACCATCGCATCTTCAAGGAAACTATGATACTACATCACAACTACCTCAGCAAAAAACGAAGCAAAAGACATCACTATTCGTCTCCCCCCCCAACCCACCATCAAGCCATAACTTATGGTACCTTATTACATGTGGTACTTTACAGATACTCACATATGGTTCACCACCCAGTTCTCGTCGGCCCTATCATACACAACTCCCTGCAGTATAGTACAGTACCGGTAGTATGCAGTGCTCCCATCCGACACCATCCCCGTCACAACCAACCAACCGATCGCTAACCTCTCCGAAAGTTAATCCAAGATCTCGGGCGTCCCTCCCTTCGCATCCACCCATTGCAACTACACTACTTTTTCTCAACGACGCTTCATCTTTTTGCGAAAAAGGAAAAGAAGGAAAAAAGCCCCACGGGGTGTTAGATCTCATAGCCCTTTTCTCACTTATAATAATAATACAACTAAAAGAAAACAAGGTTGTAATTTTTTTTTTATGGGATTGAAAATTACAGTGCCATAACTCACCACACACAGGTTGTGAGCACGAAGAAGACAATGGAAGAGGAAGGAAGGAAGGAAGGAAGGAAAGGGTATTCGCCCAAGCCAAGAAGTTTGTGATACGCATAGACTTTTTTCTCGCCATTCATTTTGCGAATCCCTTCCTTCGAATACCTCTTGCTTGGGAGAAATAAAAAGTAAATGCAGAAGGAGACCGTAATGGGAAGGAAGGAAGGCTAACCCTTGTTTGCTTTTTTTTTGTCACTCGAAAGTTTATTTTTCTGCAGGGTGGAGGAATTTTTCAGTTACAAAAGTTCCCAAAAAAAGCACGGTCCGGTCCGGTGTTGTATGGATGGATGGATGGGTAGGTGGGTGTGTGGTCAGCGCACGGTACCCAGCACAGTACGAGCGGGAGATGTGCTTGATATTAGTACTGTACCGAATACTTGTACTGGTACCGGTACTTTAGGCACCCTGTGAGAATGTCCCAGTGCCATGCCTCCCTCCCTCCCTCCCCTTCTAGACTTACCCGCAGCAGATAACCAATATCTCGGGCGGGGGTTGGAAAAAGGGAAGGTTTCCACCTTTGTGGCTTTCTGGTGTAGGTGCTGTGTGTGAATTAATGACACTCGCATACAGGTAACTGTATTTATCTGCAGTACTATAGTGTTGCAGTGCTACTATACGAGCATTACTCGAGTATATAGTCTATCGCCAGGCTGGAACTGGAACGGTACTTAAGCTCAAAGTCCAGAATCGCCGCTCTCAACAAACTAAAATCACTAAAATCGAATGTTAAAAACGAACACACACTTTGGAAAAGGTTAGATGATTGGAGCAAGCTCTCTGCGTAACCAGTCAGTACCCAAAATTTATTATTATTGTACTCATCATCAACTTTTTACTTTCTTGAATCGAACATCTTTCGGAAATGAGAAATATTAGCTTTTCTGGTGTAATACTTAGTACGACAGACCCCACCCAATACTCATCAATTAACATAGCAAACCGACCGAGTGGGTGGATTTTCTTCCTGGTGGTCCAGTACAGGGTAGACCAGACCAGACCAGACCAGACCAGGAGTGCTCGGTGTGTGCCACCTGTTCCATCACCATCCCGACCAACTCCTTGCAGATGAGCGATTGCACTGTAAGTTACAAGTATATACTGCACTGAAGTAACACACTCAGGCGCATAATCATCATCGTGGACACCCGGAGCCAAGCTCGCTCACTTGGAAGCGGAAGGACACACAAAAGCCCATTTTCTACTTTTACTGTCCGTCCGTCTCCACCGTACCGTACTGTATCTCTACCGTGCGACCAAACTGGGCGGGTGATCGCCCACCAAACCAAACATGATACCCTTGTTCGTCGCCTGCCCGGTTTGGTCCTAGGTACGGTTAAGAGCGTACCTACTGTACTCGAGTACGGTAGTACCGGTACTGGTACTAACTCGATCGATCAATAGTTGTGTTTCATTTTTGATTAATTTTTTATTTGAAGATTTTGGTTGTAGCTGGAAGGGCCTGTTTCAGAACTCCAAGGGATCGTCCAACGTTGAGCAAGGCCCGGCTTGGCGAGGAACCGGATGATTGCTGATGAGACGGTGGGTGTAAGGTACCGTAGTTTAGCCAGCGATCGGTAGATACGCTACAGTGCAGGGCATTCGGATATTTAAATCATGACAAACGCACCGGTATATAATACTCTACATGCTCCCAAGAGAAATAAAGAAATCGAAAACTCCAATCAAGAATGCTCTAGTGAAAATGAAAGGTGGTGGGAAACAATAAGGAAAAACATCATCTACCCCTCCCCTATTTTTATCTAACCCTTTTTTCTCCGCGCCTGACTACTGTTTTGAAGAAGGAGAGAAAAAAAGCCCAACACCGGTATGCAACTTTTGTCCGTCCACCCCATCCTGTCTCATCCATCCCATGCAAATAGAAAATTAGAAAACAAAAACAAAAACAAAAAGGGAACTTCTCTCCCTCGGCCGGGTGATGCTCGAGTTCATGTGGCATAAGACGTGAGAGGAAGATGGTGATAATAATAAGAACGGAGGGGTGAGGTGTCAATAGTGGGTATAATAAATGAGAAAAGGAAAAGGAGAAGAGAAAATATATACATATAATAGAGTAATTTATGGCAGAGTGGAATATAACCATCCTCCAAAACCATACATAGTCTTGACAAAACTGCTCATCTCAGCACCCTCTGGCCCACCGCCTCCTCATCCCCCACGGGCGTCGAGGGCCTGGACTTCTTAATAACAAACGACAAATGGGGTAGCAGGCCCTTCTTCGGGCACTGTGTCTCGGCAATCAATTCATCCACCTCCTCCCTGAGCAGGTTCATCTCGTAGACCAAATCCGTTAGCCTGCCCAGGTAGGCGAAGTTCCTCCGACCGGGACACGATGGATCCTCGTTGGCGATCTTGGTGGATAGGTGGGTCTGGTACTCGTGAAGCACGTAGGTCGACAGCGACTCATTCCTGGGCATGAACAGGCGCGCGCTGAGTGTGTGAGAGATGACAAGTAAGTCGTTGCAGAGGGAGGCTAGGAGTTTCAGTCTGAGCTTTTCTCCTCCCCTAATAGCTCTGGAGAGGGCGGGTTCGGCCGCGTTCTCGCCAACGACGAGGACCATTGTGTCCATAACCTTCTCCACTATGCGCTCGAAGCGTTCGTAGGGCCAGTGGCCTGCCAGGGAGATTTCGTACCTTGTTGCTGGGAGGAGGTTCTTTGCAAAGTTGATACGACGCTGGGCCTTCTTGGACATGTCATCGAAGCGCTCCCTTAGCATGGGAAATTCGCCGCTGGCCTCAATGGCGAAGACCAGATGGTGTAACCAGTCGAGGGAGTGTGAGAGCGCCTTCGCCAAAGCGCTGCGGGAGCGGAAGGGGAAGAGGGTTAGGTGCACAAACATTGCTATTACCACGCCCACCGGCAATGTCAAGATCCTGCGAGCAACGGTGGAGGAGATGGGTCCGTGCTCCGGGAATATGGTCGCTACGCCTAGGATTATGTTGTATGCTAGTGCGAGCACTGTTCCAGCTTTGGAGAACTTGGGGTGCTGAACAAGGAAGCCGACTCCAAGGCCTACGAGGGATGTGAGGGCTATAGAAACATATATCACCCCTTGACCGATGTGCATTACTAGGAAGGCTGCTAGCCCGCCCATTAGTGCGCCTGTGAGCTTCATCCCTGCGGTGCGGAAGGTCATGCCTCTGGTCGTCTCCATCACCACCATGGCGGAAATGAGTGCCCACTGCACACGCAAGTTCTCGTACCACATGTGCCAATCGGATACGTACGCTGGGAACGCGATAAGGCCCATGACCACGGCGAACTTGGTCCCGTATTTGATGTGCCGAGAGCTGCGGAATGCAAGGAGTCTGTCGGCAAGATGGATCCGGAAACGGTCCAGTGCAGATGTCGATTCGAGCAGCAAGACTAGTCCGTGATCTCCTTCGCTCACCGCACGCCGAGTGGAATCGTCCTCCTCGACCGATTCCTCTGCTGTGCGTACATCATTGGTTTAGATCATGGACGTTTCAGGCATTCTAGAGGGGGGGGGGTGCTTACCAGTATAGAGTTTCCGAGGTAGGACGAGAGAGATCCTTCGCTTCTCGATGCAACCAATTATCTGTGCGGTATCCTTGGCGGCTTCCAGCATATCCAGGAGCACAGCATTTACTTGGTCCATGAATGCTGCGCCTTCCAGCTCATAGGGTCCCGAAATCGTCCGTACCTCGACCTCGGCAGCAAGTTTCTCACGGATGTCATCGATCTTGCCGGCAAACTTTTCGCACTCAATCGTGGAGACAATCTCCTTACCACGATAGAGCTCCTCGACGCGAAGGGTTATGCTACTGAAGAGCTCGGAAACGCTGGCAAAGGCTAACTCGAGCGCCCGTTCAGAGTTCGTGGGATTTGACTTGGCCTCATCGCAGGGAGGCGCAGTGGAAATTTCCAACTCTTTGTCTGCGAGATCTTTGAAGCGGAAGTGGATACGGGTGTAAAGCTTGTGCCTCCTACGCATTGCGGAATTGAAAGCCCTGGATAAGGACAACATCCGAGTAAGGGATGCATTCAATGGGACAAATACCGCGGAGTCGACCCTCGTGAGTGACAACTCGTAGTTTGCCTCCTCAAGGGCAGCTGAAATCTTGACATGTGATTCCTTGAAAGCAGTAATGTCAACCTCTTGGCCGAAGCTGAACTTCATAGCATGTTGCACAGACTGCATCACGTTCTGAGCTTCCCGCAAGCTTGTAATGATATCGTCGCGGAGCATGGACGAGTGATCCTCCGGCCAGAAGAAGAAGCAGATGATGAGGGAGACACAAGCGCCGAACACCATCACGAAGAAGAAGTTCGAGAAGCAAGGATCGAAGTGGTTGATGCCACGAATAAGTGCAAACATATTGACCACCATGGCGAAATTTATGGCGAGATATGCACGAGGATATTTAGACCGAACATATCCACAGCCCATTGCTAGGAATACAAAGGCACTCCAGAGGAGGGCACGACGGCCGACGCCTATACTTTCCGCATTTGTGGATTGAACCAAGCGGCCCAAAAGGAGAATGAGATTCGCATATCCGAGTCCGAACATAACACCTAGTAGGCCTACGCCTGTGGATGCTAGCTGGCCGCCAATTGTCTTGAGCGGGAAAAGGTAGATCGCCTGTATATATCCATGCACTTAGCAAAGAAAAAAAAATCAATGACTCCAAGAATTCAGGAAAACTCACAACAGTGCCGAGCAAGAATGGATTTGTCCCATGGAAATTGGCAAAGAAAGGGGGGAGTGTAAAGGCTACGGCCATTGTCAATGATAGTGAAACTTTGATAGCACGCTTATTACGTCTTGGCGAGTGGAGAAGACTCTTGCATAGCCTCTGAAACACCTGGTAGACGTTGCAGAGATCCTGCTTGAGTTTCAAACCCATGGATGCTACGATTGACCTGGGTATTGTGCAATAGAATACAGTAGACTACTGTAACCTATTAGCATATTTCCCAAGGCAATATGTGGGTGGAATCAGGGCCCACCTCAAGGGAAGAGGGGTTCCAAACAACTATAACTCACACTCACAGACCGTGCACAAGAAATTCCAAAGAAAGGGATTAAGTGGTTCTAAAAATCGCCGTCGACCAATACGCAGGAATCGTAGAAATGTAAGAAAGAGTGAAGGGGTCATGAGTGATTGGTGTATATAAAATCAGGAGTAGGAGTAACCCGAGAGCAAGCAAGACTGAAGTTCGGGGGGGGGGGAGACTTTTGATATATAATTTCACCCATCCCAAGATAGCGGTACGTACTCCGAACGAATTAACTAGAGGTAAGATTTTTGATTGATAGATAGGAAGATATCAAACACATGCTAGTGCTTCTAGTAAGCGAGGTAGGAGTGTCAGAGATCCAGAGCCATACAGCTAGCTTATGCCGGCCCGTCAACATAAGACAAATACTGCACTCTATTGATGCCTGCAGCACTTGTACCCGCAACTCCCCAACATCAGGATCATCCCGTCACATTCTCGCCACGGCGTATGAGTTAAGTTGGGGGCCTTGGCTGGCTCCTTTGATTTGGAGGGCTTTTTTTTTCATCGTCATCAAAAAAAAGATGGGCCAAGCATCGTTCAACCGGTTTGCCCGGCTTGGAAGAAGCCCCTGGTCCTTTTGTTGCATCCGTGCACAGAACATTGCCTTGCGAGTACGGTATTTCATAGACTGCGGTAAAGTCTCCTTTCCTCGTGCCGCCGGATTGAAGCCGCGCTCCTTTCGTGGTGACGATGAGTGCTTCTCCGGTATTTTGTTTCTATTGCACAGCCTTGGCAATACCCCTAACGTCAATCATACAGCACAATAGAAGACGGCACTCTAGGAAATTGCATTTATTGGCCTATTGCTGAGGGAAAAAAAGGTTTTTTTTTCCCACCCCAAAAATGGCGATAAAAAGGAGATGAAGACAAGCTCCAGGCCTATCAGATCGAACATTGACACTGAACCCTAGCCCTTGCCCGAGAGGGTGAGCGAGAGGGTGTGTGGTCGTCGGGAGCGTCGAGTACGAGTAGCGAAAGTGGTAGAAGTGGTGGTTGGAAGGGAGGGGCATCCTAGTCATCCACCTCATCATCCTTGCAGGGATTATTTGATTTTTTTTAACCATCCAACTGCGGTCCCACCCATGCGCACTGTATTGTCAGAGCACAGCACGGTGCCGGACCTAGCCCTTCGTTCTGCTCTGCTCTGCTTGGCAATCTCTTGCGGGCGCCCGAGTAAATTATCATACTGGCTGACCCAGGGGGGGAAGTCACAGCAACGAAGCCTATGATTACAGCACAGACTGAGAAGGTGCTGTATCATCATCACAATCACAAATGAAGAACAAGATTAACTTCTTCAGCAACTTCGTAGCCTTACCACATAGTAAGCGAGCTTATCACAAGTGCGATTCATCCTCGCTCGGCACTTGCTTGCAGGCACATTGCATAAGCCTACCGCACCGTTGTACTCGCTTGGCCCATCCAGGAGAGGATTAACCTTCTCCTTGTAGCACATTCGCTCACAACACCACACCGGTATGTCCACATCGAAGGTTTAAGTTAGACTACCAGTAGCCATAATACCGGCTCCATGTTTTCACGACACGGCGCGATGCGGTGTACCTCTGTCTTCTTTTCGGGTATTGCATGATATTATGCACAACCAGGAGGGAGCAAGGCCGGCGACTCGGGGGGAGTGGTTGGACTACCGTACCATGTTTCCTCTGTAGTACAAGATGAGCGTGATAAGCAACTACTGGTATTGAACTGAGAGGTTAAGCGTGAGGGCTGACGAAGAGACACTCATTCACGGAATGGCTTTAGGTTTGGCTGGATGCTTAGGGCTACCTTAGGCTCTCCTCCCGTCCCACCTCATCCGCATATGTTGCGGGGGCCGGGAGAAGGGCTTCGAAACTGAAATCTAGAAATCTGTAACGTGGACCTTAGGACTTTGGCGGAAGTAGTTTTGCTTCTCTGCAGTAGTATGCAAGTGTCATGACTTAACTCATCATAACATTGAGGCCACACTGGACCATGCCATCAGATCCAGACATCGTCAAAACAAACAATTCACGAGCAAGGCATCATATGTAGGACGGAAGATCCCAATTCTTGCTAAGCTTTACAATCCCCACGTTGCTCGAGCACTGTGTAATCAAACTCTCTCGCTTCAACACCTTTATGTTCCACCCATCCATATGACAAAACAATCCCGGGGCTCGTACAAAGTCCCAAGATCCTCCACTCCCCCTTATGCGGGGACCAAGAAATATGTGCCTGAAAAGGAGCTCGTTTAGGAAATCATCTACAGGGTGATTGATTGACATGTACCGGTATCTGATCCGCCCCCAAACGAATATTCTCGGAATCTCCGGAGGAAGATCTCGGGGGACTAGATCTAACGGTGGGGGGATTATCTACTGGAGTATGATACCGCGGAACGTCAATGTTTAATTAACCACTTGCGGGCTAGATCACCTGCAGTCTCTTCCTAAACGGATCACCCTTTACGAGGCCCGCCATCTGAGTGCTTATTCTGGCTCACCCTGTGACTTGCGGGGGTGATAGGCTACCGCAGATGAGGGCTCGGCGGGCGGCACCCTCAGCGAGGCTTGGCCGCAAGGCCCGGCTGGGAAATGCGGGTGGCTAAGCGCTGTTAACTTTAGGTTTGCCGGAAGTTGCTAAATTATAGCGGGATAGTATCTGGCACAAGGGTTCAGGAGGGCTTCTCCCCTTCTCTACTAGTGTGTAATATCTTTTTCTCTGTCAAATCTACGAGACTACGACTCATTTGTACTGAGTAGCAGAAAGTTTATGGCAAGCGCCCTCAGGTATATCCCAAAAACCCCAATAATAATAGAAACTTCAACCCCCCAACCAAACAAATAAACAATTAGAACATTATCATAATAATATTAATATCATGACTCACAAACCCCATCAGGATGCAAACAGTATGATAGTCAAGATTCCAAATTGGACCTTCGCACAAAAGGAAAAACCCCCATCCTCACCGGCAATTTCACCCTCTTTCCAAATGCAAACCAAGACAAACTCCTCACCAGTTTTCTTCCCCGCTCCTCCGGACTTCCATAGTGCCCAGCCCGCGCTCACTTTATGATACTATACTAGCCTATCACCATGATTCCTCTTATAACCGCAGTAGCAAGCCAAGCCGCCCCAAGCCTCGCTGAGGGTCCCGCTCCGCCGAACCTTCACCTACCGTAGTCTATCCTGCGGCCCCTTCCCTCATCCCCGGACCCCGCACTACGATTATGCTCAAGTGTGCGTTGTCCAATAGCGCTTATAGTAACGGTAGAAGGGAGGCACTTGTGGCAGACGTATCCGTCATTGTAGCCTCGCCGATATGAAATATTCGGACTGCGGGCCTCCTCCTTTCAAGGTTCTTTTCAACCCGATATAGTTGGCTAGTTAGAGTAGCGGATAACCTGAAACGAGTCAAAGAACACTGCAGCGCAAGTAGGAAGATAGTGAATTATATGGAGTAAGGTGAGGCTAGAGTTATCACAGATTTTTGACTAGGGAGGTGGGGTCTGTGTGGAAAAAAGAAATTCTTGGAAAAGCTCCTGAGAGCTTTGGTATTATGCCGGTATTACCGTGTCTTGGAGGTGCTTCTGAAGATAAATAAAAATACAAGCACAAATCCAACGCCCCAGGCCTGAGAAATTTTGGACTACAAAGGAAGTGTTCTCTCTCTCCAGTTGATTCCTTTCCTTGGTCCTCCCCGAGGGACTTCCTGATTATCCCCTACCCTCCGCTAAAGAGCAGCCTTGCTTGGCGGCTTGTGTAGTCCTCATCTTGACAGTTTCACGGGTATCCGTAGTCCGTGGCATGCTGCGTCTGAAAGGTCTCGCCTATGGGAATAACAAGATATGGAAAGTATCCTTGCTTAATTGGTAATAAGCCACCAGAGTTTCAAACCAAAACAATGACCTTGCCCCGTCGACCTCATGGACCCAATGATAGACGAAGGGGTGTGCGGTGGATTCACCACAACATTTGATCTCTTTTTGAACCCTGGTGGAAAAGCACGCTCATGGACCGATGCTGGAGGATATTCCTTTTTTTTTGTCGAATCCTGTACATTGATCTAGGCGCAGACCGGGGCTCAACGATGTCGGAGGAGAAGTGTTAAGAGATCATATCATAGGCTGGAAGCCCAAAGTATGATGGAGAGTCGCGTAGCATAGATTTGGCGTGCTGCGAGCCATTGTAGAGGTGAGACCCAGGTTTAGGGATAGCGTTGGATACTCACTGACTGAGGCGTTTTGAACATGGTTGCACTCAATGCAAGTTTGCCCAACCAAATCTGAACCGCAAGCGTCTTTGGTGAAGCCATGGTGTCGTTTGCCACATCTGCCTGTATCGTGAAGCTTACGGGAAAGAAAGCAAGCAATACCGGCGGCGCTCCGAGGATTCCGGACGACAAAGAACCGCATCGGTATCCAATGTCTTCCAAGAGTGCGCAGGAAGGAAATCTGCCGTAAGAACTCGGATAATTGGGCCATGTGACAGGACGTTGGAGTTGCCTCTCCTAGCAAGGTCTGCCGGTTTTTTCTTTTTCGTTGGTCCCGGAGAGCAGTCTTTTGGCGTGCCTATCGCCCCTTTTCCGGAGGGGGAAATTTCGGACTACCTGGCACATGGTCCACTTATTCGAGTTCCTACGATACGAGAACAAGTGTCAAGTTCTCACCCTCTCCCAAAAGCAAGAAAAAAAACAAGCTTCCATGAAAATCCCCAGCAACCCATCTACGAGTACTCGAGTACTAGTACTCGTAATGTCGTGACGTTTGTGAGACAGACAGACTGCTATTTGCGTGCCACCGAGGATCTGAGGCTCTGGCCAATTTTCCCGGCGGCACGCAATCCCTTACCTTGTGGCCGAAATTCATACTCGAGTAGCTGCGTAGCGTGCTGGATAGAGGTCGGTTAACGGCTGACAGGGTATATTTTTCCGGTGCTACATCACAACCAAAGTAGAAAGGAATCTTAGAAAGTACTCTTTGAGTTCTTTGGTTTATGGGCAGTTCCATAAGGCGTGTGTATTAAGATAGTTCACCAGTGAATTTAAAATAGAGAAGACTAATAGTATAGAACTGAGAAGGAAATAATGATAGACAAATCCGCACTCTGCTCCAACATTCCCGCCCGACCGTACTCAACAGTCCCCCAGGCCTGTTATCACATCTGCTCCCCTGCCTTCCGCAACAGTTCACTGTTTCCACCGTCACCCACTGGCTCACGCAGCGCAGTATCAAAGAACGAAAAAGAGAAAAAAAACCAACAGTCTATATCATTATTAATTCAGTGTCACTCCTCCTAACTCCATATCTCTTAGCACTTGCCATCAAAAATGCATGCGACACGGCCACTCTCCAACAATCTGAAATCCCCTTCCCAGTTCTGCTAGTTAACTTAACATCTACCATCACAACCCCCCAATCTGATCCCCAACCTTTCCCTCCTTCGCCCAGCTTCCACCTTTTTCTGACCAGAGCCATCTCTTGCCACTTTTGGCTCTGCTGTTCTCTCTTGCATGGGCAGTAGCTGTTGCGCTAGGGAGCGGAAAACGCAGCATCTCTGATGCAGGCGATGCGAGGAGGGAGAGCTTGATGTGTAAGTAATGAACACGCTTCTGAGAGGCTGGTGAGTGCAGGTGGAGAGCGGTGAAGATCCACATTGGAGGGGCAAAAGCTGGAGATGTTATAACAATTTCTAGGGAACTTATTTGTGATAGCAAAGTTAGTATAAAAAATTCTATTATTGTAAAGATGTTACTTTACCAGTAGCTTTTAAGTTCGGTTGAAGGTTCTTCTTAAATATTAGTCCAAACAATAATTGTAGTAGGTGTTGTGGTGGATGGCCTACAATAAGAAGTGTTGGCTATATCTGGTGCCAGTACGTATGACAAAATTGCTTGCAAAGAGGGACCAGAGCCCCACTGTAAATACAATGTGAACAAGTAAAAGATGTCTGCCGTACTCTGCCATGAGGTCCATTTGAATGATGGAAAAAAAGTTTTGCGTAAGTACCCAAGTGGTCCTTTTTGGCTTGCTGTTTGAGAAAGCGGCAAAACATGCAGTGTTGACGTTGACTATGTATGAAGTGGTGGGGCTGCGGATCTTTGCGGCACTCGGGAAGTTTGAAATTTCTTCCAACATATCCTTTAGAGCGGGATATACTTGTATTTCCAACTGGCTTGGTACCTTTAGTAAAAGCTCCATCAGCGGCACGGATCTGGCATTCCTGATTTCGATCTCGACGTTGCGTTTCTGATAATGGAGCAGATGTAGGAATATTAACCTGTGTATCAGGGTGCAGGGTGCGTTCTTCATCTTTGGCCGGGGGCCGGTGTGGGCGTTCCATAGGTTTCCGTTGGTCAGTGTATAATTAGAACGTGAAAGTAGGAGTGATCCTGATGTTCGCAAGATGGCTGAAGCACAATTGTGGGAGCCTGGCGATGGTGTGGCAACCGGCTGTGAGGCGCACTGCAAGGTCTATCATCTTTGGGCTAGTCCTAGTTTCTAGCGGCTGCCATGATTACGAGGTAAGGGATACCGGTCCGTTTTACAAACATCACGGCATTACGAGTACGAGTACGAGTACTCGAGTATGATATCCCGGGTCAAAACCTTGCATACGCTGACGTGACACAGCTTTTGTATCACCACCCTCCTACCCCAACTGAACACCGTAGCTCTAGATCGACCTTTACCATCCACCAAAACGCATCCCCCATCATACTAACGGAACCTCCAAAGGAAAAATAGATAAACAATACCACAACAAACTCAGTTCCCCCGGTAGGGGGGAAGAAGGGATGGAGGAAGGATCCCAAGAGGACCCTACTCTAACAGGCAATTCTTGCCAAGCTCGCTAATAGGCTAGCACCCCTCGGTACCAGAAATGTCAAGAGCTTGTCAGTGTAAACTCGGTTCTGGAGGTTGCACCTTAGATCGGTGGAAACAGGAATGTGTATCGGTTGTGCTGGGGGGGGGGGGGGGGTAGGGGAATGGCGGAAGAGTATCTCGGGGTGGGTTTACCTTGCCTTCTTCGGTTCGAGTGGAGGCAAGAGTTATGGTCCAAGTGGGGGATTGATTAGTGAGAGTTCTTGGTGAAGGTGTATTTTAGCGAAGTGTAGTTATTTTGTGACCTGACTTCACGCTGGGCCATTGGTATTAATGCTTTGGTGTGATACGTCGGGTTTGCAGGGCGGTGTGCAGGAGCCGTCATGGGTGATCACTCGACGTTAGCGCTGGGTTTACTGTTTATCTGCCGTGTAGACTGGTCTCTTTTTTGTATTTAGTCCTTTTGACTATCATACCAATATCTTTCTCACATCGTTAGACTCCTCTTATTTTTTTCTCTTTTTTCTTCCCCATTATTCTCCCCACTTCCTAATCATGCCTCATCCAACTACTGTACGATATGCCGCCTTCTCCGCATTTGTCTTATTGTGTCCTTCCTTTGTTTTCTTTCTTCTCATTTTTCCTATATCTCTGATCTCGGTCTCTTCTTTCGCTTCCTTCTCTTCTGTTTTTGTTCCTCCCTTCATTATGGATCTACGGGGCCCACCCATATGCGTGTAGTAGATAATCAAGAATCTTTTGTCTCTCTGGTTACACATGACTGCGCTTAGAGGCCTAGCGCAGTGAAACCATTACGTGAGTGAAGAGAGGGAAGTCAAAAACCCCGGAATTCGATTAATTAGCCAATGATCTCGAACAATAGCCTCATAATCCCAATACCCGATGCCAAGACCCGAGAAGGGAAAATAGTAGATTACTTAACAACCACCTCCACCCAATTTTCACCCTCACATCGCGGTCGTCATCGTGGACGTAAGCGCAATGCGTCCCACTACCACGCAATCTTCCTGCTTTTTGTATTCACAATTACGCCTCTACATTGAGGATGGAATCTTGTTCGGCAGCGATAATAATAGGCTTGCAGTATCTTTATGCTAGGGCGTCCCCCGTTGCCTCCCGCTGGGTGCTACGTCTAGACGGCACAAACCATATTTGAAACACTGCGAGCCGATCTGCACCCTTAGGTTTTTGATAGATTCACTGGTTTCGCTGGCACCTCAGGGCCACCAGCTCTTTGGCGGTGTCCTGGTTATTGATCTCACTGCTTGTACTGGTAGTGCTTAGTAGCCTTGGAAGCCCAGACTCGCTGCAAGTTTCTTGTTAGTAAGGTGGCAAAGGACCGGGTTTCTGAGGCTGGGTGATTAGCCTTCTCCATTTATTTGCTTCTTTCGCCATTTAGCTGCCCGTGAGGACAAACACCTTCTGTGGTCGATGGTGGCGCTGCCTGCGCCCCCCCCCCCCCCTTCGAAACCACGTTCGGTTCCAAACACAGATGGCAGGTAGCTCAGTGCTTGTACAAATGTTCAGAGTGTTACCGCCTTCTGTTTCTGAATGGAACAAAACCTAAATTATACAGGGTCTGGTCGCCTGGGGGGGGGGGGGGGGGGGGTCAATTCTAGGGGAGTGAGGGGTGTG
>Ga0307513_10001827_pt1 | contig 30183 bp, 23 predicted proteins | sample 15_EM_MG_FD_202174 | JGI IMG/M metagenome (GOLD analysis project Ga0307513, IMG submission 202174) | Populus trichocarpa ectomycorrhiza microbial communities from riparian zone in the Pacific Northwest, United States - 15_EM | ecosystem: Host-associated > Plants > Roots > Unclassified | place... | reverse complement strand
AAATTGTAACCTAAATCAGGCCATCAGCGTGTCGGGTTTATACATGACACCCTTGTAAAAAAAATTGATTAACTAGCAAGCCCTCTTACTTTCCGAGTTGAAAATAAAAGGCCCAATTTGAAAAACAAAAATGGGCTGGCCTCTACTGTAATTGGGCCGATTTGAGCCTTCATGAAAACATCCTAGAAAGTTCAAGCGCAGTGTTTTGACTTTTGCGCTATCGTCTTGAGGGAAAAAAACAAAACAAAACAAAATCCAGGCAGGCAGGTACTCTTTCATTGAATTTATGAACTTCTTTGTTCGGTAAGATAATCTAAAATCAAAGCAGCAAGTAGTAATATACTTATGATATACAAGGCGATGAATCCTCGAACAGACAAGATAGTGAGGAGGACAACAATGGTAGCCACTGCTGTTGCTTCTTATTTCCTCTTAACTGCTGACTATGGTCCTCAACCCAATGCTGTTGAACCCGTAAGTCTCTACTTTTTTTTATTCCTTTTCGTTCTTGTTTTGTTTTTGTCGTTTCTTGATAAGAAATGTTTGATTCTTTCTTGATTTATCATCTGTAACCAAATGGTTGATAAGGGATCGTGGAGGGTTTATTTGGGGATTTAATTCGTGGGTTCTTTAGAGTTTTAAATATTGAAACTGTTCATGGAAATTTCTTCATGTTTTTATCACAAAATTGACGATTGTATTAAATCCTTAGTGTTTTTTTTCTTTACCTCCATCCTTAATTTTACATGCTATAAGAGCAAGAGTCTTAATTAAATTTTGCACACCTCCCCCACAGAGATCATCCCAATGAAAATAATTATGGTAGGCTACAACGAGATGTGTAGTCTTTCAATATTATGACTAGAGTCTTAATCCAAAATCTTACACACGTCCCCCACAGAGATATCCTAATTCAAAACAATTTAGTCTTTCTAAATATTGACCGAGAGTGAATGTCGAGAACTCCCAACTGGCATATCATAGTTGAGAAAGTTTCTTTTCCAAATGGCTTGGTGAAGGCATCCGCAAGCATGTTTGATGAAGTGACATTTTGGTTACAACTGAACCGTCTTGTATATTGTCGCGAATTAAATGACAATCCTTTCCAACACTCCCCCTCAAGTTGGTGTGTGGATATCTTGGTGTGTGGATATCTTCTATGCCCAACTTATTAAGTGAGTTGAAGAACTCAAGTACCAAAACCTAATATAGTCAAACATAGGCAGCAACAACAGCGGTCTAAAACCTGCAGCAACAACTGGTTCTAACCAAAACTGGATAGCAATAATCGAGGGAGAAATCTCCGAAATAAGGTGGCAACAATAGCAGCCAAAAAAAAAACCATCAAAATGTGGCAACAATCTGCAGTAAAAAACTATAGCAAAATGCAGAGGCAATATCTGCAAGAAAACATAATGTGGTCCCTGCACCACTAGATAGGTCCGAGGCATATAAACTTCACCAAAAACCTATCTTTGATTTGGTTTTCAAAGAGATCGTCATGGCTCTTCATCAGGTTGAATAATAATCCCCACTGAGAGGTTTATAAACAAGCACCATCCCCAGATTGCTCAACAGTTTATATAAGAAGTTCTTGACAGTTTATAAGGAACCTTCGACATGAGACGCAACTCCTCAACTATGATAGTTTATTAGGAGTTCTCACTTTAAATTCACCTTGAAGTTGGGAGTTCTTGACAGTTTATAAGGAACCTTGGATACAAACTCCCAACTCCTAAAGAAAACATTGCTTTCTTAACTGTTTATAAGGAACCTTGGACATGAGAATCTTTAGATAGAATATTGTGATTGGATAGAGAATTCCATAACATGTGTTCTTCAGATGGGAAGTTGTGCGAAGATGAACGATGCTAATGCTGTAGATGCCATCTCTTTTAAGTTTCTCTCATTTAAGGTAGCAGGTTTAGCTGCCTTCTTAGTTTAGATTACCTTTTGCCTGTAAGGGAACATTTTGTTTCACTTGTAAATTATTGTCACGTCAATTGAAGTTGTCTGCCTTGCTTTCTCTATTTTTCCATCTTTTCTCTGAATTGTTTCACCACTTGTTCTCTTCTCCGAATTCTTTTAGTACGGGTTTTAATTTCTGTCCACCTTCTATTCATTTTGTTTGTGAATGTAACATTAGGAGTAAGAATTATGAGTCTTGTTGTGCAATAAACTTTGTTTGTGGATATGGCATTATGAGTATGAATTGTGAGTTTTGCACTGTTGTTTCTTTGTCTCGTGCTTGTGATAAGGTAGCAAACTTTTGCTCAAGGTAATTTTCATGTGATGTCAACTATCTGCCTGCCTTATTATAGTGTTTTATTTTCTTGAATGTTCTAACATTTTTGGTGTTTTTTAATATTGATATCCTTCTGCAATGGCAGATCAAAAGGGCCATATTATCAGCACAAAGTTCTGTGAAAGAGTTCATCTTTGGATCAGGGAAAGAGTCCTGAGGTAGTCAAATGGAGAAGGTGAGCTCTAGCAGTGCTAAAGAGCATTAACAAGGATACAGGACACAATTTTGCATGGCACCATGATTGTTCTAGGCTAAGTTTCTTATGGCCATTGTCAAATAGAGGTATCATGAGACCAGGCTCCTTTTTAGCTTTGCTAGAAACTTCTTTATATCTGTACAGTTTTTGCCAAACTCACTACTTAAGATGCTTTCTGTAGCCACATAATTTAAGTGGACACTGATGTCCATCTTTTGCCTTTTCACTCTTTCTTAAGACACGCTATTCTCCCTGCTTGGATGGTTCAAATTTAGATTTTGGAATATCATTGTGGCTGAACATTTAAAAGTGGCCAAAAGTTTTTGGATGATCTTGAGGTTGGTCCTCATGGTCTTCTGGTGACCAATTTTTTTGATATCGGATTAAAGGCAGAAAAATAGAGCATATACTCGGCTGTTCAGTGTTCATGCCTGGGAACCACCACTCTGTGAGAGTGGCTTGATGGTGAACCTGGCTATCCATAAAATGGATGGTCAATGATTATCAATACAGGATTGCCTTTTTTCGTTACCCCAGACTCTTTTCCCGGGAGGGACTGGAACCAGAGTCCCTGGCTTGTGTTCTCGTTTTGTTCTTTCTCCTAACAAAAATGATGATGGCTCGTTGGTGGAGGTTTTTTTTTTCCTCGTATTCTTCTTTTCTCTGGTACACTTTCGGAGCATATACTAGAAGAGAAAGTGGTGAGAGCACAAAAGGCAAGGAAATTAGATATTGTGGTATAAAACTTGAAAATCTGAAGATATAATTAATCTCTAACAAGCCAAGTCATTGATACTACCGCTGGTGTTACGAAAATTATGCAAAACTGGAAGGAATGCTGTTCATCTCTGATGCCAGGAAAACAAAACTGGAATGAATCCTTGTGACATTCTAATAATGCTCACCAAACAAGACATCAAAATCTACAATCTTCACTGGTGAATGTAGAAAGTGTGCTCTGGAGGGGCCATATGAATGCCATAGGCTTTCTTGAATTTATCTTTTCCTTCTTCCCCAGACTTTTTACTCTTTTTGGCAGTCACTTGATGGACTGAACAGGCTGGGTTGCTAGTGGAAAATGGTCCGAAAAATCCAATTCTCCCCAGATGAGAGGAAAAAAGTTCAGAGTGTGAGTTAAAACTGAAAGTTGCAACTTTCAATTTATCCTGACAGATAAAAAAAAAACCTTTGAGACTAATTTTATTTTTATTTTTTTTGCTTCGAAGATTATTTTGGGTTTTTCACTGTGTATTCTGCTTTTATATTATTGTTTTTATTTAGTTAAATATCAAATTAACTTTTATACATGAAAAAACTATTTGAGGCTATTTGTTTATTTTTTGCTTCTTAGAATATTTTGATTGTGTGTTTTATTTTTTATTATTTTTTTATCTAGTCAAATATCAAATCAACCCTCATTTTACATGATAATTATATAAAAAAATCATTGTGAAAATAAAATATTACCCTTTAACTTCAATTTTAAATGTTTTTATTTTAGTGATATTTTAATCGTTTAACTGTACAATTAAAATGAAAAGAGATTTATTTGTTCTTGATTAATTTGCTAATGATTAATGTATCTTATGAAAATATTTTAATGTCCTCAACAAATAATGTTAATTTTTTTAATACAAGGGTTAAAACCATAAAAACATTATTCCAATAGAAAAATGTTTTTAAAAATACCTTTTATTTTAGCTTTTGTTCATAAAAAGTGGGAATTATTTAATAGGAAGAAGGAAAAAAACACCTAATTTACCATCTTGCTGATGCTCCAACACAATTCGGCCCCGAGGAAAAACAAAACCATGCATGCCATGTCACAAGCATTAGCATTCCCTGTGCATCATGCAAGCAGACGGCTTCATCGTATGATAAATGGCGAAGTTACAAATATTCTTTACTTATTTCTGACATTTGTGGGCATTGGAGAAGAAAAATAAAGATAGAATATATTAAAAAAAAAACGAAAGAAAAAGAGTCGTTTTTTTTAGTTATTTAGTAGTAAAGGGCAAAATTGAAACTTCTTGAAAGGTAGGGAGTAGTTTGGAAAATTTAAAACTATTGGAATAGAAGTGGAATATTGTTGGATCTATAGGGGTAAAACGAAGTTTACCCTTTAAGTTTTTAACCAATTAGAAATTTGAACAGGTGTAAAATCCTCCTTCACAAACAACCGTTCCAACTACCCATCCTCTTCTGCCTTTTAACTACACCCTTCATGCTCTCACTTAGAAGTCCACTGAACATGTCCAGCTCTCCTCTTTTCCTCTCCCGACAAACCCTAACCCTCACCAATGTCACAACCCTCAAACCCTCTCAAACCTCCACTCACCAACATCTCGCTTTCTTCCAGATTTACCCCCAAAACTCCCCTCAAACTACCCCTAACTACCTTCCCCTCCAAACCCCTAAAGGCCAGCACTCCTGCCTTCAAGACCCTTTCCTTTAACTCCCAAACCCCACCAAAAAAACCCTCTAAAGCTATAACCATAATCTCTCTTCTACGAGCTATCCCTGACTGGGCTGATAGAGTAAAAGAGAGAGGAATGCGAAAAAAGAGATCTTTGTACAACCATGAAAAATGGGTTGAACATCGAAGTTCTTTTCGCCACGTAAGGCATTTACTTTCAAGTTTATCTTCGCGGGTGGTTTTGTCATTGGTCCCTCCAGTTATTGCCTTTACCTCGGTTGCTGTGGTTGTAGCAAGTTATAATTCTGCTGTGGAAATGCATTTCTTGCCAGGTTTTTTCCCTGTTTTAAGAACCTCTTCACTGCCTTATCAGTTGACAGCTCCTGCATTAGCACTGTTGTTGGTGTTTAGGACTGAAGCATCTTATTCGAGGTTTGAAGATGGGAAGACGGCCTGGACTAAGGTGATTTCTGGGACTAATGATTTTGCTAGGCAGGTTATTTCTGGGGTTGATGGTTCCAGTAATTCTGCCCTTAAAAGTGAGCTCTTGCGGTATATTATGGCATTCCCCATAGCACTTAAGGTCAGTTTCTTACTCTTGGTCCCCCGCCCGTCTTAATGGATGAATGAAAAGTTGAAGCAATCTAATCTTGAGGAGGTCCATGATTATGATTTAATGTTTAGGGTCATTCACTTTAGTTACATTATACATGTTAGAATTTCAAATAACCGCTAAAGGGAAGCTTTCTCATGATGTTCACTAAATTTTTTATTTGAATAAAGTTGGTGAAATGGTGTAATTTGAAACTCAAAACAGTTCGATCATGACATATTGTTATTTGCAGTGCCATGTTACTTACGGTTCAAATATTGGCCAAGACCTCCAAAATCTGCTCGAAGCAGGTGATCTAGCAATAGTTCTCAAATCTCGGCATCGGCCTCGCTGCATTATTGAGTTCATTTCTCAATGCCTTCAATTGCTGAACTTAGATGAATCAATGAGAAATTTACTGGTACTTGTCCTCTTTGATAAATTGATTACTTGATTTTTATTTTTAACTTTTTAATCTATCTGGAGGAATTTCCACAAGTTGTCCTGGAGCTATCTCTGTTATATTTGAAGTTTTCTTTTCTTTATTGCCACATGATATATAATACAGTTGGTTAAATTTGAAATGGGAAAATTGCTGAAAATTAATCAGGCTTAAACTGGTTTCTTTATTTTCCAAAATTTGTATCCCCCAAGCTTTTACTCAATTTCCCATCATAATTACCAATACCATTCTTTAATCAGTTGTATCTTCATAATGGTGCAGGAGTCCAAAATTTCTTGTTTCCATGAAGGAATTGGTGTATGTGAACAACTCATGGGCATCCCCATTCCACTCTCATACACTCGCCTAACATCAAGATTTCTGGTCCTCTGGCATTTGACTCTTCCTATTATACTTTGGGATGATTGCCACTGGATTGTAGTCCCTTCCACTTTTATCAGTGCTGCTTCCTTGTTCTGCATAGAAGAAGTGTGCTTCTCTTTCTTTATTATGAATTCTATATGTGATTCTTGCTGTATTATGCATCTAACTAGTAGGCACTAAACAATGGACTAGTTGCCACCCACAAAACCTACACAAAGCCTTTTCCCTTCAAGTTTGAAAGGAATACCGCTTGACTTAAAACTTAAAATGTTTTCACACACTAGTTACCTTCCACGGCTCTTGCATTTTGATGATTTATGAGTCAATTATTCGAACATACGTTATTTCTAGATCAAATTTTCTTCCGCTTTCAATGGGAAGCGAAAACATGCCTTTCTTAACATGCAAAATGATGGTGGTTTTTGGTATAAAGGAGTGGGGTTACCATAATGAAGATGATGGATCATGTCAATATTTTTACATATGAACTACAAACAACAATGAAGTGGTGTCCAACATATGGTTCAAAAGTTTGTATGTGCCAAAATAGACTCTCGAGTCCTAAGCTTTTTTGACTGTTTTAGACGAACAAAGGGGGAGTGAAGTTCTCGCACCTGCTTTCCTCTTTTTTTATTAGCAATTAGTTGCATGTCTTTGTGATTGTGTGCATTGCACATGTTTCATATTCGATTATGTGTGCTCAATAGTTCCTAACACATTGTTGGAGAGATGTCAAATAACCTGCTTTTTCCAACTTGTGCAAATTTCAACAGCTTTAGATCATTTTCTGTTTATTCCTTATTTTATAAATTTGTAACTTAGAGTCATTATTTACACAGGTTGGTGTTCTTATTGAGGAGCCATTTCCAATGTTAGCCCTTGATGAGCTATGCAATGTAGTTCAGAGCAACATTTGGGAAGCAATTGCAACTGAAAAGGAGATTCAAGCTCGCCTTGTTGCAAAAAGAAAGAGCCATTCCTGTGAGCACTCAACAAACGGTTGGCCAACTCCTAAGCAGATGGAATAGAGTAAAGAATATTCTCAAATTTGATCAAGGAACAAGACAGTGAACTTCCAAGATCTTACAGAGCTTGCCGCTCCCCCTTGTATGTAAATCTCGTATCATAATTGAGCTCCAGCAGTAAAATATACACGTAGGATGCATTTCCCCCCACAAGGAATCTCATAGCAAGTATATGTTTCAGTATATAGATCAATGTTGCAGTAAATACGCCTGTTGTGTACTCAATAACCGTTTGTAGTTTCTTCCAAATGATTTGGCTTGAAAGAAACTAACTGGAATTACCAATAGCACTTGCATAAATGGCAGTTGTGACCCAGAAAGCATCAAATAGAGGCACCTAGTTGTTGACCGCCCACAGATGGTTCCTGGGAATCTGTTTTCTAGAGAACTGAGATGTAAACGTGGAAATAAGTGGTATCGTTTGAGAACGTACAGGGTTCAGTATCCTGTTTTCGCTGTTCATGCTTGCTCTATCGTCTTTTCATCTTTTACCCCTCGATTACCTCTCGATGCTATATTCAACAGGTTCCCTTGGCGAAGAGATCTTTCAAATACCTTTTCAGTTTCAGATAAATGATTAAATAACGTTTGAATTTGATTGTGTGGCGATCACATTTTCTTCTGGAAATGTCGTTCTTTATTGTCAATTTGAAATGCAGCTTCAAGGATAACAGTAGTCTTCGCTCGCACAAAGATGTGGAAGATCAAACTGTCAGTTCAGGGGCATGCCATTTGTTGAGAGTGGTATCCACCGGAGTCAGTGACTCCTTCCCCAAGTTGATTTAAGGGATGGCCATTGATTGAGAGGGAGTATCTGCGGGTTAAAGGGAGGCCTTATTAGTCAGATCACTTTGACAATGGCATTGCCCAACTAAGTTACTAAGAAACTGGATCGTTGGGGAAGGAAAAAAAGGCTAAATATGAACTATCCAAGCAAACCAATTCAAAAAGCTCAATAAACATGTCCAATGATTGATTTGCTTTCTGCTTTGAAATTATAGACTGGAGTAAGTATTACCTAAGCGTAACAAAGGGCTTCCCTGTCAACATTTTATGGATTAAGGCCTCAATGAGCCTCTTGCACAATTCTTCTTCTACACCAACAACTACATCAATTCCTGCATCTCTCAATCTTTGCACACCTCTTGTAGCCACAATTGGGTTTGGATAAATCATCCCAATAACAACCTCCTTCAATTTGGCTTTTACCATGACTTCACTGCATGGTGGAGTTCTCCCATAGTGATTACATGGTTCCAAGCTCACATAAGCTGTTGCATTCTCAGCTACATCCCCGGCATCTCTGAGGGCAAAGACCTGAAATCAAATTATTTGCAAGTAGTTTGTTAAACAAACACGCCAAGTTGAACAGCACAGCACGAGAATAAGATAAAAGCATACTAGTTGCTTGAGCTAACAACCCAAAAGTAGAATGCACTTTAAGACATCTTGTAGTGAAATTTCAGAAGTGTTTCTTTTACTTTTGAATTATAAATATCTGCTTCAAGAGAGCGAAACATATTTCAAACTAGAAGGCATCAATATCCACTTAACAAACAAAAGAGGTGAGTCGTAAGGAACATTTGGCATCATTTCAAGATTGGAAAAAAAAAGGGTCAAATTTTGAGGCACAAGTTCATCATTTCTTCCCAGAAGCAATGCACAACTCCAGAGATTTAAAAACAGAATTGAAGCTAGAGTACCAAACTTTAAACTCCACCTAAGGCAAAAATTAACAATACAATAAACTCAACTAATCCTAATTCACCAATTTGGCTCGAAAGGCTAACCAATTCCTTCAATTTTCTTAAACAAATCCAATCTTTTTCTTTAAGTAACAAGATAAAGCATTTACAAGACTCAAACTTCAATATGAAAAGTTAAATTTCCCTTGCAATGGGAAATCCTTGTAAAGAGGAAAAGAGGAAAAAAGAAAAGTGGGTTTCGTTACCTCAGCATGAGGCTGGCCAGCTTTAACAATAACACAACCCACCATAGGATTAGGACTAGTACATCCAATTGCCTTCCTTGCTAACTCCACGCACCTCCTCATATAAAACCCATCATCTTTATCACCACTGTCACCTTCTTTCGCTCCACAACTGATCATAACCACGCCTCCATGTTTTCCAAAACCAATTTGTGATATGGACATCCTTTTGACTGAACTGAAAAAACCCAGATTTTGGATTGACTCTGAAAGCAAGATTCGAGGAGGGGTACTGTAGTGGTGGCAAAGAAGGGAGAATATGAGGAGAACGTGAGAAATTGAGTGGTGTGAGAATATTGAATGGGAGTGTCAGTTTCTGAGCCTGCATTTTTGGACAGAAATCTAGGACTCGGAGAATGCATGCATTGAAGCAGGTTTTTGTTTTCATGGGTGAGCCCTGCTACTCTCTGAAAAAACGACAAGGTGGACAGCGTAGTAAGTGACTGTTTTGATCTTTGCAGAATATTTTTAAAAAACTTTATATTAAAATAATATATATATTTTTTAAAATTTAATTTTAACATTATCTTTCTGATCTTAAACTAAAAGTCTAAAATACTACCAGCATCCAGCATACCAAGTCGTTTAGTGAGGGGTTGGTGAAAAGAAAAGATGTCGGAGACCAGGTTCGAACCTAGGGGGACTCAGGCTCTAGATAAGGAAAAAGATGTCTGAGCCCGGGTTCGAACCGGGGACCTCTAGTGTGTGAGACTAGCGTGATAACCAACTACACCACCCAGACAATTTGATGAATGATTTGTAAGAAGTTTAAAATTATATAAAACTAAGTATATCCGGGGACCTCTGCCTCGGCCATCGAGCTGTCCATAGACAATAATTTTCAAACACACCCCGGCATCTGATCAAGGATCTGAGGCACCGCTTCAACTGCCTGCTTGATGGTAGAATTAACATGTCGTAAATAAATAATATACATTAATAACTAATAATTGATGGATTTTTAAGATTGATCAAATTTTGGAGAAATAATATTTTTTTAAAAAAAAATTTCCATTAATTTTAACCCATTTGAGCATAGTTTTTTCCATAGAGATTAATCAGATCCATATGTGATATGCTTAGAAATCCTAGGTTGTTTCCACAGCTTGTATTGGATCATATTTAAAATTATAATATAAAGAATGTTATGAAGCAATTAGAATCAACTAATAAATCAAATAACATCTTAGAGAAAACTAAAAGAAAAGCAAATATTTTATTATTATAATTTGATTTGATTTATTATCATATTTTATTCACTATATTGTAACAGTTCCACGCAAATAAAATAATACAATTCTTTTTTTTTTAATTTTTTACATATCAAATTTGATGATTCTATTTATTTTATGTTTTAAAAATATTTAAAAAAAAATTAATTTTTTTTATTTCTAGCCCCGTTTCCTTCTCTGCATGCATGTATACATAAATGCGGGGAGGATTGTTGTATGGGTGAAAATATTTATGCATTGGGCTTCTGCATTCTGCTCTTTTGTCTCCCTTTTGGGCTCACTTTGTTTCGGCCGTGGCCCAGATAGATTTTATATATATATATATATATTAAAAAACCCTGCACCATCGGTACTGATTTTTAGGAAATAATTTCAAATCATGAAATGTTGGTTGTATTATATTTAATAGAGTAATAAAAATCGATAAAACACGAATTGAATAACAACACGTCACTTAATAAAGAGTTTTAATTAAAAAAAAATACCTATCATTATCTATATTCGTTAACAGGAGGTCTATGCATGCAACTGGAGACTGAGCAATGAATACACAATCAGAAGGTTGAATATTTTCAAACAGTATCCGATCGATGCAATCCCAGATTATGTGTTGATCTGACATGGAAAGCTATTTCATATTTATAGGAGCTGGAGGTGTAATTGCTTGTGAAATTTGATTCTTTCCTTCTATAATAGATTGGTCTGCGCACAATCAAGAAGATTAAGGAAGAAAACATATTCTGTGACACTGACAATATCTACAAGAATCTGAAAATCTTAATAATGTAATCTTCAAGAATAATTGCAGACGTTGTCACAGTCCTACATAAACCCAACTCTGCAACCATGCTCTATCACAAGAAGGGATTTGTTTTTTTTTAAGAAAAAAGTATACAGGAGTCGGCTCTGATTTGGATCCAGGACAGTTCATGTTCAGAAGGAAGAAGGCAACATTCAAGGTTGTTGTTCATGGCATTTCAGAAGAAAATCCTCATACAGTCAACCTTCCACACAAGGTAAGAACTAGAGGCAAGCAAACACTGGTTTTTTCACTCACATCCCTCCACACACGCCTAAACATTCCCTCGATTCTATGTTTTCAAAAGCAAAGGAGTCCTACTATTTTGTATTCTTAGAGTTATTTATGCCAAATGCTCGTTCATATCTGGACTAATAAGCTGGCTAACCATTTACTTTCTAGGCTCTTTGCCAGAAATTGCAAGGAGATGCAAACCGGCGTGAGGGGGAGAGACTAGACATGCATCGAAAGGCCTCGCTGGTATGGAGAGTTATATTTGATAATGAAAAATAACTTTTTTATTTTAGCTTTATTTATTTGCACAATTCTTTCTTGGATTTGGTTTTATAAAGCAGAGTACTTTTAAGGTTAAATTAAATGTGAGGAACACTGTGTTTTGGGTTTAAATTTGGATTTTGTAACTCAACATAATTACTTTAACATGAATATTAATATGCTTTAAAAATCAATTCAAGATGAATAAAAAATTATTCTTAAAAAATATCTGGATAGCAAAAGTTTTAAATCCAAAATATTTTTGTAGATTGATCAATGAACTTGTAAGCTGATGAGTTTAGACTTGGGTTTGATTAGTGAAAAAATCTTTGTTATTAAATTTTTGTTTGATTAATAATTTTTATTCCATTAATATTTTATTACATGAATTAATACTTTAATTATGATATGATAAGAATGATTGTATTTGATTTTCATGAAATATAAACATTTATTAAAATTTATTAATGAACATTCATTAATTATTAACATTAATCATAATTAATAAAAATTCATGAATTTATCAGCTGGTTTTTCTGAAGTCAGCAATCCTGAGCAGTGATGGGTTGATATTTATGCAACAAGACATTTGTGTGTGATGAGAAGATGATGTCTCTACTTTCAAATAAGTGGAAGGTGAAAACTTATACATGAAGAACTCATCAACTTTCAAGGTATTAGGAGTGAGCAAGGTCATTCTGAAAATGACTTCTAGAAAGCTTTTCGTTCTTAACAATAAACTTCATGTTACTGAAATTAGAAAAAACTCAATGTGTAACTCATTTTTAAGCAAAAATAGTTTTATAATAATATTTAAGAGTGACAATTTTTTCCTCTTTAAAAGTGGTATGTTTATAAGAAATTGTACTTAGTGATGGCCTCTCTACAATGAATATTGTAATCAATTATGAGAGTATTAATAAGATTGTCTTTTTTTCTTATTTGTTTGAGTCTTGTGATGTGATACATGGCATGTTAGGGCATGTGAATTATAATTATATACAAATATTAATTGTTCTTGAATTATTATCAAGTATGATTTTTGAGAAAAATTATAAGTTTGAGATTTGTGTAAAATCAAAACTCACGAAATCTTCGTTTAAAATAATTAAATAAGTAGTGAAACTCTCGACTTAATTCACATGAATATCATTGATTTAAAGCTTATGCAAACTAGATGTGAAAAAAAAAACATTATATTATTTTTATAAATAAAGACACAAAATATTGTTATACATATTTGCTTATAAGCAAAGATGAGGCTTTTGAAATATTTAAACATTGCAAGAATAAAGTTAAAAATCAACTTAACAATAAAATAAATGTAATAAGAAGTGATAATGGTGGAGAATACAAAGCATTTTTTGGTTAATTTTGTTTATAAAATAGTATTATTCATCAAACTACTACTATTTTATTCACTTCAGTAAAATAATATTTCACTTTAATAAAATTACATTGCGAAATGTAAAAACTAAACATTAAAAAAAGATAATGATGTCATATTGATATAAGATTAATATATCAAAGACCCATTTGTCTTAGTTTTTTTTATGCTTCTTAACATGTTTTTTATTTAAAAAATAAATTGAAAAATTGAAACAAATAAACACAACCTGTGTATGTGTGTGTGTGTAATAAAGTAATAATCTAATATATTCATATTTGACAAAATATCAAGCCCATGTAACATAGGCTTGACTTGCTTCAAAGCCCAATATTATCGAGTTCAACTACGAACTGAACTTAAGTACATGTGAGTTTAGCAAGCTATCAGACTCATCATCCCTGACTGTGAAATCATTCCAGGTCTAGATGCATATAGAACTGATAATCTTCATATCAAGTCACGAGAATTTGTTTGTTTATTTTTATGTCTTTTAACATACAATGTTTAAAATAAAAAATAATCATCTCCCTACACCTCTAGATGTATAAAAATCTCATAATGACCTACCATATTTCCATTAACATTAATGTCGAGTAAGAAATATATATCCCTTGTTGATATTGTGTATATGATATTTATCTTTCGTTAATACTACCATAAAAAAATAACATTCCAACCCCTTATCCAAGCAACATTACAAAGTTTAGAAGCTATATATATTTTCTGAACCACTCACATAAAAAGTTTATATTTTTTTTATATTCTCTAAGTATTCATACTTTTATTTTCAAAGCATTTATCATACACAAATAAGAACAAACACTATTGTTCTTTTATAAGGGTTGTAAAATTTATTTATTGCAATCCCTTGTCAAAAGTTATTGAAAGTTCTTAAATCTCACAAAAAATAATTATTTTGTAGGCGTTAGATATTCTATCACTAATCATCAATTTCATAAACTTTGGAAAAGAGAATATTTACATGAATAAGTATTTATTCTCTACCCAAACATTCAAAAACCCTCTCATTACCGAGCATATTAAATTTTTAAACATCATCGAATATAATATAAGATAATAATTTGAAAAATACACCTTTTAAAGTGTCAAACCTTTTAAAGTGTCAAACAGTTTGTAAAATTCATCATTATTTATTAATATGGGATCACTATTATTTTTTACTCGAAACTCTCATTCTCATTTCCAATGATTATTTTCTTTATTTTATTTTATCTGATGTTTTATTTTCTTAAACAGTGAAGCTTGAAAAGATACTTCATTGGATGCAGTCATAACAATTAAACCCGATCGAGATCAAGTTGAGTGGATTAATTTAATTTAAAAAAAAAATTAAAATGATATTGTTTGAATATATTTTTTAAAAATATCAATAGATTTTTTATAAGGTTTACCTAAATAAAATTGAATCAATTTTAGAATGAAATTTTTTTCTAGAGTTAGCCAAGGACTTGGATAAGTTAGCTAAATCTCAAGTTAATTTATAAAACTAGTTTAATAAAAATACTTGTAGCAGTAAACACAAGTCACGTATAAAATAACTAAGAGCTCTTTTGGGAACGCGACTGTGGCTGCGTTTCTAAAAAATTTGAAATTTTTTTTTTGTTTTTTACTAAAATTTAATATGGTTTGTATGTTTTGGATCGTTTTGATGTGCTGATGTCAAAAATGATTTTTAAAAAATGAAAAAACATTATTGGCATGCATTTTGGCACGAAAAGTTATTTGAAAAGCACCCGCAACCACACTGTCAAACACGCTCTAAAACTCGTACTAGCAAGAAGAAACAAGCCAATTGATTTTATGCGTTTGCATCGAGTTTAAATAAAATTTGAGTTTTTTATTTAAAAATAATTTTTTATTTATATTTCTACATCGTTTTAATATAATGATATTAAAAATAATTTTTTTAAAATTAAAAATATTATTTTAATATATTTTTTAATAAAATATATTTTAAAAAATAATTAATATCACAGCAGTAAACGCCACTACACAGAACAGGTGGTGCGGTGCAGTCTCTGTCAGTGTAGACCTCTGTTTCTCCCATCGGAAATTATACTCTACAAACAACAACAATAATAAAAAATACTAATAATAGAGAAGCTAAAACAATTTTGTTTTCAAATTTCAAAACCCCAAAAAATACCCTCCAAAACCCTCCGCTCTTCTTCTCTACTCTACATTTACAGATCCAAACATGTCGTCTAACAATACGACCGAAATCATTCGGAGCCCTGAAAAACGGGAATCCAGATTCGAAGAAGAAGAGGAGGAGGTGGAGAAATTGGAAAAGCTGGAGACAGAAGTGAAGCAAATGGCAAAGAAGATTCTGGAATGCAGAACCACTTTACCGGATCAACTCAAAACTACTGTCGCTTCGCTTCTTTCCTCGCAACGACCCGTTTTACGGCATTTCGATTCAGGGTCGGATCCTGGACCCTCCGGTGAACTTAACCCAGGTTGGTTAGCTATTGTGTTCTCTTTTAGGGTTTTAAATGTGATCTGGGTTAAGTAAAGTGAAAATTGCGTGTCTTTTTTTGGGCACTAAATTTTTTTTGTGATTTAGGTGTTGTTTCTTTTGATTTTTAACTTAATTGCAAAATTTGTTGATTAAAAGTGTCAATGACTTGTTGGGTTACCTTAATTGTAGTGTTACTTAGTATTAGTACCTAAAAGATTAGATCTTCAACCGCAACTTAATTTTAGTTATGGACTTAGCTGATGCGCCTTTTACAAGCTTCATGGAATTATTATTTTGTGATTGTCATAATTATTTGCTGATGACTTAACGAGTTTTTAAGTAAGTGAATGTATGCTGCAGTACTTAAGGTTAATGAATTATTTTAGTTTTAGGTACGTATTAGGCTGATGGATGTGCTATCTACAAGCTGTGCTGAACTGTATCGAATAATCCACTACCGTGGTTCTTTCAGTTCTTTCCTTTTGCTTCCAATCAAAAGGAAATTACTTTTAGAGGGATTCTATGTGAATTGGAAAGATAACGAAACGAAGCTAGGAAGGCAGACATTGATTGAGTGGTTAGTGGCAGGATTGGTATTCGGCATGTGTAGTTGTGCGGTGTAAATAGCAGGATTGCATGCTTGGTATGCAGTGGTGACATGGCAGTGGTGATTAGAACAGAAATGAAGATGAAGTTTGTGGTTTTCTACTGATTTCTATGGCATTAGAGGTAGTTAGATATTCGCATCTTTGGTTTATTAGTGTGATAAGTATAGAATGTAAGACTAGCACGATAGGAAATGACAAATAATTCGAAGCTTACTGCATTTATGTTTGCTCTTCCAAAATTCAATGGCGTAATTGTTTGATTGCAGTTTTTTTTCATCCTAAAGAGCGGAGTAGTATTTTTCAAATTTTCTTGTTCTTTTCAATGGTGATGTTTGCATTCAAGGCTTCAGAGGCCCCTATCTTGTTCTAAATTTGTGTTTTTTTATTGTGATTGCAGCATTGACCATATCATAACATTATGCAGATTCAGGAGGACAGGACACATCCAGTAGAGCAGCATTACTAACAGAAGAGGACCGAAAGACTGCCGAGAAAACACATTTGTTGAAAGAGAAAATTTCCAGCAATGTCTCTGCTATGCCTGTAGTTTTAAAGAGGATGGAAGATTGTATTTCTAAGATTGACAAACTATATTCCTACAATGGAAGCATACATCCGGCGTTTAAAAAGAAGCGGACTAGCTGAGTTCGCAGTAATTTTAGCATTTGGTGTTAGTTTCAAGGTGAATGACTTGGGTTGCCGACGATTGTCTTCGATTTGTACAATGGATCCATGAATCCTGCTTTGGAAAGGAAGGGCTTATACTAACCACCTTTGCCTTGCAATCCTAGGATTTAGGAGCATCCTTTGTACTGTAATTACCCAAAAGCATCAATTTTAACGTGTACTATAGGTTGTGATAGTTTCTAGCAAGACATCTTGCATTGACTTTGATACATTAATTATTTAATTATGATGGGAGAAGCTGTTGTTTTGCCATCTGTGCTAGTTAGGTTCTCGCTTTTCTATAAACCTCATTTAGGCTGTGTTTGGAACAGGAATGCAATCCTCAGCCAATTGATTTGCCAGTCGGCTAAATGGTGGATCGACTGCATTCTTGCAGGATCTGTATATGGTTTGTCTGTAAACCAAAGTAATTATGGGCATTTTCAACAGAATTTAAAAGCCCCATAATGTCGAATCCATAAAATTGCTGCAAGGTCATCGTAATCACATGATCGCACAATGACATCAAGTGCCACGAATTCAAAGTGTTTGACATTTACAATTGAGCACTTTATCAGCAGTGATTAGTCCAGGTATGGATGTACCAACCATGGCTCCCTCCACACTTCCAGTTTGGCTGGTATCCAACACAACCGTGCTGAGTCCCCTTCCTACGATAAATAACTTCTTCCCAATCGCTGCCAGTTGGCAAGGTGGTTTTGTAAGCAGTGTTGACAGCCTCTTAACTGCCACCCATTCCCTTTTATCCTTCTGCCACATCATCAGCTTGGTCCCTGAACTCTGATCCAACACATAAAGTGTGCCGTCCACAACAATCGCTGGACCTTGCCAGCCTGACACCATATCAGCATCTGCACGCTGCCACATGCCACTTGAAGGTTCGTAAACGACTGCATAGAAAGGAGAAGACATGGTAGAAGCAGAAGCTTGGCAGCGGATATAAATCTTCCCATCCAAGACTACGCAATCTTCAACTTCAGGAACAGCGCAGTCATTGGAATGAAATTCCCAGCTATTTGTACGGGGATCAAAAATGTCCCAAGAATATGGATCATTGCTTGTTGATGCTAACCCACCAATGGCATATATTTTCCCATCATAAACTTGACAAGCAGAATCGTACCTGAATGAATACAAGAGCTTTCCAATCAACATAAGAGTTAGAATCATGATACAAAAAGAGGAACTCTAGTCCACTGGCCCGATCTACATGCATGTATAATCTACAATTTCGAGATGCAGACTCCACAAGCGACTTGGCACTAAATTTCCTTTCGTTTGAGTTACTATAGCATTTCCAAAAAGCAATTCACAGTAAATGAGGAGCACTTGCAAAGGTAATTTAAAGGCAGGATTTAAGTTCAGCATCACTTGCGCAGACAACTATGCACGAGAACACAAGTGGAAGGAATTGTGTACCTAGCAGTCGACAAGGAAGCAACTTGAGTCCATGAATTCCTTGAAACATCATAGCAGAAGGCTTCATTAGTAGCTTCCAACCAACCACCACCACCCAACAAGTAAACCTTTTTTCCTAGAACTTCAAATCCCATACCCATTTTATTCAAAGCACGAGCTGGAAGACCTGGAACACACTTCCAACGCCTCTGTGATTCATTAGGGTCCACTACATAAAACCATATCTTCCCATACTTGTCACAACATAAAGCATATATCCAAGTCTCACTTAAACTATGCATTCTACGATAATCATAGAGCTCATCACTGCACACGAATTCTCTCCATCTCTTGGAAACACACTTTAATACCGCATGGTACTTCCGGGGCACTCTCGCCAAGCAAGAAAGAGCTATGTCATCTGGAAGCCCACATATCAGCGACATTTGATTCTCTTCCATTCCAACCGGATCCCACAACAGTTAGCTCGACTCCTACAACAAAGTAAAAAAGAAAGAAACCCATCAAGCCCCCAACTTGCATTGCCTTGATCAATCCAAAAACAACCCATCCATGAACAAGCGAACTTGCTTTCGCAGGTTTCCAACGTCTAATCTCCAAGATTGTTATTTAGTTGCTAAAAAAACAGGTTGTAATATTAATCTAATCTATAGAGCTCAGCATTTCTTCTCTTTCTCTTGAGGAAATTGTAAGAGAATCTAAAAATGTTTTCTTTTCTTAGATCAATCTAGTAAGCAGATCGCTAATTTAACATTACTAAAAATAACTAAATTAGAATCTGGCGTGTGAGCAGTTTGAGGGATAACGAATTAAGAAGAAAAGAAAAGAAAATTTAATCAACTCGAAGCCCTAATTCGATTGAGACGAACCATTTTTCGTCGAATAAAATAATTCTAAGCTGCTAATAATGATAAAAAAATCAATGCGGGGAAATTAAAAGAGTAATTAGAGAATATAATTTGGGACTTACCTGTCCTGTAGCAATTTGATTGCAGATTTCTTTTTGGAAACAATCAACATTTTAATTTCACTTTCCAAGATATAAATAATAGAAACAAAGGGGTTGTGTGCACCTCTAGCCCTGTGGTAGCGTTTTGTAATTAAATTCTTCTCTGGGGGATAAAACTGGAATAACATGTGAAGCAATCAAGTTTGTGGCGTCCGATTTGTAAAACCTTCACAAGAACCCACCAGAGGATCTGTCCATTTTTTTTTGTCTTTTTCATGCATTCTCTAGTTGAAATGCAGCATCGATGCCAAATCCATCATTGACAGTCTTTGGATTTTATTAAGAATAAAAAAAAGGTGATCATTGATATTATGTCAATTTAAAATATCCACATTTTAACTATTTTAAATTTATCGTTTTTACAATAAATCCAATCATTTTTCTTAAAATAATTATGTTTCTACTTTTTTTTAATTATTTTATTATTATTATCGTTCTTGTTTTCTTTGAATAATAAATTAACCAATTCATCATTTAGAGCTGTTTGCTTGCTGGAGTTTCTATTTGAAATGTAAATATTTGATCTCAAGTTTCTCTAAAGCTTATTTTGTCCTTTTCCATTCAAATTTTGCTTCCTCAATTTCCTTCCTTTTTAAAAAAAAAACTGAAAATCATCAATTCACAATCCCAATTGAATTTCGATAATAGGATTTTTTTCAAAATATTTTTTATTTTTAATACCAGTAAAATAAAATGATTTAAAAAATTAAGAAATTTTAAAAAATAATTTTTAACACAAAATCAAACACAGACCATTTTAAAAAATATATTGATCATCAGATCAAAATAAAATGGTTGAATTGATAGTACACCGGCCGACTCGGAGCTCGGCTCAGGACTTCTCTTTTTAAAGTGTTTTAGATTTCTGTGATTTGAGAAGTGAAGGACTCTTTCTCTGATTTCTTTTTTAAGTTTTTTTTTTCCCCTCTTCAAAGAATTGTTAAGCAACTTGCAAAGGTGCCAAGCAGCTATCCAAATGCTTTACATTTGATTACGTATTTTTATTATTGATCAGAGAAATCGAAACGCTAAAAGTTATAATATTTCCTTACGAATGGACCTGTTTACATTTTGTTTTTTCATAAATAAGTACTCCCCGGAGAAGAAGCGGCATTGATCAACACAGAGTCATCACAACTGCGAGCGAAAGCGCTTCTTAGCATAAAAGAAGATGAACAAAAATCTTGGAACCCTTATTTGATACGACGATAGTTTCACGACCGACGACTTGACAGCAATTCCCAAACTAAAGCTTCGAGGCAGTGGTTGGATTTCTGGCTGAATTTGTTGTTGCGAATGTTCTAAGAAGCCCTTCTTGAGTTACTGACACAATGTGCTGTCCATCAATACATGAATAAATTCAGTTCGGAGTTTTCTCTTGTCTATCAATGACAACTCTACTTGTTAAAGAGAAAAAAAGCAGCAGAATAATAATAATAATAATAAAACATGGTTGCACCATCATAGAAATAAATGATTATATATAGTAGAGTTAATTTACCTCTCCTTTTCTATTGAACATTTCACCAACTACAAAGCCTCGAGCATTATAGGCAGCAGGGCTCACAATCTGATAGTCAATGGTGTGTTAAGATTTCTGACAAATCCGAAAGTGAGAAATGCAATCTGACACTTACCGCAAATAATAACCACTCATCAGCTCTAAAAGGCCTATGGAACCACATCCTGAAATTTGGAAAAAAGCCAATGAAATGATTAATTGAAGCCAAAGCGGAAGAAAGGCTCTTCTACGGTGATATGGGTTCAAGAGATATACACGTTTAATCTAAATACATAAAAGGAGTTCCCTAGTCAATGATAAGCATCATTTGACAGATGCTGTTGATTCACAAGAGCATGCCAACTATAGAAGAGCTATTTAAGAAAACTAGTGCTTGCTATAATGACCCTAGCTATTGTTCTAATTCAAATTATTCAAAACAGGCCTGGGAGAAATAAATAACCTGAGCCAAATGGAGAGGATCCATCTTAAAACCATTATTCACCCTAACTTGTAGATCTTGAACTTCAATTATCTCAAACCATACAAGGGGGGAGGATATAAACTGGTTATTCTCAGTAGATTAAATTAGATGATAATATGGCAAAAATGACAAAAGGTTCACCCAAAATATCATCCATCCAAATGAAAGTGGTGCAACCCTCTTTCAAACTAACATATATCTTGCACAGCGTGTTCAATAAATAAGTTTACTGTTATAAGATGCAGATACTTACGTGTGATCTAGACTAACTGCAGACGGCTTCAAACCCCTAGCACGGTGGGGATTCACACTAACTTGAAGAAATATGAGATCAGAAGCATATGCCACTACACATCTGTAAAAGAACAATTCGATAACATTAAAATTCAAGAATGATATTGCTTGTGCGTCACTGGTGCGATGCACTTCCATTCATATAAGACCCGACACATTAAAGTACTTAGGAGGTTTCTATCCTTTTAAATTTTAATATTGTTAGTTATAGAAAAGAAGTCAGTTTGAGGAAAATTATTCATGCAGCCAATCTCAACTAATTTGGGGAGAAGCTTTCATAGAATTGAGTCAAGTCCAACAGAAGTTGCTTACCTATGCAATGCCTGATCATCTGAAAGTTTCCCTTTTGCTCTAAGCCAGTACTTCAGGCTGCAAATATTTCATTAGATTGGCCTCCAATAGAGTAAAGGCATACAAGCCACAAGGACATCAAAGGGTTCATATTCCAACACAAGACAAACATATATAGGTCCTTATCGAAAGATCAGATTAGCAACATAATAAACCAGCCCTACCTTGGAGGAGATTTTGTCTGATTAGTGTTAGTGTTGGGCTCACAAAACCTTATTTCCATTGGCCAAGGGACAAATTCTTTTGCAGCAACCTTGTTGCGATAGCTCCTGAACATGCAATGCAATTATTAACTCTGGTTCCAGGCTCAAAGAGTTAACTGCTTAAATTAAAATAAAATAAAAACCTTTTACAAGTGAACCAAGTTGCACCAAACGCTGTAATCCAGCAGAAATGCAAAAAGGTTACAGGAGAAAGCATTGACCACCCATAACTGAAGTTGCATTCATACCTTGGAAGAAGAGGATCAGTTAGACGTTTCTCACGCAGCTCTTCCATTGACAAAAGCTGCAATATGAGGATTCAATATCCAAAGCAGTAATGGAATGTATAAAAACATACAAGCTCGTTCCGCTTACCAGCTCTGGTTCAGGCACAGCTGGCATCTGTGCTAGCTGGTGGACAAACCCGTGTTCTTCTTTCTGTAAAATTAAATTAACCCAATACCAGTTTTATTCTTGATTAATAGCAAAAGAAATCTACCAAAAATATAACTTAAGTACATAATTGAGGACGTTTGAAATTTTATTGAAAGTTTTGTAGAAGAGGCATAAATTGAGGGGAAAAGGCAATGTCTTTAAGCAAAAAACTGCATCAGGTATTGATTGATAATTAAATATTTGCTTGAATAATTCTTACATAAATCAATGTCATCATAGACACAAAAGACATTCTTTAAGTCAATTTTTTTTTATGGCCAGAAAACAAAGTGGCATTGGAACCTGCATTTGATTTTCAAAAGACAAACTGGCCTTAATGATGATTGACTTTCTCAGGGGAGGGTTTACTGTCCTGAACATCTAAGTTCAAGATTTAAATAGCACCTGTTCTGTGCAACCTCTGCGCAAGCATTGTATGGTAGAGGCAGACAATTAAAGAACTGAGCTGGAGATTGGTATCGTAAGACCAAGAAGCAAACACAAAGCCAATAGCAGCTTTAAATACATGGTGACACCATCAAAGAGATTTCTGGAAGTTCCTAATACGATGAAATAGAGAAACACATTGGGATCAACAGTAGTTACAAATTATTTACTTGGAATCCCTCAAGTTATACCACACAATGACAGTTATTTAACTTTAGATCCTAGTTTCCCTGTTCAGGTATATATCCCTACAGCAGTTTAGTTTCTCTGCCACTGATTGATCACCTCTCTTACAAACCTAATGTACTAATCCAATTACCAATCTCAAAAAGCTTCAATCATAACATTGTAGAACACTGAATAAAGGTCTATTTCATGTTCTTTCCCCATCAGGGGAGGTTCATTATTCAAAATCTGCTACATTTCCATTTCAGAACCTTAAGCATTAATCTCTAGGTTTACAATCACTACAGTGCCACAGGGCCATAACCACATAGCATAAGAAGTTTCCCTCAGGATGCTAGCATTCATTTAAAACCTCCCCCATGGTGGGGCATCTAACTAATAACCCTGCTAGAAACTAAAGATTTCCTCTGGCCCCATTCACAAAATCCAGCGGTTCTGCCACATCTCCATAACAACAGACTTAGGGAAGTGCTGCATGCTCAGCTAAGAAAATGGCTGCTAGAAATAAGTAACGGTGTGGTTGTTGGACTGCTGGTTATTTAACACACAGTGTACATCTAATTCTATTTTATTTCTTATGGATGAACGGGAGTAATGGTGCTTAAATCTTCATCGTGTGTTTTTATTGATAACCAACTAGTATCAAGGATTCAAGGTCAAAGTTTAGCATCTTCAACCCAGTTGTCTTTTCTAACCATTTGTGATTTCAAGCACGTTTACAAAGGGGATGATTTCAGCTAGCTTGAAAAGCTTACTGCACTCAATAGAAAATTCAATTGACGTTGAAAAGTCTAAAAGAACATAAATGGGTGCTAATTTAGCTATCTGGTATTTTTCAATATTTTATCCACCAATTTCTAGTATAGTTGCATTTCTTCCCTTCAAACGCAAACCTAATGGTAGTATAAAATTTAACAGAGTAACAACCTAACAATCCACATAATGGCCACAGAACCGATGACTGTTTCCAAATCCATCTCACTGTAAAGATTTGTCAGAATACAGATTAAATACAAAACAAGGCAGCAGCATTACCTGAAATGAAGCCATCAATGTGAATACGATATTTCCTTTTTGTATTGCATCAACTTTTCGGGTAGCAAAGCTTTTCCCATCGCGTATTCGTTGAACTTGGTATATAATTGGCACTACAAGTGTATATGCAAACATACACCATGTGTAATATCACTTTAGCTGTTATGCTCCACTAGCAGGATAATAAGCCCAGATAAACATGTTTGAAAAAGGAGATCTATTTATGCAACCCATTTATTTTCTTTTTATAAGAAACATATGGCAAGGATTCCCTCTTCAGGAATAATTGACTGGGAAGAGTATAATCCCTTACTGAGCTTGTGTCAGGAAGTGCAAAATGATTACATATATAATGACCAAACATATCACTAAATAGACCTGATAAAAGTCTCTCTCTTAAAGATGATGGACTGAGAAGGTAAGACAAGATGATCTAAAACTTGATAGGAAAAAAAAAGATTGAACAAGAAGGGAAAGGCATTATTGAAGCAAACATAGGCATTGTTGGTACCTGACTATCAAATGTTATGAAAAATTTCAATTGAACTAGAAACTTAACCTCTACTTTATTTCTTATTTATACTAATCTTCTTCTTTTCCAAACAAGAAGAAAGTAAGTAATTTGAAGGTCTTTGATAGGATTAATTTGTCTTTAGTTGAAGGTCTTTGATAGGATTAATTTGTCTTAGACTCTAGAGAACAAGGTTGTTTTGCTGTTTCTTGCAGAGCTTGTTGATAACTTAGAGTAGAGGTTGGATGTAAGTGAAGTTTCACTCATTTCTTGCAGCATCTATTAGTAGAGAGAACACACATATTTGCCTACCAAACAGGAAAGGATAACAGAGTATGAAAATTAGTGGTTGCATCTCCTAGGAGATATTGCAATTGTTACATGAATCATGAAGTTTGAATAGAGGTAACCTCTGAGCATTACAAAACTAAGGGTAACAGAATCAAAAGTGCATGAATTTATATTCACAGATTAGGCATCCCAGGTTATACTTACTGTCAAGATCCCCAATAAGAAGAAAATAAGCATGCAAGCTATGAACAAGTTTAAAGCAATCAACTGTTTTTGATGCTGCAGCCAATGCCTGCACATAACATCACAGTGTAATAATGAGAAAAGATAGTTACGTTTCTGTCCTCAAATTGGAGCACTTAATGTACCATTGAAACAGGGAGTAAAACAAAAGATTCGGCTTTATATTAGCTTAAAATCAAGAATGCAAAAGTAAGAATGCTGGTTTATACAGGATAATTGAAAGTTGAATTGATAAAAACCAAAAGAGATAAATCGAAGGAGTCAAGTCCATTTTTTTATCGCATAAAAGTGGATCAAAACAGTACTTGTTAAACAATGAAAGCATGGTGTGGATTGTGTGTCCTCACCACAACGCATTTCATACCTGTCCAACAAACTGTCCTCCAAAGACCTTTCCAAATCGTGGGGCATCTGGCAGAGTAATGCCCTGGAATATATTCACCTTCAAAACACACAACAAAATCTTAGTCTAGATTTATACCAATTCCTTCACTAACCTATCACAAGGAACTCTAGAACACTCAAAGCAGAGTAGAATGTTGTAATCATTAACCATAATTCTCATAGAGAGGAAAATTATACTGTTAGAGCACAACTTCAATTTTCCATTGTTTTTGTGTGTCCATTGAATAGAAGTTAAAAGCTTCTAGTTTCACCTCATTTTGGCTCACTTAAGAGGTGAACTAGCCATCATAACATATATCAAATTCAGACACATAAACATTTAAATACCAGGAAGCACAAAAATTCTCCTTCTGCGTTCTCTGATAAGATAACAAAAGTCAATTCCTAAATCGAAAACACCTCAGGGTGCAGGAAGAACATACTTCTATTGACTCCAAATGCAATATGCTCTCCACAAGGGGGCAGGAGTCGAGTGTCTTGTCTGCATTCCATATAGATTTTGGTCGGAGCAAAGTGCAATGATCATGAGGTAGCACTAAGCAAATTAGCTGTCAAAACAGACCCCAGATTAAATGCCCACTGTCAATTTCAGTTAAGTCCCGTTTTAAGTTTAGCAAGATAGATGTTTGAGCAGCTGGGGTTGTATATCAGAGAAGAGAAAGTGAGAAAACAAATACAGTTGCACCTTGCAGCTACCTCAGTCAAAGCAATTACATCTGCCTGCTGAACAGACGCAGACAAACCTGCAAATAACAAGTTAATTTCACTCTTCCAGGCCTATTAGATTCACTATTAAAGATCATAAATTGTTATTTGACTAGTAGAAATAAAAAACAAAAAAAAAGATTGTATCGCAACAACAAAAGGCTAAGATTGCAACCAAGAAAATCATCTTCTCACCATCACCAAAGTAATCATATCGCTGCAATTGAAACTCAGGACGACCCTCTTCCTCTTCATTTACTGTTCCACAGACTTGTGCCTATAAATCAGAAATTCCAACGATCAACCAAAGTGGCTAAAAAATAGAAAGAAAGAAAAACAGAAAATTAACAATAATAACTGCTTATGATTAGTTGTAAAGCAAACCGACCTCCCCTTTCCATATAAAATAGATTCCTTCCCCAACTTCTCCCTGACGAATAATATACTGTCCTTCCTCTACAGCACAAATCATTCAAAATGAAAATTTTCTTTTAAAAAAATAAACACAAGATAAAACACAAAGAGAGAGAGAGTTAAATTCTCTTAAAGAAGTAAAAATTACCATAGCGTTTAACAATAACGAGCTGCGCGATTTTCTTGAGAGACGAGCTAGGCAACCTCTGTAGCAGAGGAACACCTCCTAAGAACTCCGTAGCTGCAAAAAAATCTCACAAAGTTCTTTCGTTTTTCCCGCATTTTCTCAGCAACCAAACAGAAATTAGGGGTTTGAATAGAATTTACCTGATTCGATGTCCATAGAGAAGTGTGAAATGGTGAGAATTGGAACAGAAACGTGCGATTATGGAGCTTGATCCGATCTTTCAGTGCGGTAAAGTTTTAAGATTGATGAAGGGAGAGCGGGGTGGCAGGGCGTAGATAGAGTGCTTTTCAATGTATTGAATTATTGTGTACTTTTTATACTCCAGAAAATAGATAGACAGAGAGGGCCGGATAGCAGTCATACACTTGCAGGTAATAGTCAGGACTTTCTTTGAACTTTCCCGGTTGGTTTGTATGAGGAAGCGTTTGGGAACGCGGTTCAACCCGCGTTCCCAAAAAAATTAAATTTTTTTTTTGTTAAAATTTAATATAATTTATATGTTTTGGATGTTTTAATGTGCTAATATTAAAAATAATTTTTAAAAAATAAAAAAACATTATTGACACACATTTTAACATGAAAAGTTATTTAAAAAATACTCGTAACCACACAACCACGCTCAATGGCCAACCAGAGGCGACAAATTTGGGAGATAAAAAGGGGGCCCGCCCGAGTTTTGATCTAAAAACCGTGAAAGAAAACACGTGTTTCATTTTACTAATTAAAAAAGGAAACTTAATAAGAGGTATTCACATTATGATAATTTCAATTAACCATGTAGGCTATTTTGCCCAATTAAAAAACCAGTGGCCTTCTGGTCTTTTCCACATAATTCATTATATAAATGGACAAATCAGTTTCATCGTGCTTTTTTTATACTAAAATATAATTTGATTACTTTTAAAAGAAAAAAATCACTAACTCTTTATTTTTTTAAAATATAATAAAATAACTTTATTAGCTTTAAAATTAAAAAAATATTAAGCAGTCGTCCAAAAGCATTTTCATCTTTTTATTATGATTTTTTTTTGCTATAATAATCTAGGAGATTTGGTAAATTAAAAAATAATAATGTTATTTAAAAAAATATTAAATGTCTATGCATGCAGAACCATTCATTAACTAAACACCTCCTTTCATGAGGATTATTTAAATCGTCCCTTCATGATAAAACAAACCTCTGGAACTGTTTCCTTTTTCCCTTTTCTTTTCGCTCTCCTCAACTTGCACGCCTGATTCTTCAAAAACTTGGAGGGGTTACTCAATCTGTTCTCCCTTTATATTTAATCCATAATTTTTTATTACTATTTATTTTATATTAAATAATTTATCAAAATAAAAATGCCTTTTAATTTCATCCCTACTAGGAGGACAGCTTCAGAGGAGAAAATAGGATGTTTCAACCAGAAAAATTTCACCAATAACAAAATCAACAAGGTGTCAGCAAACTGAAAAGTAAAGTCCAGTCATCATCACTAAGAAATTCTTTGCAAGTGAAGGTAATCTGGTTAAAAGAGTAGGAAAATCACTTTACCTTGCTCAAAATGTCAAGAGAAAAGGTTAGCTTTTTGAATCTGGTAAAAATAAACACAAATATGAACTTCTACTTGACCCTTGCCAGCCCCAGAAATTGGAATATCTACCAGGTATGAACATGTACTTCATGCCATGCCAGGTCTACTGATATAATATCTGAATCTGACCAGGGGCAGAAAATTAGAGACAGAGATGCAGTTATATTCAGCTGCAGAGAAGTCAGCAGTCAACTTTAAGAATCTCAAGATGACAACTAGCAGGTATGTTTGGCAGTGTGATTACGATTGCTTTTCAAATAACTTTTCGTACTGAAATACATGCCAATGATATTTTTTTATTTTTTAAAAATTATTTTTGACATCAACACATCAAAACGATCCAAAACATACAAAACATATTAAAATTTAGCAAAAAAAAATTTAAATTTTTTGGAAACACGGTTTGCACCGCGTTCCCAAACGGTTTCGATGTAACAACGACAAATATTTTGAAGCTGATAACAGGAAATGGCAAAAAAAAACAACTCGGGATCAGGAACAGCGAGATGGTGTATATATTATAATTGCTATAGGATCTGACAAAAAACCCAGCAGTTTCAGAAAAGACTTGAGGTTGTTTGAGAGAATAATTGTTTTTTGAAATATTTTTTATAATAAAATGGATCAAAATAATATTTTTTTTATTTTTAAAAAATTATTTTTGATATCAGCGCATCAAAACGATTCAAAACATAAAAAAAAAATTAATTTTTTAGAAACACGGGTTGACCGCGTTTCTAATCGCCATCTTGGTCCAGATTGTAAAATAACTTGGACACTAACCAATATCAAAAGAGAACAGGAAGAGTAAAGCATTTCTCAATCACCCCAGAACTCTTAAGAGATTCAAGGGCACAATCAATTTCTTCTTTGCTCCACCTCCTTCTGCCCTGGATGCTGGAAAATAAGCCCAAGAATTTGTTACAAAACCTCATAGAAACAGGAACTTCGAAGAAAGTAAAAGAAGCAAGATTTACATTACTTTCCTTCCCGGCTTCATTTTAACAGCACAAACAAAGGCAATGCTAAAAGTCAAAACACACAAGCCATATAAAAATCACACGACAGCCAATTACCTTATCTTGTGAAAAAACAGATAAAAAAAAAGCATTCTCTTGGGTCTGCAATGACTGCCAATCTTTCTCTTTACGACATTCAAAGCTCAGTTAGAAGTTGCATGATGCTCTTCTCATGGGGAGCAAAAATCAGTAGCCTCCCATGGAATCCTCATAAACCTTTCTCTATGCTCTTCTAAGATATTAAAAATGCCAAACATACATCAATAATCAAAAGACATAGGAACAGTTACGCAAATTGAGGTTTTTTTTTTTTTTTTGCAAAAAAAATAAAAATAGAATGCCATACAAATGGTAGTTTTTTCTAGCTTCCAACAAAAAGATATGGGAAGTTCGAGGAAAAAAAATGATTAGATAATTCAAAACACCA
>Ga0307513_10001826_pt1 | contig 30205 bp, 25 predicted proteins | sample 15_EM_MG_FD_202174 | JGI IMG/M metagenome (GOLD analysis project Ga0307513, IMG submission 202174) | Populus trichocarpa ectomycorrhiza microbial communities from riparian zone in the Pacific Northwest, United States - 15_EM | ecosystem: Host-associated > Plants > Roots > Unclassified | place... | reverse complement strand
CCCATTCTCCTTCGATTCAAAGCTCTTCTTGCAGATTTCATGTTTCTCAAGCACTACTGTCCATGCACATCGCCACCTATTCTGTATAGCTCCGAATTGTCTAGCTATTGGGTGAATTTGGCCTGGCGAAGAACTGACATTGAAGGGCACGACATGGCAGTGCTGGACTCAACGCCTTTCTGATTTGCATATCATTTTTGAATTCTGCTGCTTCTATTATGCCGGTGGAGTGGCTGGTTACTACTGCCTCCCCTCACCATTTTATTACTACTCCTCATTCCAACACCACCTTAGTCATCTTTGGTATAGTGAACACCTGGCTATAGTGAACGCTTAGGGCCCTGTTTTTGTCGTTCACTATAGCCAGGGGCGACTGTAATTCTTCATCTTCCCTCATTATTGTGTATTATAATCGAGGCTTTAGTCGTTTGTGGCTGACCTTGCGAAACACGTTATTTTCGCTTCTTGAACGGGCGTCGGTGCCCACGAGGGGACTGTGCAACTGCCGTAGTAGACCTTGCAGTGCCTTTTCCCCTACTCGTGCCGTGGTAGTTTGTGCATCGATCATTCCAGCTTAGCGTACGATGACTGTCTGTAGCATGGGATACCGGTACGGTAAGTATGCTCTCATATCTCCCGAATTCCACAGGCTCCCATTTCTTGGAATTGGTATGATACAGCATGTTACATGACTACTCACCCTTCCCACTTGAAAACCAGCACGACCGGCGAACACTCCCCCCCCCATGAATCATCTTCCCGCCCTCAGCAACAAGTATGCCTCATACAATTATCGCGCATTTTTTACCAAAGGCTCAGGCAAACACCACAACTACCGTATTATATTATACATCGGCAAATCTGCAGACCAAGTTACCGTATCCCTGTGCCACACCATCATCCCTCCCAGTGGAAGGGGAAATGATTGTGCGGGCGGGCATTGTTTCTCTAAGTTAGGAGCCGTTCCTGTGATATAATACTACTAGTACAGTAGCAATCAATACACGAGAGGGGGGAAAAAAACACGTTTAACTTGGTATAATAATAATAATTAACTTGTCGCAGGTGGTCAAAGTTAGAGTATTATACGATTCTATACAGTACAGTGTAGGTTTCCGGCAGGAAAGTGCTGGGGGGTCTAAGCGCTCAGAGGTGCACTGGGGGAAATAATTGGTCATTACAAATATTTTGTCTTCCTGCGTTTTGGGGTTGTTATGCTGCGTGGTGTACTTTAGATACGTACGGTACGTGTAGCTGGGGAAAGGGTGGTGGTATGTTGGAGGGGGTATACGTTTGAAGAATGATTGGTGTGTGTGTGATGTAAGATATATACCTACTTTCACCATGAATTCGAGTATTTACGCCTTGGGGCGAGGAATTAGAAATTTAAGGAACTAACTAGCACATACCGGTAGCAGCGTGAGTGCCCAAGCATAGCGCAGCACTACCGCATTAACCGGCGAGGAACGTCAGGCGCTAGTTCGCTCAAATAAAATTCTTATAATACTGCATAGTTTTGTCTCGTCTCGTCGATGGAACGCCATGGCCTGGCTAAATAACTAACTCCTTAAATTCTAGCGGGGGCAAGGTCTTTCGGAGCTCCGGTTTTGACGCAGTTGTAGGTTTCGTCTTAGCGGAAGGGTGTTTGCCGGTTCTTGCTGGCTGGGTGATGCGGGATATATCGTTTGCCAGGCACTTACGGTTTGCTGGGTGAGTGGCGGCTTGTTGGATGTTATATCGGGGATTGCGGGGTTCGAGCTGTGGTGGGGGGATTGGGAGGGGGGGGGGGGGGGGGGGGTGCCTGTGCCTGTTTTGTGCTTGGGGTGGGGGGGGTAGATTACTTGCCCGTAGTTGTATGTGGTTAGCTAGCTGATGTTAAACACGAGTGTTGTATCTATTATATCACCTATTGGAAGATTCTTATTCTCTGGAGTAGTAGCTGGGAGCTCGCCATTGGCTAGAGCGCTTTTCACTTACATTCGGAGCTATTACTGCACAGTGGGGGGAAGGGGGGTGGAAGGTGCCTGAGAGTGAAATAGTTGTTTTTGCTTTTCTTTCTGTGGGGTTCGCAGGCGTGGGATTCAGACTCATCTGGCTGGATAGTTTGTTGTGGTCATGGGGCCGCGGAAAGGTATTGGTATGTGGTTTGGGGAGGTATTGTGACAGGTAGAGTATATCTTGACGGGGGGGGGGGTTGGATTGGGGTAGGGTAGAGCAGAGTGCATTGAGCTTCAGGCGGAGGAGAGGGTATTCCCTTGCCTGGAATTGAATACGGGGAAATGATATGTCTGTGATATCATAAAAGGGAGGAAATGCAAGAACCTTTTCCTCCGTTCCTTTGAGTTTGTGGCCCTTTCTGTCTATCATAGGCTCGACTAGGGAGCTATGTGGGACACGGGGGCAGCTATGATACAATGAATGTGCGGAAGATCTTGGCCCTCCCCCCATTTTCCACCCAGGGCATCCCACTTCGCAAAGCTCAAGGAACAATTTTCTACAGGGTAATTCCTACTAACTGCTCGAACTTTCCATAAGGTTTGATTGCGTGGGGTTTGTGTGCTCTTACCGCAAATGTCTCACAGCTGACACGTGGGAGTGTATCTTTTGTAATGTAGACGTCTCGAGCAAAATCGGAAGTGGCGTACTGTACCACTTTCCTAATGGCCGAAGATTTGCTCAGCTATCGTTAGCAGCATTCTCCTGGTGGCAAAAAAAAAAAAGAGTTGTTTGAAGATAGATTCACATGGATTCCCTACCCTGATTTAATCATGGATAGGTTTTTGTTTATATTGTGGGTGGTTGATAAACACCCATAGAGTAGGATACCTTTGGAGGGAGGTGGGAATGGGGGGGGGGTGAGGTCTTCCGCCTGCCAGTTGAACAATGCGGTCTTGTGGAACCGAATTTGATTATTTTGCAAGTATCATAGGAGTGTGTTTGCTGCCTTGCGAGTGTGTCTGGCCTGTTTGATCCCATTTTTTTGGGGTTGGCCAATCAAATTGAAATTATCGATCATTGACTAACTTAGTGGCGATTAGGGACGAAATCTGGGTTCGCTACGCTTTCAAGTGGGTCGTGGGTGACTAGTCATAGTGGCTAGTAGGGGAATGCTCGCAGTGCCGGTATTTGTGTTTCATGATTATAGTGCTCGAGTTGTGTACTTACTAGTGTAATCCACTGTCCCAGTCCAAGCACTATTCTCAGCGCTCGGAAACAAATCCTCCCAAAAAGGAATACTGTTTGCCCGAAAGGGAATATCCTGAGTCCTGTAGGCATGTTAGATATCATTAACTGGTAAGTTAGTCGCAATCTTGTGCACTCGTCAAACTAAGGGGGTGTTTTGCCCACCATGATTTGAGATGTCCATTGGGTTTGCCCTGGCAGTCTTTTCAAATCATGATTTGGGGGAACTACATAGTGTATGTGAAGTCACCGCTATCTCAAATCACGGCAAGGCAGGCACCCCCTAAGCTATGATCGGTAGACGCGGTTACAATCTGACAGTGGCCGACAGGAGTAGAAACGGCGTGGCACTAGGGGAGGGGTGAAGTATTGGGAGAGGCAGGAGTAACAGAAGCGGGTGGCATGAGCCGTATATTCAAACCGACTGAACCACATTCAAGACCATTTTATACCTAAAAGGAAAATGCTTTTGCTTGTTTAAGTAGATTCTCAACAGATTTTTGTGTTGTGGAAGTGTATCAGTAGGGTTACAGGAGCAAAGATACCTGAAAATAATAGTCAGAACATCAGATCCCATAGCAGCCATTCTAATGCCTGGTCTACCGCAATTATCAACTAGTTCATTTTTTCACTATAGACTGTCTATTTCGCCCCTGAGAAGCTATGCAAGTACGAGAACTTCCGACCAGGATGCCTTATATTGTCTGAAAGCAACTTTTTATAGTGGCAAAACAGATAAACAGAGGTTTACATTTTCCTCCGCATGAACATTTATTCCCTCTCCCATTCTCCCCACAGTTCCCCCTATCACAAGTACTTCAATGGTATGTCATATAGTTCAGCACTCCTCTGCCTTGGTCTGTGACTGGCTTCTGAGATTGGCTGGAGAAGGACTCGTTTTAAGACTCTGGTAGTTGGTTATTATTCAAAGAAGGATACTTCCTTGGTCCTGTTATTATTACAAACAAGATGTTTTGCACGCAGGATGAATGGATACTACACTGTGCAGGAAGGACAGGAGCTACAAGCAGTCATTTGGTATGTAGTATCTTCTCACAAAAAAAATTCCTTATTTTTGAATTATTAATTCATAATATATCACCTTCAACTGCACTAAGGGCTGAGAAGTTCCACTCAGAATTTTGATATTTGAGTGTTATTATGGGAAAATTGACTTGACACTTTAAACCCAGTTTTGAGTTAATCTGGTTTGAAGTTTGCATAGCAACAGTTGTCATTGGCACATGTCTTATAATAGTTATCCAATATTATGAGTTTAAAGTGCTTGTTGCATTAGCAAAAAAAATACCTTGCGTTCTGTCTCTCTCCGCTCACCCTATGCGCTGGACGTTCCAGGCGCTTATAACGTAAACTAGTGTTCTGGGTGCGTCCGCACGGGCTTATTCCGTCCGGAAGTGAAAGGGCTGCGTCCAATGCATCTGGACGCTGACTTGTGCGTCCGGACGTATTGGACATGGCCCTTTTTGCATCCTGACGCATTTGACCCCCCCTGGCGCAGCCACCCCCCTGATACTCTACCCCCAGCGCCCAGCCTCTTCATACCTTCGCTCCCAATGCACGTGTTCCCATGCTGCCCTTTTGCAGACGTCTTGCGGCCGCGACATGTCTCCTCCCGGCCAATACCCCCGATACCCCCGCCCGCCAGCTTTCTTTCCATGATACCCTCTCTCCTTGAACCCCGTCACTAACCTCTCCCTGAATCTGTTTCTCATCTGGAACCCCACCAACATCACCTCCGCTTCTCCCACACTCCTGGATTCCCTCAGTCCTCTCGCGTATTCGGCGGCCGTTTTCCCATCATTACTTCCTCCGCCCTCATCCCTGCAAACACGTGCAGCCCTTCCTCCTCCACCCTCGGATCCCAGCCCGTCTTCTCCCATATCTGGCGGACGTCCCCCTTCTCTTGCCCTTTCGTGCGGCTCTCTCCTCAGCTCGCCACATCCTATCTCCTCTACTCCATGCCTCTTGCCGCCTCCCCGGCCTCTTACAGTCCGCTCGCAGGCTCCCACCGTCTTCCCCGGCCTCTTTCACTCCGCTCGCGGGCTCCCACCCTCTTCCTCGGCTTCTAACAGCCCCCCAGACTCATTCCCGTGCCTGTCAACCTACAGCTGCCCACTAGACGACTTACCCAAGCCTGCGCCGTTTATAACCATCTGCCTGACACATTTCATGACTTCCAAACCTACAATTGCCCGCGAGATGCCTTACTCATACTTGCGCAGCTTATAACCATTCGTGCAATTCATTCTCATGCCTTTCCTGCCCACCGACTCGCACACTACTATTGTTTGACCATTCCTGACCCTTTTAGCATGCGTAATTTAATTTAATTTAATTACATATATATACACGATCAGCGAGTGGTGATAAAACCATTCTCCCTATCCTCTCGATCGGTTTCTTCAACATGCGATTCCGCCTCCCCAGGGCCTTGGAACTGCGCTGCACCAACCAGTGCTTCCGGATTGGGCCCATGTTCTCGCTGCGGCTCCTGCCGACCATGTCCTCCTGTATCCACGAGGCCGCCAGCGGCCTCCAATTCATCCAGCTCCGTATCACTACCAAACTCCCGTCTCAATGCGTCCTCATCATTGTCATATCCCGCCGTCCTCTCAACCCGCTTTCCCCGCTCCTTCGCGATTCTGGCCTCCAATGTCGTCCTTATCCGCTGGATTATTTGACATTGCCAAACTCTTCCCGTTTTGCCCCAGGATCGCGTCTGACGTTCCAGCAGGGCTATCTATCCGTTAGCTAACCTTTCACCCAACTCGAGTACTTGCTATTTTCAAAAGTGACCGGATGCCCGGGCCGTCGGGGGATCCGGACACTTTTGAAACCTGCCAGTACACATTGTTTTTCTTACCCTCGGAAGTGGCCCTTGGGAAAGCCACATTATCGATACAGATGCCAGTCCGCCAACATCGCAGTGAATGACATAATATGGCGGCTGTCAGACAGATAAACGGGCCATCGATCTTATCCAGGAAACCCTCATCCGTTATGCCTTTCCTTTTCGGGCCTGAGTAATATTGAGCCAATATCACACCTGGAATCTGGGGTGCTAGGAATCTGAGAGAAATTGGCTGTCCGCCAGATTAGATCGATTTAGTCTTACTCCGAATAGAAACAATCCCGACAAATATCAAAAAGATACCTCATAGCTGGGCAAAAGAACCTATCCTCCACCAGTAGGTATTCCACTCTTCGTGCGCAGACTGTAGGATCCTCAATATTGAGCTTATAGAGTTCTGTTATAGCCTTCTTTGCTGTATGCAGATACTGAGATCTGCATCCGCTGTGCTTTGCCCGGATCTGCAAATCAGTGACCAGCGGCCACTCCATTTAGTCTAGGATAGGATGTCGGTTATCGATTAAGGGTAACTTACCTGGTCATTTGAGGGCGGGGTAGCATCAGCAAAGTCGGGAAAGCCTAATTTGGTCCGGGCATCGCTCCAACATGTGCGGACTTCTTCGGTCAGGGTAATTGGGTCCGGAAACGGATTGACGAAGATCGTCCAGTCCCACATCAGGTCACGGGATCTGGCCAGAATGGTACGCTCAAGCCCGGTTGCCATATTTCGCCTACTGCTGACTTGCTGTCCTCCGCTATCCAATTCCCGGACGGTTGGATCTGGGTGACTTGGGGTTATCACCGGCATCGCAAGTGGATTGAAGTCTGTGGGCGAACGGGAGGGAATGGCAGATGTACAACCATTTTGGCTAACTCGTACTTGAGCAGACGTTCTCCGTCCGGGGTAACTAATCCTCCTGCTGGAATTCTGGGTATTCCCAGGGGTGATTGTCAGTATCGAGCGCTGCGAGCTAAGAAACTCACGCCCAATTGGTCTTTGCGCTCCCCAGGCCGATGGATGATCCATATCGTCCCCATGCTGGCCTAACTCGTTCTCCTCACTCTCCTCACTCTCCTCACTCTGGCCATCATTACCCTCATATTCCCCATCATTAGAGTCTAGACTCTCATCCGCTGACTCTAAGACCTGCTGCCGGTTGTACAGGACAGGCTCTGGTACCTGGAGTCGTGAAGAAGCTGGCTCCCGCACGGCATCCCTCCTCCTACCTACAGCGGACCCAGCCATAACAGACTCAACACTGGGTGATGTTATTATAGTTAATCCGTCCCTGGACCCAGATCCCCGGAAACGTCCGCGAAGGACCTCCCTTTGCCTTTGCCTTTCCTGCCTCGATGAACGCGCTCGGTCCGCCATAAGCCGCCGCTGTTGTTGTGACATAGTATGCAGGTGAATAGTGATAGAAGAGAATTGCAGTGTATGACGTTGAGGTGCAGGTGGTGTTAGGAAGCCTCTATTGGTAGGTAGCTAAGGGCACGATATGGGGTGTGAACTTGGAAGATCGAAATGGTCGGCCCAGCTTCCTTAAGAACTAAGGACATTCACAGTTCATCACTCGCTTTCATGTCCGCTGGCGTCAGCACACACCGCGCGTCCAAATTGCAGCTTGATACCTGATATAGGAATTTGCACCCGAAGACTTGGCCGCGCTGCGATTTCACTGGGGCAATACGAGTGTTAGGTACTTGGGGTTCCTGAACCAGATGAAAAAAGGTTTATCAGAATGTACGGACTAATCTAGTTTGAGTAGGTCTGCCAAGCGGACAGAAACAAATGCGGGTAAGGCTAGGGCTCGGGCCCGGACGCTAATCGCAGAAAGTGAAAGCTGCCGCTAAGGCTCAACGGATGGGATATAAGATGAAAAGCTAGGATAGGAATAGTAATGAAAGGGGCAACCCCGAACGAAAAACAGCTAGAGAAGAACAAGAATGATCCGCACAAGTCCAAAGAGCAAACCGCTAAAGCCAGCAGAGAAAACATACACCAAACGAAAAAGAGCTGGAAAAGAGCAAGAATGATCTGCGAAGATTCCGAGAGCAGGTCCCACGAGCTGACCCGGTAAACGCAGAACAGCTCGTGGCAAACAAGAATGGTCTGCAAAACTCTAAGAGGGACCCCGTAGAGCAACAAAGTGTCCGTAGACTACATTGGGTTTGGGCAACCCGGAACGGCAACAGCCGGGCCAATCCAAACAAGAAATGTGTGGGAAAAAATACAAGGATAACTCGCAAAACTCTAAAAGTTAAACTCCAAATGAAAAACACCCAAAGGAAACACCCGCAGGATCTGCGGACAGTCGCAGGTCTAAATTAAGTATACTGATCAGGGCAAGCAGCCCAGACGTAGCGGGCTAATCTAAAACAGAAATAGTCAGGAAACAGCGAGAATAACATGAACTCTAGAAACAAAAATGAAAACACCAAAAGAAAAAATCGAAGGGTCCATCGTGGCCTAGTACTTGTAAATTGCTTGAAATGGACCTGTATCCTCAGCTAGCCAGACATTAGCCACATTGGTCGGGGCAGGAGAGCTTTGTTCGCAGAGCTAGTGAGCCAGGACAGAAACGGACTTGAGCGGACTCCCAACGCCCGTTTCTGCTGGAACTGCGGCAGACCTTGCCAACAGAATGGATGAAAAACCTGGTAGTCGTAACCGGAACTTACCAGGTGTAGAGTATGCACGCGAGGCGGTTGGGGAGTCAGCGGGCGGGCTTAATTCTCGTCCGACTTCTTCAGCTGTCGGAATATCCGCACACACATCGCCGGTATGTGGATCCTCGGAGGGGGAATGGCTTCTGCCGGGCGTATCGACTTGTGTCGCCAATGTGTTGACAGGCTGCTCGGCCCCTGAGGCCAGCATCAAAAGATGCGCGGCTGACCTTCTCGCCTCTGCCTGCTCAGAGGCTGCAGACGCATGATGGTGACCCGGATTGGGAGTAAACGGAGACTGACTCTTTGTCGGACTAGTCCTGTCAGCCAGTTGCCAACTCAGATTATGCTCCCCATTGCGTGTGTCCGGCTCAACCTCAATGCTGGCATCAATTGCCCCCACCTGGCGGGCCACCTTCCTCTGGGGTTCCGGACTTCCATCCGAACCATATGGCACATCAGCCTCTTGCATGATTGCGAGGTTGCATTTACCACTATTATTGGCTGGCGTCTGGGATGCTTTCTTTAGGTCAGTCTCCCATTCTCCTTGTCTACTAGACCTCAAAACATGAGTGCCCAAGTTCGCACAAGGGACAGAAGCTTGCGTACCAGAAGACTCTGGCTCTGATTCGCCAACGTCCACCCAATTGATGCTGTGTGTTCGCCCAGTCTTTTTTGTGGTATTACCGCTCATGGTGGTCCTTGTTGAGGTAGTTCGCTTTGCGGCCGCAATGGATGACTCTGGCTGGTTGCCATCTGAGCTCTGTCTATCATCGCTACCGGCGGACCCGTCATCCGAGGTGTCTGGAGGGGGGCCCCGGTTATCACGTGAAGCAAACCTGATCTCACCGGGAGGAGGAGTGCTATCGTCTGTATCATTCCTTCGATGGCAACCGAAGAGCAGATCTATTGGTTCGCTTGGCGGATTCAAAGACCACCATATGCGGACAAGTCGGCTATTTGTGATTCGGATCATTTCAGCAAGCAGCAGCGGCTCCTCTGAATTGTCCTGCAGCAGACATGTACCCTGTCTTGTCGCACCAATAAGGATACGAAATCTGACACCTGGTGCCATGGTTTTGTCTATGCCCGGTAGCAGGTTCAGAAAGGTGGGCTCAGTTAGCTCCATCCAGTAAACATGTCCACGACTTTGCCACTGGATCTTGTCCATCCCGACAGGAAGTGGGCTGCTTGGGCGGACTACGGATAGCTCATCTATCCAGAGACGGACAGACCTCGGACCACCGAGACCTGCAGGAAATGTATTAGCATATATGGTACATCTTTATTGCGGACGCTTGGGGATAATTACGATCATTTCTGACGTGGGTGGGGTCCGCAAGCGGAACAGCGGCAACAGGTGCTTTCAACATGTCTCTTAAGATACCCTGATGTTTTTTTGCTATGTCCTTTAGCAAAAGGTCGAGGCATTCGGTAAAACTTTCGCCACAGGGGTTATTAGCCTGCCAGAGTCCCGACCTCTGGCTAAGAGGCTCGAGGGTAAGGGCATGTGCTTGGATGGCCGCCCATTGTGCGGCAGTACTCTGCTTCCACCCTGGGATCCTGTCTTGCTCCATCTTACATTTCATAGCATTTCGCCAGGCTTTATACTCCAGACTATAGGTTCATGGGTGGGGGAAGCCAGAAACGAGCTTACACCAGGTAACATTACCGTCGTTTTTAAAGGACGCCGATTTTTCGAAAGTGAGACCAGCCTTTGAGGCTGCCATTGTAATAGTGATCGGGGTAGGGGGTGGTTGATGGATCAGAAAGAGGATGCTTTTTGGGGGGGTTTAAATGGTCCCTCAGCGGATAGAGGATGGCTGCTAGTAGATGCTGGTACTTTTGAGAATGAAGGATTGTGGAAGATCCGAAAATAATAGAGCGGGCCTGGCGGACGGTAAAGGGAGTTCTGCAGATGGTAATGGCTGTGAAAAGGTTATTGGCTAGGGAAACGCAGATAGGTAATCGGAAATGAGCTGAGGATACACTGGTGATACTGCGGATGAGTGAGAGGTTGTGCTGAGCTTTGTGGGTCCTGTTAGGATGGGCTGGCGGATCGAGGATGTGATTGTGATTGGGGAAAGGATTATGAAGAGAAGATGGAAGGGGGGGAAGAGAGAGCTTATATAGACTGCACGAGAACGGTTTTAGTGGGGTTCGCAGGATTGTACCCTGTACAAACTTGATATATCTTGAAAAGTCACGTGACCCATCTACAATGACGATAGGTTTCAGATAAGGGTTTAAGCCGCAACGGAGCGGCATGGGAGCCACGACCCATGAGCCAAGGCCCTCCCATACTCTCAACAAAGAACAGGTTTCACCAGTTAAACCGTGAATAACGGTTGGCAGCTTGAATGTCTGGACCCGTTTGTCATCCGACTAAACATACTTGAAATCTTCCCGATTTACCCCTTGAAAGAAACCTACCCTTCACTTTGAAAGACTGACTCCGCTGCAGCCGCTCAGCCTATCCGCCAGACTACTTGAAAGACAAACACCACACATGATAACCTCAAAGACAACAAAGTGTCCTCATTGCAGGCGACTTTATCAACAAGCTGCTGCATATGAAAAACACCTTCAGACAATGCATTTTGATATCGTTCTTTCCCTCAGCACCATTGCGGACGCGGCTTCCATAGAATCTACTTTTGTTCGTGATAAACTTGAAAACCTGACCGACTCAGACTACGAATCTGATTGCAGGCTCGAGATCCCAGATTTTCATACAGCAAGTGGTAAGGTAGATGATATGCAGAACGATTCACACATGGAAGACGTTTCGCACCCACCAGTCTACGTGCGCCCTTTGGGTCAAGAAACTATTCCCGGTACCGGCAGACCACTCGGCGAAGTTGCTGGCTATACAGAGCTCAACAAGGCCATGACCGATGACTCTTGGAGCCCTTTCTCATCTGAAAACGACTTTAATTTGGCGAGCTGGTTTGTCTGGAGCAAGATAGCCAAGTCGCAGATCGACGCATACTTTCCGGAAGGTTTAGGCGGTACAGATATCAGAACATTCCGGTCCGCCTATTGCTTGTGACAACACCTCGACATACTGGACCCATTTCGTGAATACTTTGTGTGGGCGGAAGCCAGTATTCATGATGGTCGACATGCAACAACTTTCTATTATCGAAATATTATTGACTGTGTCCGCTACCTGATCCGTCAGGTCGCGTATAGCTCAGATATGGTTTACGCACCTATTCAAGAATATGATTCAAGTGGAGAGCGATTATATTCAGAGATGCATACGGTGGACTGGTGGTGGGATATGCAGGTATGAGATAGGTCCTGACAAGTTCTTGGAGTGCTGTTTCCAGTGCTAACAGCCCATTCTGTTCCTTGGTGGAAAGCTTTGCCCGCCGGGTCCACAGTGGTGCCCATTATTGGATTGCCTGACTAGACGCACCTTACCAATTTCTCCAGAGATAAGAAAGCCTGGCCGGTATACATGACGATCGGCAATATCTGTTCGAGGACAAGAAGCAGCCCTGCCGAGATGCCAATCCTGCTTCTGGCATTGCTTCTAGTACAGCCAAAGTTCACTGGCGAATCAGCCCGTGCCAACGAAGCCCAGCGGCAGACCAATGCGGATGTCCTGCAGGCTGTCTTCGATCTTGTCCTGGCACCATTATAGCAGGTTGTTCGAGAAGGAACGGTAATGGATTGTGCAGACGGAAAAACATGTCTTTGTTTTCCCATTTTGTTGGCCTGGATTGCAGATCATGCTGAGCATGCAGCCTTGCAAGGAATAGGCAGCAAGTTATACCCAAAGTGTGAGGTTCCATGCGAGGAGCTCGATGGGGATCTGTGGTGGATGTATGAGACCCGCGACTACATGCTATGTAGAGAGAAAGCCTTCAAGTTGAGGCATGAGCTGGCGAAAGCGGCCGGCATTGCAGAATACTTTCAGCGGTTGGGCGTGAAAATAGGAAACAATGTATTCACCGGACTTGACCGAGTAAGCCCCGCGGACCTACACAAGCTGGACCTCTTGCACAACATCTCCCTTGGCTTATTCAAACATATGATGGAATGGGTGGAAGGATTCCTGAAAATGCATAAACGGCGGCAGGTGTTCGACTATACTTGGAAAGAAATTCCTCCTTACCCCGGATTCAGCGTACCGAAAAAGGCCTATCACAAAATCACACAATGGCAAGGAAAGGAGAAGCGCAATCTCGGCCATTGTATTTCAGCCGTATTGGCGTCCGCATTGCGAAATCCGAACAGTTCTCAGTATCAGGATTTCAAGAGCGCTTTGAAGTGTGTTAGCGTGCTCGTGGACTTCACTCTCATGGCTCAATATCGCAGTAATACACCAGACACACTTTCCTACATTGAAAGCTACCTGCAGATATTCCACCGGATAAAGGTCATTTGTCTTGAGTTCCGTACCTCAAAGGCCACCCGTGCTCAAGCAAATTGCCAGGATTAGGAGTTAAGGGAACTAATGGCAGATCAGCGTGCTAAAGAAGTCTGCCATAGCACCGTGGCTAATCGCTGTCGGCTGGCTGATCAAGAGAGGGTTGAAAGGTCTGATCGGCAGGGAGATTTGATACGGCGTGAGAACCACTTCAACTTCATCAAGATGCATTACCTGACTCACTTTGCCTCCCACGTACGGCGTTTTGGATCCATATCGATGTATTCAACTGAGATCGATGAACTAGCACATAAGGATCAGATTAAAGATGGCTACCGCAGGTCAAATAAGAATGAAGCCGCCTGACAGATCTTGTCGCACTATGGCCGCCAGCACGCCCTAGGAATAACGTTGCAGACAATAGAAGCACTTTCGAAAGTTGAAGGTGTAATTGGGGTAGAAGATAGTGGGATGGAAATGCCGACTGTACCAAGTCGCAGCACACGTCGCCGGGTGCTTAAAGGCTGTATGAAGAACACCAGCACGCTGACCGAATTATGCACAGCCCTCGATATCCATTATTCCAACATGATGGAGGAGATACTGCATTTTATCAGGCAGACTGCTGCGGATCACCGGTGGTTGCCTGCGGACCCCAGCGAACTTGGGTTACTTCCTGTAGAAGGATTTGCTCAGCTTGAAATCCCAGTGCCTGACTTTCAGGAAACTGACAGGTTTCAGATCCACCAGGCCCGCTGCACTGGAACAAAGACATTCTGCAATGGTGGCTCTAGAAATGATTGGGTGTGGGTCCAGACTGGTGGGGAAGCGAACTAGGGAGATTTACAGGAACCGGTAGTGGGTCGGTTGCTAGCACTTTTCAAGATAAGAAATATTCTAAGTGAGGCCGCAGCTGTCCATCACTTGGCATTAGTTGGCATACTCGATCCGATCAATGGTGGCAGATTTCACATTCCGAGAGGACATATTCGAGTCACAACCGGATCAATGGTCGAGACATGCGAATAGTCAGTATAAGGCCAGTGATTGGACAGGTGCAGGTAATTCCTAGCGGTGAGAAGCAATGGATAGTGAATTACAGGATTGATTTGAGGATGTTTAATGAAATATATTAAATTATTCTATCCAATTATGTACAGTATTTATTCAGCTGAGTTGAAACTGGGCACTTAAGGTGGCAGTTCACGTATTGAGTGTCAAGCTTCAACTTCGCCGGGGGAGTACTACACGATCCGCGGGCATTTAAGAGAATGTTTGAAATAGGTTGAATTGTTCCACACGAATATCCGGCCAGGTTGAAGCTGGACACTTAAGGTGGCAGTTCCCATATTGAGTATTCGGCTTCAACTCAGCCACGGGAGTCCTACATGATTCACGGGTATTGAAGGGAATGTTTTAAATAGGATGAATTGTTTTGTATGAATATACGGCCAAGTTGAAGCCGTACACTTATGGTGGCAGTGCCCATATTGAGTGTCCGGCTTCCACTCGGCCGGAGGAGTACTTCATGAGCCGTGAGCGTTTAAGGTAATGTTTTAAATAAATTGAATTGAATAGGCAGCCAAGTTGAAGCTGGCGACTGAAGGGAGAGATTCCTGTACAAAGTGTCCGGCTTCAGCTTGGCCGCCTGAGTTCAGCGGAGGATTAATGCAAAACCATGCTCTCCTGCTGAAAGGGAAGCCAACCAAAGTAGGGGGTCTGCATGGCGGCTGTGCCGGGCGTCTTGTGAACCGTAAGAGAATTATGGAAGTGGACAGATCTAGGTCGCCAGAGGTGGGAGGGTAGCAGTGATGGTCGCCAGACGCACGCAACCGCAAGGAGTAGGCAGGAGGCAAGTAGACGAGAGGATAAGGGGACGGATACAAGGGGGAGGCAGGAGGAGGGGGGGGGGCCGCAACAAGCGCGTCGGATGCTGTGGAGGGAAAGTGGGCCATCCGGGTGCACCAGACGCAACAAATGAAAGGCAAAGAAGGCGCGGGAGATCTGGGAGGACCGGCCGCAAAGAGCGGATACTATTCGTCCTGAAGCGGGCTCTGTCCGTCAAGAGAAAATGGTTTTTTTGCTGATATTCCCAGTTTTACCTGTTCACAGCAGACATTACTACAGCTAAGACATAATTGCGTATCTTTCATTAATATTTCATAATAACAATTAGAGGTTGTCTTAGGTGTTTCCTTATCTGGTGTTCGGGATATCACAGTTGTTTATGCATTATTTTATGCATCTGTCTTGGTCATATCATGCATGATTATTCCTAATTATTCCCTCACATCCCTATGGATTTACGCATACTTTATTGGGATTTTCTTGGCAGGTTTATAGGGTCAAACATGCTTCGCACTAATGTTTCTCACTATGTTTCCCCTTAAGTTTCTTTGTTATATGGAGAACGCGCTTCCTGTATAAATACTGAGATTACCGTCCATCTTGCTTAGAAGAATATGAACCAGAATACCTACCAATCTGCTCTCCTACCACAGAATTCCTTCTGACTTAACGTGCAACGCAACCCCCTCGCACTTGTGTAGTATTATCTACTAGTACATAGCAGTATAAATTGTGCACCATAGCGATATATTCAACCGCTCTCGTGAACTATTCGAGAGACCAGCCTGAAGACAGGTCTCACCTTCAGAACGCACTTGACTTTCAATTTATTCACAGCCTGCTGGAGCTGCCTGACGACCTCAGGATTCCTGACCACATAATCGTTCCAGCCGGGGTACTATCCAGCCTGCTATTTTCGGGGGCTCCATTGACATATCGACGGCTGTAACAATTCTATTGTTGAGTAGGTATGCAACAGGCAACGACAATCATCTTTGTAAGCGAGTCTCATCTTCTCGTACCAAGGAGTAGGGAGGTACTATCTCTTCAGATAGTATGGAACTGGCTGGCATGGCTTTGAGCGATCCCGCAAAGGATACTATCTCCTTAGATAGTAAGACGGGTGGATCGTGGTGCTTGATAGAACTATCCCAATAGTGCTATGTTCGGGCAACCCGCGTTGAGACTATCACAATAGTCTCCGAGTTCGTTCGTATGGGAAGAGTGTGTGTAAAGAGAGTAAATATAATTGTATTGCAACTTAAGTATTGAAAAGTACTTAGATAGTTGGGTGAAGATCCTATCTCTTGGGCAGAACCAACCCCCTTATATAGGCATCTTCCTACAACACTAACCCTGGTGACTCATCACCTCGCATAACATAACTTCTATAACTCACAATGAGTCATAGCATGAAATCCATCAGATGACTTGTATGAGTCACTGCACAACATACCGTTAACCGTTTATAACCTATAAACCAAGTCAGGTGCTCAAATGAGCCACATGCGTGAAACCCATGACTCATAATCTGAGTCATGTGCGAAAGTCATTACATCATATAACATCACAATCGTGAGCCATGAAACAATCAACCAATCATAATATAACGATCGCTTGCAAGTGCACAGTCATGTGAGAACAATGAGTCAAACAATGTCATAGTGTGAAATCCGACATACCTTATGACTAATAAGTTTTAGCCATGAGAATCTGCCTTGCTTAGTCACGATTTGTGACATTAGCTCCCGTCTCCCGCTAGCATCAGTCCCGCTATGCTAGTTACCCAAATCTAACAACCACTGCCTAGCTCCTCTGAGCTCTTTTCCGAGGCTGTGATTCCTGTGCTTGAGTTCCGTGTTCTAGCGTCTCCCGTCTTCCGCCTCTTTCATCAACCTTGCTAGGCTGAAACCAGATCCTGCGACTGTTTTGTGAAGTCCTTGAACATCTTCGCCCATTTGGCTTATCGTGCTTCACTGGTCTCCTAGCTCCCGTCGGTATTTGTCCTTGTTTTTTAGGAATTGGTCTTTTTTATCCAGCAATTCCTGGACTTGGTTCTGTACGGCTCTGACGTCTGGTTCAGTTGGTGCGCTCCCCTCCCTCTCCTGCCGTGTCCCTATGGCGCCGAATTTCCATCTTTGTTCCGGTTTCAGGTGCCGTCTGTCCCCTCGTGCTAGAGGTTTCCTTTCGCCATTTTCATGGGGGTAGTATCCCGCCCCTATTTTTTCCTGGGTGTGGACGAAATATTTGTCCTCGTTGCATTTGTCCCAGGTAATTCTGTTTTGGTGATGTTTCCTCTATTGCTCTTTGTTGTTTTCGCGATATTGGTGGTAATGGGGCAGACCAAGATCGGTCTTGGGGAAACCATCCTAAGGCTTCCTTGTCTTGAAAGTGGGTTTGGCACCTGTCGTCATAACATGCTGTTCAGGACAGCTGATCGTGCTCCTGTCGAGACCGTTCCTTCTTTTCTGCTTCCTCCAACTTGTGTGGGGCTTGATATGGGGGGCTCGTTGGTAGCCCCACCGAGGTTTCCCATCCCTGTTGGGTGGTCTTGGGTGTTGGCGGTCTCAGTGTCGTTATTCTTGGAGGCGGTAGGGGTGGTGCGAGTTGTGGTGTTAGTGATATTGAGACCCAAGTCTCTCCATTTTCTTGTTCCTCAATCTTGATTGAGAGAGGGTTTCCCTGGGTACTGTTGGTAAAACTGTTGCTTTGCGATGCCTGCATTTACGAAATCATTGAAGGGGTACCAAACCTTGTCGTTTTCAGGAGGATAACCTGTCCACTTGGCTTGGTATTGTAGTTTTCCGTAGTGTAGTTGTAAGTCGATTATCTCCTCGAGTTCGTATTCTGGTTCTCCTTCGATGATAATTGGTGGTGGTGGTTGTGTTCGTTGAGAGGGAAGTTTGTCGTCGGGGTAGAGTTCAAGAAGAGAGATGTGGAATGTGTTGTGGATCCTCATCGAGGGTGGAAGATCGTGCTTATAAGCGCTTTCTTCTATTTTTGCAAACATTTTGAATGGTCCAATTGTCTTGTAGTTCGGCTTCCTGCATGGCCGTGTGGTACGCAGGTTTCTTGGTAATAACCATACCATATCTCCTGATTGTAAATTCGGATCGGGCTTTCTTCCCACATCATAGTATTCTTTGTGCCTTAATTGCGCTTCCGTCATTTCCGCCTGTAGTATGTCGTGTAATTGACTTATGTTTTCTGGTGGTGTGATTTGCTCTTGCATTAATTGTCCAATAGTCTGATGTTCGGGGTTGACTCTGTAGTTCGCATAGAAGGGTGTGCGTTTAATGCTTTCTTGATATCCGTTGTTGTATCCGAATTCAGCCATTGGTAGGAGCTCTTTCCAGTTGTCTTGCTGATAGTTGATGTATGCTTGGAAATATTGGTCCAAAGTACAATTCGTCCATTCCGTTTGCCTGTCCGTCTGAGGGTGGAATGCTGTGCTCAATCTTTGTTCGATCCCCAGCTCTGGTGTGGTTTCTTTCCATAAATCGGACGTAAATATGGATTCCCTGTCTGTTAAGATGTGCTTGGGAACTCCGTGTAGCTGAAACATTTCCCTCATGAAAACTTCGGAGACTTGTCGTGAGTTCATTTCCTTCGTACAAGGTAGGAAATGAGCCATTTTTGCAAGTCGATCAATGACAATTAAAATTGCGTCATTTCCTTCCGATTTTGGTAAGTCCATGATGAAGTTTATTGATATTGATTTCCACAGCCGATTCGGAGCTTCGGTGGCTTCCTCCGGCCAAAAGGTGCATGTCGTACCACTTTCCTTCTTTGGCATGTGTCGCTGTTCTTGACGTATTGTTTTATGGTATCTCGCATATGCGGCCAATAATATTTGCGTTGTAGGAGCTCTGTTGTTTTTGCCATTGCTTTATGTCCTGCTTGAGGGATATCGTGGTGTTGTCGAATAAGGTTCGTCCTTATTCCTTCGTTGTTAGGAAATCAAACCTGTCCCTGGTGCCAGAGATATTCGTCTTTCCACTGACATAGTCCTAGGGCCACTCCTTTCATTTCTTTGCTTCCTTTATCCAAAACTTGCCTTATCGTTTGAATTTCCTCATCTCCCCTGCTTCGTTGTGGAGTTCTTCTTCGCTGGTTTCTACGAATCCCATCGTTTCCCTTTCGTGGATGCTAGTGTCCAAGTCTTTCCCTTTTGGCAAGAGAATCCATTCTTTTTGTGTCAGCCTTTTGTCCCCTTCCTGGGGCATGTCCGCATTTCGTCTAGTTAACGAATTTGGTTCCCCCCCTTTCTTTTCTGGTCTGTAGTCGAATTTGAAGTTGAAGCCGCTCAGGACTTCGCTCTACCGGATTTGTCAATCTGTTAACTCTTTAGTTGTCGTGAACCTTATTAGGTTTTTGTGGTCGGTCAGGACCCTGAAGTGTTGCCTGCTTCCTTTGAGGTAATGTCTCCATTCCTTGAGTGCTTGAACTATTGCTAATAGTTCTTTGTCGTGCACGTCGTAATTGCATTCAGCAGGCTTTATTGTTTTTGACTGATAGGCTATAGGGTTCCATTTTCCATCATCGTCCTGTTGCCACAATATGCCTGAGCAGACGTATTTCAATGCGTCGGTTTCGACAAGGAGTGGTCTCCCTGGCTTGAAGTATGGCAACACTGGGGTTGAGCATAACTTTCGTCTCAACTCGTCAAAGGTGATTTGGTCCTTGTCTTCCCATTCCTATTTGATGTCCTTCTTGGTTCTATCGTATAGCGGCTTAGCGGTCCTGCTAAATCCCTCCATGAAGCGTCGGTAAAAGTTGCAGAATCCCATGAATTCCTGGATTCCTTTTTTGCTGGTGGGTGCTTTCCAATCCCATATGGCCGCTGTCTTGATAGGGTCGACTTTGACTCCTTCGTTATTGATGATAAATGCTAGGTATTCTATTTCTCTTTGGGGAAACTCGCATTTTGATAGCCTGAGCTTCATTCCAGGGTTCCATCTAGCTTGGATAATGGCTGTCACATCCTTTTAGTGTTGTTCCAGACTGTCTGAGTAGATAAGGACATCGTCCAAGTATACTATGCAGCATATATCAATATATGACTGTAGGGTTCTGTTGATTCATCTTTGGAACGCCACTGATGTATTGGTTAGCCCAAAAGGCATGACCAAATATTCGTAAGTGCCTTATTTCGTGGTGAAGGTTGTTTTCCATTCATCTCCTTCCTTTATTCTGACTTTGTGATAGGCAGCCTTGATGTCCAGCTTTGTGTAGTATTTGGCCGTTCGTAGTCTGTCTAAGGCTTTTTCTATCAATCGTAGCCGGTATCGGTCTTTTTGGTAATGTAGTCGAGTGCTCGGTAATGGACACATATTTGAAGTTTTCCGTCTTTCTTTTTGATCAATATAATAGGAGATCCTCCTTCAGAGTAGGTTTCTCGTATGCATCTGCGTTCTTCGTTCTGCTTGATATAATTTCAGAGTTTCTTCCAGTTTGTCCAGGGAGAGTGCGTAAATCTTTTGGACTGGTAGTCCTTGTACATCCTCCAGCTTGATGTCCAGTTCTACTTCTGGTTGATCAGGCAGTAATCCGGTTTTTTCTTCTTCTTCGAACAAGTGCAAGTATGCATGGTATTCTTGAGGAACCGTTTCCTCTACCTTTCTTTTCCTCTGGTATTTTCCGCTTTTGATGGCCTAGCTCGGTGCTGATGTTAACTGATTCTAGGCTTATTTGTCTTTCCTTTTTGTTGTATTTGAGTCTCTCTGTGGTCGTGTGGGGTCTTCGGTAAAACTTTCCGAATGCATCGGCGCTGAGCGCGCAGATCTGTACTTTGGAAGTGTCCATACTTTCAAATCCTTTTTGACCTCTGTCGGTCATTCCCAATGTAGGGACTTCATAACAGTCGCTTTGGACTATTTTTTCTGTGATGAGTTGTGCGATTCGATCGCCTTTTTGGATTTGGTAGTCCTGGTCGCTCATGTTGGCAAGTACGACTTTGATTTCGCCTGTATAGTCGGAGTCGATCACACGTGCATTGACAGCAATCTGATGTTTAGCTGCCATGTGCACCATGGTGCTATCCGTCCATAGGTTCCTCTTAGTGGTGTAAGTAACATCCCGGTTGTGACAACTTCTTGTCCACGAGTCAGAATAATACTCTCTTCGTTTGCGTACAGGTCATGTCCTGCCGCTCTTGCCGATCCTCGAGTCAGTAACATTGTTTGAGGGTCGAGTAACCTAACCTGGATCCTCTAATCTTTCTTGCTTCTCTTTGCACTAAACGCGACATTCAAGTTCTCTTCTCGCGTCTCATCTTCGGGTATTGCGTATACTATTGGTGATTCCTTTGAATACCATGTCGTACACCATTCGCTTTCGAAGGTGATCTTTCCTTGGCCCCACTCGATTCGGGTAATGTGTTGCTTTAACCAGGGCATCCCGAGGATTACCTCATGGTTGGGTTGTTTAGCCACTTAGAAAGTCACCAATTCCCTATGGCTGCTGATGTCCACTGGCACTTTCGCTGTATGGGTAATGTAACGACCCTATAGATAGGTAGCTACAGTGGACTAGTCTCAAGCCCATATGGTATACCAAGAGGTAGCCACATTGAGGATAGACCAGTATACTTAGTATACTAGTGGCAGACATGTTCGCGTAAAGTTAAAAAAACATAGTAAACGTTGCACGGGTCTTGGGGGCAACATTATATGTGGTTGCGCGGACTCCCGAAGAGAATAAAGGTATAACATGGTGAAGTTACTCTACCTTGGAAACATGATTACCCTACCATGGGGACCCAGTTACCCTACTGATGTACCCCAGTTATGCTACCTTCATCAACAAAGTCATCTGCGGACTGAGGGGAAAGTTATCCCACTATAGTGAGACTCTCAGATGTTCATAGAGCCGCTTGGTATGGCACGAAACGGGGTACTGATGGAGCAGGAGTGGTCTGAACCTCCTGTAACTTTGAGGGGATATTCCTAATACCCCCCGGCGGCCCCAGCGTTGGCGCGGCGCGACAGCAGGGTACGGCTGTGTAGTTGTGTGCTTCCTAGTAAGTCAGATCCATAGAAACACTCCCACAATACTGTATGAGTTGTGGCTGTCCAACCGACCAGAAGCTGTTCGCAGGATATATAAGGGGTGTGAGGGTGACCGCCTCCTGGGGCGCCACCTGGATAACACCTGGGAACCACCTACAGGCATACTTTGACCTCCGGGTAGTTGTATGGTTAACAGTAGAGGGCTTGGGGCTAACCTGGGAAGCTACAATGGTTCCAGGACAACCACCCCAAAGCCAGTCCCAGGCTACCCCGCGAACTGTAGCATTACCATGGGTTATTAGTGGACTCTAAAAGTGTGAGTCTTGTCACTATTTAAGGGGGTCCCGAATGGTTAACTGTGGGTAGCGCCTATGCAGTCAAGCAGCAGGAGATTTCTTATCGTGGGAGCATGCAGTCAGGTTTAGCCGCTTAGTATAGCCAAGTAGATTTGCCGATGGACTGCGTAGCTGGTATAGACGAAACCACCGATGGGCCAGTGAGTCCCAATGGATATTATCTCTACAGTTGGCATGTCGGTCGGACACTGATATGCTACAGATAGGACAGAGCTTTTGCTCATGCAGATTTAGTGGGAGAGATATCACTGGGAGCACTTCCTATTTGTGGAGATAGTTAATATCCGTGCGGTCCAACTCTCTCCGAGTGTTAGCTCACTCTAGGCAGGTGAGTTGGACAGCCCTGAGCTGGACGGGGTGCTCGCGAAAGCTCAGAATTGTTGACGGTGGTTCTCTGGCCTTACATTATTCTACTTAACTAAAGCGAGAGACACCCTATTCTGATAACCCATGATTCTCGAAGAGAACTTATTGAGTGAAGCTTTCAGGCTTAAAGATATTAAGTTTTACCGCTTGATTCTACTTTGAATTATCTTTATCTTTATTTTGATCCTTACTTCTACTTTGAGTCTTCAGTCCAGTCGCAATCTTAGGATCCGTCTTCCTACAGAGTGCCCCAGTTACAGGTAATTGGTCCCATAGCACTGGGCTGACCATCCGCTAGGCAAAGATCTCGTATCGTTCTTGCTTGGGTGGTCCTGATGTTGTATTTGCTGCAGAATCCTTTGTTGATGCAGTCCTCGGTTGCACCTGAGTTGATTATTGCTTTGATGGTGACTTGTCTCTTTGTGCCGTGTAGTCGTATTTGGGCCATAATATGGTCATTTTCGTTGTCCAGCGTTTCCATATTGTTCAGTGCCGCGTAAATGTTCTTCATCTCAAGGGCTTTGGTTTGGCTTTGGCCCTCAGACCATTGCCTACTGGGGACTCTCGTCGTTTCCCGTCTCTTCTCCAGCTTCCCTTGCGACCTCCAATTCTCTTGCTTTGCCTGGCGGCCTCCATGGCTTTTTGTTGTCGTTTCTTGGTTCTCATGTCTCGCCTTGTTTGCTGTTAGCCTGGCTTCGGCATGCTGCAGCTCGGTGTCCTGGTTTGGCGCATTTGAGGCACAGATGGCTTCTCATTCTTCGTTGATACTCGTTGGCCGAGATGTTGAATCCGTGCCTTCCTTGTGTCGCATCCAACTCCATTGGGTCGCCTTGGTTGTCATTCTATGGTCGAAAGGTTCCAGTTTGATTCCCTGAGGTTCCTGCCGATGCTGTTCTTTCACTGTTGGTTACCCCGTGTGGCATGTGCTTGATGGCCGCAATCTTGGTTTCCTTTTTAATGGCACAATTTGCGACGAATAGTGGGTCTTGCGAGTCTGATCCGTCTATTCCTCACACATCTTGGAGCTCAGGTTTGAATTCCTTCATTAGGTGGTAAGTCAGGGTTGGGCCGTCCATCCCGGTCTGACTGGCGACGAGTCTGTATTCGTTCCAGTATTCTGTAGCCCCGTTCGATCCTTGGACTATCCTCATGAGCTTCGCCCTTGCCCCTCCTTGTTCATCAATTTCGCCAAACTGTCCTTGCAATTCGTCCTTAAAGTTGTTCCAGCTGCTCCAAGTTACGTCTTGTCACCTTTCAATGCAGGGGGTCGCCCATTTCAGCGCGTCTCCCCTCAAGAGGCTTAGAGCGTAGACAATTTTGTCGTTGTTGGATTCGAATTCCCATCCCACACCCTTGAAGTAGACTGCCCGCTGGGCCAGCGATCCTCGGAGTTGATCTCGTTCACAGTGAAATCTCCAGGGTTCCTTGATCTTAGGGTTCCTTGTGTTCCCAGCGTCTCTGTTTAAGGCGGCAATGATGTCGTGTATTGGTTCCGGCATGCGGTTGGGTAGCGGAGGTGGGGATGCTTCCTCTCATGTCGTGTCTGGATTGGGGTTAAATGAGGACGCTAGTGTGTTTCTTCTTGTAGGTACTGCGTCTGTCTTATCCGAGTCTGATTCTTCCTTTCAACTATCTTTCTCCAAGCTTGCAGCTTGTGAGTCTTGAATAGACTTGGCTAATGCTTCTCCTAGTCCTCTGGGTCGATTTCTCCTTTGGTGATGTCGATCTCCCGATCGACAGGTTGTTGAGCCATGCTGCTGTTGGGCGTTGTAGCATGATGCAACCAAATGTAACACTTCTATTGTTGAGCAGATATGCAACAGGCAACGCCAATCGTCGCCTTTGTAAGCAAGTCTCGTCTTCTCGTACCAAGGAGTAGGGAGGTCCTATTTCTTCAGAGAGTACAGAACTGGCTTGCTTCTCTTTGAGCGATGCCTCGAAGGAAACTATCTCCTCAGATAGTAAGACAGGTGGATCATCATGCTTGATAGAACTATTCCAATAGTGCTATATTGGGGCAACCCGGCATTGAGACTATCACAATAGTCTGCGGGTTCGTTCGTAGGGGGGGAGTGTGTGTAAAGAGAGTAAAGATAATTGTATTGTAGCTTAAGTATAGAAAAGTACTTAGATAGTCGCATGAAGATCCTATCTCTTGGGCGGAACCAAGCACATTATATAGGCATCTTCCCACAAACCAAACCCTAGTGACTTATCACCTCACATAGCATGACTTCTATAACCCACAATGAGTCATAGCATGAAATCCATCAGATGACTTGTATGAGTCACTGCGCAACATACCGTTAATCAATCATAACTCATAAACCAAGTCATGTGCTCAAATGAGTCACATGCGTGAAACCCATGACTCATAATATGAGTCATGTGCGAAAGTCATCACATTATATGACATCACAATCATGAGTCATGAAACAATCAATCAATTATAATATAATGATAACTCGCAAGTGCGCAGTCATGTGAGAACTATGAGTCAAACGATGTCATGATGTGAAATCCAATATACCTTATGACTAATAAGTATTAGCCATGTGAAATCTGCCTTGCTTAGTCACAATTTGTGACAACGGCAAGCTTTGTGAAAGGCTTCCACAAATGTCATAAATGTACCTAATACATTTTCGGTACGTAAGAAGGATTGCTATAACTCAAGATTTAGACAGTCAATAATGGTTGGAAGGGATCTGGCGAGAATGAAGCTTTGCGCAATCAATTCAGGACATCGTAGGGTAAGAACTGAGTGGATACAACGGGCTGGCAGGTAGAGCGATTTGTGTTCGCGTGGAAGCACTATTTCGCATTTGCGAAGTTCAAGCCCGACAGGCGCATATTGGACCTTACCCCTTTTCAGATTTCCTTGCCTTTTGGCACAACGTGGGTAGAAACTCTCGTGGTTCATAGTGGTCGGAGGTCAGTGTGCCTGTCACAAATTCTGACTTAGCCAAATTGTTTTCACATGACAAATCAGTTATTAGTCATCCTCTGTTTATGTTTTATGCTATGACGTTATTTGACTCATAGTTCTCACATGACTGTGCACTTGCGAGTCATCGTTATGTTATAATCAGTTGATGGTTTCATGGCTCACGATTGTGACGTCATATGGTGTAATGACTTTCGCACATGACTCATATTATGAGTCATGGGTTTCACGCATGTGACTCACTCGAGCACCTAATTTGGTTTATAAGTTTTGATTTGTTAAAAGATGTACGTAGTTGACTCAGGCGAGTCAGATGATGAGCTTTGCGCTATGACTTACTATGAGTCATAGAGGTTTATGTAGCGTGAGGTGATGAGTCTGCAGGGTTAGGGTTGTGGGAAGATGCCTGTGAAAGTAGCTTGGTTCCGACCAAGAGAAAGGATCTTCACGCAACCATCTAAGTAATACAACACTTGGATACTGGACCACGCGCCAAGCCCTTTGACAGTGACCTTCCTGTGGTGCAAGATATACGACCTTATTTCTCTACTTCTTACACAAATCTCCACAGCTTGAACCCGAGCACCTAGTCCTCTTGCGATTGGACTTTGTACATCTCGGTCTTATAATGAGAAGACTTTCCTCCAATGAGGCTATAATGATAGTTAACAATATCAATACATACTACGATTCGTCATTCCCCGTTTAATGAAACACCTACGGGAATGTCTCGGTTTCAGTGCCCCCACATTCTTACAACCTAGAGGCATTTGGAAGACGGTAGCGCCCCGGTCTTAGTCAGGTTAGCTTTTGGGGGCGAGACAACACTGGCAGGGTCAACGCAGAATGAGAGGATTGTCAAACCAACATCCTCAGGCACATATATTCCCTGAGAAGTGAAATTTACTTGGACAGGCAAGCTATAGTGAGCCACCGCATCGAGGAATTGGGGAAATGCAAATGCTGGCCGGAGATAGGTCTATACCAGCAGATAGAGGGGCGACTAGGCCATTTCGGGTATACACTTTTGTCCATTCGGTTTCACTAACTTGTCTACCAATATTTCATCACATGCTAGGTATTCTTAATATTCACTGGATTAACTGACTCATTATTTGTTGCTTGGGGAGACTTACATCAGGCGGATCCAGGCTGAAAAACAAAAGTCTGCGAAATGCATTCACATCCAACCTGTCGGGCCAGCTAGACTTCAAGATCGCAGGCTCTTGTCACAAATTCTGACTTAGCCAAAAATGTTTTCACCTGACTAATCAGTTATTACTCATCCCGTGTTTATGTTTTACACTATGACATTATTTGACTCATAGTTCTCACATGACTCAGCACTTGCGAGTCATCGTTATATTATGATTAGTTGATGGTTTCATGGCGCACGATTGTGATGTCATATGATGTAATAACTTTCGCACATGACTCACATTATGAGTCATGGGTTTCATGCATGTGACTCACTTGAGCACATGATTTGGTTTATGAGTTTTGATTGGTTAAAAGATGTACGTGGGTAGTTGACTCGGGCGAGTCAGATGATGAGTTTCGCGCTATGACTCACTATGAGTCATGGGGTTTATGTAGCACCAGGTGATGAGTCTCCAGGGTTAGGGTTGTGGGAAGATGCCTAGAAAAGAAGCTTGGTTCCGACCAAGAGATAGTATCTTCATGCAATCATCTAAGTAATACAACACTTAGATACTGGAGCACAGGCCAAGCCCTTTGACAGTGATCTTCCCATGGTACAAGATATACGACTCTATTACTCCACTTCTTATGCAAACCTTGATGGCTTGAATGCAAGCCCCTAGTCCTCTAGCGATTGGACTTTGTACCTCTCGGTCTTATAATGTTAAGTGTTACCTCTCACAAGACTATGATGATGGTCAACGATATTGATATGCACTACCCATAGTGGTTCCCTATTTAACGAAAACACCGACAAAAATGTGTTTGTTACAGCTCTGTAGGGGAAGGATAGCTTGAATAGGATGTAGACAGCACATTTCTATGGCTGGCATAGAGATCACCACAAACTATACTGAGCATAGACCAAATCCAGCACTAGTGTTTGTGGAAGGAGGTTACTTCATCCTGAATATCCTTATGAGAGAGTGGTTGTTTGTTCTTGCCAGGTGCCATCTGTGACCCTTTGGGGGAAGTTGGTTGCTGGCCAGATTCAGAACTTTTTCTGTTTTTCTTTCTTGACATGAAGGATCAAGATGCTGTAGTACTGGATCGGGGAGGAAGGGGGCAATGGAGAATTGGGAGAAGAAACACCCGACACTTGTAACAGTGAGTCTAGTTCCAGAAGAGACAACAAAATCCTGACACTCTAACCGATTGCTGTATGCAGTATCCCCTTCAGTACCAACACCCATATCTGTGCCCCGGGCTCGGGATAACTAAGGGCCTGCCATGAATTGCACCTGTCACAACGATAAAACACTCTGAGATGACCCCCACTCCATAGATTGTGAAAAATGCAATCTATAGAAAAAATAATTACCTCTTGAGCTAATTTTTCACATAGATTCAAAAGCTACCATGTGCCGCAATCGATATCCGATTTGCTGCACAAGTACCAGCAGCCGACTTGAACAGTGTGCGGTACCAGGGGTTGTGAGTAAGTGAGGCGAACTTGAGGCTAGCCAAAATAACATATGTGTAATCCTAGAAACAGCCGATCTTGACTACAAAATGCCCGTTTGACCCCTCAACTAGCCAATTAGACTATGAACAAACCTGAAGAGGTTTGCCTTACTGCTTTTTTTCTCTCTTTTTTTAAACACTTGTTCTATTTTGCGACGTATATGCTACTCTAAAGTGTTGTCGCAGCCAGTCAACAGTCATGGGCTCTACATCTCCTATACAAAGGACAACTTTCCATGCCGCAATCTCATCTTGCCACCCTGGTTACCTCCACACAACCCATCAACAACCTATCGCCAAACCGTCATGTTACACACAAGCCCAGAGCCTATTCATCTGTGTCTGTAGCGCCCTCGATCTCTGCCCCCTTCAAATCCTGAGCCCTTCGTGATGCTGGTCAACTGTCAATAATACGGCCTATTACCACCCCCACTGACCCCTCCACCAAAATTACCTCTACCCTGCACACAGGCACCACCCCTTTTGGTATGAAAGGTATCCCCTACAATCCCATTGTGCGGACCTAGCAATTCTCTATCGACAAACCTGTACACCCTCTTCATGAACAAGTCTGCCAGCACCCTTGGCCCCCAGTCCCTTTCACCTCTACCCCTCAAACCTTCCAACCTCAGCCCTGGTAGAGTCTCTCCTCTCAGTCTTAAATGGACAAGACCTCTAACACTCCCTTCCCCAACCTCACTCCCATTCTCCGCACTCGAGTAATTCACCCTTCTCCTCTTACCCTCTGATACTGGATAAGAAACTACTGAAGCTCCTACCTTCTCATCAACCACCCACACTACCCAAACATCCTCCTCACCCTCGGCCACAATTATCTGACTCATCTGTTCCAAAGGCTTACCCACCACTTGCAGCTCAGGCTCATCACGCCTCCTGGGCGTAGCCACCTCAGACTCTCCAGCTCCACGTTCTTCCTTCCCCTATCCGCCTCTTTTTGCAACATATAATTCCTCTTCCATAAGACAGAAACATGATGCCACAGCTTGGATACTTCTTTCTCCAAGTCTGTAATTTGTTGTAAGGCAGCCAAAGCTACCAACCCCCCTTTGCAACCTTGGTCGCTGAAAATGTAGTAGAACCTCTCTTAACCATTTTAACCGATACTGGGCAGTTAACCGAAGATGAGTGAGTAAAAATAATAGATGAAAGAGATAAATATAACTTCCAGTTATAAAATTAGATCATGCTCTTAAGCTAAAGAGTTGCAGGCGTCGTGAGAGGAGGTCCAAGGATCCCGATTGGTTAAAACCAGAAATGTGCCAAGTCAACTGAAGTTGAAATTTCAATGACTGTGGTTGTAAGCGACATGGTCGATGTTTATCTCCCTTACCCGGAACCCCCTGTACTGAAGTGGCCAAACTGAAATGCGAAGGCTCCATTTTGAAGTAGTTTATGCCTAGTGACAACTAACCATATAAGGTGTAAACTTGTCAAACTCAGGCAAAAGTCTCATCATGCATGGCAAGGAAGCCTTGGCTGCATAGCCAGTTTGGCAAATGTATACCTTATGTGATTAGTTCTCACTTGGCATAAACTAGTTCAACATACAGCCATCTTATTTCATTCCAGCTGTCATAGTACTTGAGGTGGGGGTGCAGTGCACAGGCGGCAAGGTAAGATTTATTAAATATTCGAGGGTTAACAGTGGTCGCTTTCCCTACTACGGCTGACTTAAAACCTGGCCTAATCTCTCCTCCATCCACTGTTGTCCTTTTTCTACAACCTGCCCTAGTCCCCAACGACAGTTTTAAAGACACCTAGTATATGGTTCGTGCGGATCAAGACCTGCACGAGGCTGAAAAAAAAGTGTTACGTGGCTAAGCTACTTTGAATGTTAGGGCTTCTCTATATAGGTCCAAAAATATGGAAAAAAAGTTACCATTTTAAGGG
>Ga0307513_10001825_pt1 | contig 30206 bp, 33 predicted proteins | sample 15_EM_MG_FD_202174 | JGI IMG/M metagenome (GOLD analysis project Ga0307513, IMG submission 202174) | Populus trichocarpa ectomycorrhiza microbial communities from riparian zone in the Pacific Northwest, United States - 15_EM | ecosystem: Host-associated > Plants > Roots > Unclassified | place... | reverse complement strand
AACTGGCTGGGAAAATTCTGAATGGACTTGAGATGTACCAGGTGGGTTTTTGCCTGGTACTTTGTCCACATCCTTGTGATGGACTTGTGATGTACCAGCCCAGGACACCACCCCTTGCCCCCAGTGTTAGCAGGAGTCTCCTGCTAGTGTATGTTGCCTCCCCAACTCCCTAACCCCAATCTCGTCTCCTCTTTCCCTCTCCCTCCTATTGAAGACATAAGACCTTATTTGTGGAGTCAACGCTTGCTGACAAGCCTCAGTGTTAACCAGACCAGAGGCCAGCTTGTGCACTGTCCCTACTATAAGCCCTTTTCTTCATTAGATAGTGGAGCCCCCGCCCCACCTTTCCTCGCCACCGCTGATCACTACTTCGAGTGGAGATCCATATACACTAACCAACCTCTTGCGGTAATTACTTTTATAGTTCACCCGGCTTACTCGCAAGAAAAGCCACTCGTCCACATCCATCAACATCCCCTCTTCCTCTGTGAGTCATGCGTCATTAGTTAGTGGGATTTTCCAACCGCCCTTCTTGGAGACGTCGTTGCTTGGTTACAAACCCAAGCAGATCTCTACCCTCAAGAAGAAAGCTTCTGGCTGTTCTCCCATGCCCTCGCCGATTTTGTCGACAAATTTTGGAAGCCGGTCTTCCCTTACGATCACAAATCCCCTAACCTACGTCCAGATAGAGCTCCACGACTTTCCCTCACCCCAAACCACCCTTCGCTTACTACACCTCTGGTGCCCATCAATTAGTAAGCAGGCATCAACCCTGACACTTACAATGAACAGAACCATGGAACTGCTGAACATTGGTTTATTCTTTCTATATCTGGTGTAGATTGCTAGGGTGAAATTTAGAGATATGCTAAGGTAGACACCACTCAATCTACAGTTGATTGTGGCCTCACTGCCCTGTTGCCCTCACACCATGGTTGACTTGAAAGCAGCCAGGATAAGAGATGGTAGGGACACAAACAGACCCAGTGGAAACATTGATTTGGTAATCATAGGGTGGATGTAGAATAAGGGATTGGACCAGATGGCAAGTGAAGTAAGCTGTCAGAATGTAAGTATGAATGCTGTATGCAAGAGGAGTGACACCAACTTCAGTGCACATAAATAGAGAGCAAACACTGAGGGATTTTAAAATTATTAGGTGCATTCACATCAAATGACAACAGAAGAATTGAAGACCAGATGTGCAGGTCACTGCTTGAGGGCAAAGGTAACAAGAATACAAAACATGGACACAGTAAAACAAAAGAGAGTAATGGAATGCTCATGGACTGACTTCACTTAGAGAAACACCATAACAGATTTGACAAACATGGTCACAAAGATAGGTGGCCCCTAACCAGAATATGTGCATGGACATGGATCTTGTGAGATTTCCAGCACTAGCTTGATTTGTATAACCAAGATAAGCCTTTGAGACAATAGACTGAGCACATGGACAAGAAGAAAGCACTATCACTACTCTCCATTTGTATCTGACTGGGCACCTTGAATCACATTCCACCACTCTCCTGTCATTGCAGACAGATCTGGTTCTAGGTGAAGATGGTTCCAAGTGATGGAAGTTAAGTGTAGGACTCAGCCTTCAAGAATGGATCATGGAGAGAATAGATGTGGTAGACATACTGGACAACCCATTCAAAACCACAATTAGAGAGTCCTTAACCAAGGTACAGGTAAATCCAATGAGGCATTGCTACAAGATCTAACCATTGTGAATTCAACAACAAACTGTATGATGGAAAAAGGTCTTACCTGGCCCAACAAAAAGTTCAACCCTCCCCCTTGATAGCACTGAGTGTGACGTCATAAATACTGGATGACACAATTGTTTCTTCTCCATGTCTGTATAGTTGTCATCTGCCAGGGAGATCAGTCATCAGTGTATGCAGGATCTAAAAAGGGTGGAAGATGTACACAGGCACTTGATAAATCCAAACCATCCTGCTGACATAACATGAGCCTATCAAAACAGGTTAACTCATAATGGAGAACAAATGGGAAATACCAACCACCAGTATGGGTTCATGATACTAGGATCCTCAGTAGATGGCACCCCCCACAATGAACGTGGGGAAGAAAGTTTTCGCATTGAACTATCCCAGAAAATCTCGATGTGCTCCAAGGAATATCCATGTAAGTGAAGGAAATGAGGAGGTTTGATCTCGGCATACTCCAGCTGACAAAGCCTCTAAACCTCTCTCCTCCCTGCATGACCGTGGGCGGGTGGATTGCTGTGGCTTGGGTTCAGACGTTTCCCGTTTCAGCACAGAACACGTAGAATCCTTGTGTTTCGAAGCCTTCTCACTGCTGACATCTGAAGTAAGTGCCTCTTCGGGGGGGGGGGGGTCCTCGGTTCCGTGACAAACCCAGTGACGAAGTTTGAGAACAGCCCTCCACTCGTGATGGGTTCCGCTTGAATCCCACCATCCGCAACCGTAATGATGTGGTCGACTTTCGGGAGTAACTGGAGCGAGTAAGTTATGAGAGTACAGACCATCGAACCAAGGGTTCTCTTGGCCGCACTCTCGAACGCAACTTCTGAAACGTGGACATTCAGAGCTGGCGGAGAATCATTAAAGAGCGTGGTGTCGCAATTGTGACATAGAGCATGGACGATGTTGGCGCGCCGTTTCTGGTCACCGAAGAGGCACCCTTCTCGCGGACTTATGTCAAACCACCATCCCTTGACAGGTCGTCAGCGTGCGTCACAGTTGGAACATAAGGTCAGTGAACTCACCGGAAGTCCTCGAAACCCGGAAGTAGACGACAGTTGCGAACCGCGGATCGATGGTGTTGTCCATCGTATGGGACACCAGACAGGATATTGTCACGGATAGTAGCGCTCTGGGATCCTCGTAAGTTATCGACAGCAGGAACGCAAAGGATGACGAGTACCTGAACAGTTTGTGTACAATATGCAACACTTATTTGCCAGCCTTTTGTACCCCTGCGGTGAACCTGCAAGTAATCTTCGCAGTTTCTGGTCAAGGAAACATACCTCCAATCATTCCCTGTACTAAACTCGACCCCCAGCTCCGACCGGTCCCGCTATCGTGCACAGGTGCCCGTGAGGGATTTCCGGGCCGATATTGTACAACTCAAGGGCCTCTGGTTCCTTCTTCAAAAGTTTCTTCTCGTCATAGAACGGACGACGTGCTAGGCTCTTGCGCGGCCCTTCTCGGAACAGCCCCGCTGTGTGTAAGTCGCTCGTTTTGCGGGCTTTGTCAGTCCTCGACCATTCCCTTGAAAAACCCCCGGCACCCCGTTCCAAGCTCATGTAGCACCGCCAACGACACAGGCAGGAGTATTGCTCTTAGGAGTTCCCATTCGAGGGGTGCGCGTTTTACGTGAAGCGCTGCGGGGAGTTCGGAGTCGATCATCCGGCTGTCTTCGTTCTGGAGGTTTACGAGGGAGACAGTTGTTGTTTTTATTGTGGTACGGAAAATGACAGGTAATTGAGAGATTTCAGATGTACGGAGGAACCGGAGGAATGCGAACAAGGGTGAAGAAAGCGGGTGACGGGAGGGGGATATCCACATCGGGCTCGTGGCTCGGTGACTAGGCAACCGGACGAAAACCGCGAATCCAGCCCTCCACCGCGCTCACTGTCTAGAGTCTGCTCCGGTCAAGCACCAACGCGGGTCTTCGGGGTTCCTTATCGAGACCGTTTGAAGAGGCGAAACGTCGACTCGTGGGAGGCAGCCGTAAGCGAAAGGGAGAATCTGGGAGTGAAATTTTTTGAGATGAGAGAGGTCGGCGTTGGGGAGGGCGGGATTGACCAGAACTCGCACCCAGGTCCAAGGTTGAGAACGCGGCAGAACTCTAGAGGGACGCTGAATGGGAAGAAAGTTGTCCACGTCGATCCACCCATCCCGGACCGTTGCGTTTAAGCAACTCGGCACTGGAAATAAACGGATGGGTTGGAAACGACTTGCGAGAATGAGAGTACTAGACGCGTAAGCGCGTTGAGTGGGATGGGGGCCTGCAGGTGAGTCGCGATCAGGGCCGGCGAGAAAACGAGAGAGATGCCAAGCGAAGGGGAAACCATTAACACCGTCGGATCTGCGTTTCCAGGATCGGCGGGTCCGGTTGGAAAGCTCGAGAACTTGCACGCGGAGAGTACGGACCGGAGGGGCGTTGGTGTTGGGTGAACGTGAGACCTCGGACGAAACGGAGGGTTACACGACTGGGAGGGGAACCCGACGTTGGAGAAACCGCAAGGACGGTGGACACGATCAACTCTGCAGTTATCTGTCCAAGCCACCTCGTACCTCCATCCATCCCCTCCTCAGCCGCATGTCTACGACTGTTCCGCATCACATTTTCCACTGTAATACCTAAGATATTCCAGGTTTGAGACCTTCCTCTGCCATCCGCCGTGTCAACTTTTGTATTCTCTCTCCCCATTCGATCTCCCTCACCTCTTTTCCAGTTTGTGTCCGCTGTAGTGTAACGCCGTGTAACATATCTCTATCTCTCTGTCATCTCGTCGTTCGATGCATGTACATTGGTTCGCAAACCTATCACGAGGATTCATGCCGCCCGTACCCTCTCGTGTGGATTGATCAGCGTGTACTTAGTACTCCAAGCTTTTCAATTTAGAAAGGTCTAGGATGAGTATCTAGCACAACGTACGGGGCGTGTCCTAAAGCGTAAAGGGAAACAGTTGACACCATCATTGGGCCTACATATTCGGAGTCGGTGGGTCCGGTCGGAGAGCTCGACAGCTTGCATACAGAGGGTAAACAGTGGCTGGAGGAGCGTTGGTAAGTGTAACGGACACAAAAAGCCGGTGTGAGGGAACTTTGCCTCCACGCTTAACGTTGACTCGGAAGTGAATGAATGCTACAAGGCGAGCGATCTGTTATCAGTACCGCCATCTACATCAGCCAACACCCATCCAGCAACGTTATGAAGTGGCGAAAGCTCCTCCGTGTACCAAAAAAGCTCCATCGAGCGCAAAGCGAAGCCAGGAGCGAGATTGGTTCCGCCGAAGGCCAAGGCGGGGTTGACCTGACCGTGCCACGTCCCACAGAATCAACTCCAGATCTTCGGATCGGTACCTCAGCTTTGCCAACGTTCAGCCCCTTGGTCCCTCGCGATCAGGAATCAAACGGTACGCAAGCGGCCCTATCCCAGACCATCCATCTAACGGCACTCTTCACACAATACAGACCCCCACACCGTCTCCGACCTCTCCCCGTCCGTTCCCGCAAGAGACCAAAGCGCCCTCCCGGAATCTTCGGATCACACCGTCAAACCAGTCACTGTATCTGAGAACAAATCCGACTGGAAGTCCACCGCGTATGCTACCACCAAGCTAGCCATCAATATGGTGAAGGATTCCTCGGACGTCTTTCCCCCTCTCAAGTCTGTTGCTGGTGGCCTCTCGGCCATCCTGAAATCCTGTGACGTATGGCCTGCTTCCCATTCACCACCAGATCTTAGCTGCTAACAGTCGTCCCAGCAAACGATAGCATGTCGCCAAACAATAGAAGCGTTGATACCCCGGGTTGAAGGACTTGCAGACTCGCTGAGTGTGCCTGGTCCCGAGGGTGAGGTCAAGGAGGAACAGAGGAGGAAGACTCTCGAACGGTAACCCCATACCCTCCGAGGTCGATGGTCGGTCTGACGTGCGCGACTCGACAGGAAACTGGATACTATCCTTCAAGACCTCATCCCATTGGAAAAGCGAGGCAGGGTCACACGGTTCCTGAACAGCGCAGAGGATGTGGGCAAGCTTGACGGCCTGGCCGACGATATCCGTGACGCCATGATGGAATATCAGGTTTGCCCTCATTGTCCTTGCTCCCACCCCATCTAATGTAGCTTAATATCTATGTCAGACATCGTTGCAACAAGATCTGTTCGACAAGAGTTGTCGCCTCATCGTGAGTTTCGGTCGTCGAGTATCCGTTTGCGCGTACTAATAACCGGCAAACAGAGCAGAGCGGATGCTACCCTTCTCAAGGGGATGTATCATACCCCAGACGCCGGTCACCTCTGTGGGGACAGACAGGGATGCATGAAAGGGACCAGGAGAGATGTCCTCTCCCAGCTCGAAAACTGGTTGAACGATGAGCAAGACAAACGGGTGTTCTGGCTCAACGGCCTCGCCGGGACCGGGAAGTCGACGATCGCCCAAACGTTTGCGGAGATGAGCTTTGCCGACGGGAAGCTCGGGGCAAGCTTCTTCTGTTCGAGAAATTTCGATGACAGGAGTAACCTTCGATCCATATTCCCCACTCTTGCCTTCCAACTCGCTCGCCGATATCCACCCTTCCGAGAGGAGTTGCTTCCGATCTTGACGGCAAACCCCGATGTTGAACGGGAGACCTTCTGTTCTCAAATGGAGAAGCTCATCGTCGGGCCATTACAGGCGACGCAGGCCTGTACTCTGATCATCATCGATGCCCTGGACGAGTGTCAAGACGACGAACCGGCATCCGCGCTTCTCTCCGTCATTTCCCGCTATGTCGACAACATTCCCTTCGTCAAATTCTTCATCACCGGCAGACCAGAACCTCGGATTCGCTCTGGATTCCGCTTGAAACTACTCCGGCCTCACACCGATGTGCTCAAACTCCACGAAGTCGAGCGATCCTCAGTGGACAGCGATATCAAGTTCTTCCTTAAGACCCGGTTAGCAGACATCCCCCAAAACCGGAGCAACTGCGGTCTCACAGAGGATTGGCCAGGTCCTAGGGATATTGACACCCTCTGCAAGAAGGCGGCTGGCCTTTTCATCTATGCTTCCACTGTTGTCAAGTTTGTTGGATCCCAGTACCACCCACCTGATGAGAGGCTAGCTCTCATCACGTCGCTTCCACAAGACACTTCTCACGAAGGGAAGTCGGGCATTGATCTCCTCTACACTCAAGTCCTAGAGCAAGCTCTCCATGATGGAGATGAAGACTTTTGCCTACATTTCAGATTGGTGGTTGGGGCAGTGTTGCTCGTCTCCCATCCACTCTCAATCAACACGCTCTCGGACCTCCTCAGGAACTGTGGCACACCATCCAGGATATACAGCACCCTGCGCACCCTCCATTCTCTCCTGCTCATCCCAGACACCATGGAAGATCCAGTCCATGTCTTCCACAAATCCCTCCCTGACTTCATCATGGACCCAGGACGATGCACAGACCCAAGGTTCTCAATAAGCCCCCCAATCCACCATGGGGAAATCATACTTTCATGTCTCAAGGTGATGAAGGGAAGGTTGAGGAGAAATATCTGCCGATTGGATGAATATGCCATTCTCAGTGAGGTTGAAGATCTTCCCACACAAAGGACCACCCACATTGGGGATGCACTGAAGTATGCCTGCTGCTTCTGGGCAAGCCACCTTGTGAAGAGTGCCAGCAGTGGCCCTGATGTTGAGGAAGTCCACAATGCAATCAATGAATTCTTTGCAGCCTGTTTTGTGTATTGGATTGAGGTCCTGAGCCTCCTGGGGAAACTTGACATTGGTGTTTATGCCCTCAATGACATCCAGCAATGGTACATGGTGGTGAGTTATATGTAAAATACCTCCCAAAGCCTACCTGTGCTCATGCTTGTTCAGACAGGAACCCCTTGCAAGTGGACCAATGACAGCCAGAGATTTCTGTTAGAGCACTTGGACACAATCCACAACTCTCCTTCCCAGATATATCATTCTGCACTCCCACTCTGCCCTCCCTCATCCTGGCTTCATGGGTGCTATGCTGCAGAACTGTTACCAGAAGTTAAGGTCATCAGGGGACTTCCAGGTGAATGGGGAACATGTTCTCGCACAGTCCTCTTTGATGAATCCCCATTGACCCTCTCATATGGGAATAACACCATTGCAGTTGGTTCAGAACTTGGGGACATCATTATCCTCGATGCAATCACTGGTAGCCAGGCAGCTATTCTTTCTGGGCATATATATGAGGTTAGGTCTCTTGCCTTTTCACCAGATGGGTCATTGCTTGTATCTGGAAGTGATGATGAGACTGTTAAGCTCTGGGATATGCAGACTGGTGTTGTCAAGACCTTTTATGGTCACACTCATTGGGTTCGGTCTGTTTCCATCTCCTCAGACTGCACCAGGATTGCTTCAGGATCTGATGATAGGACAATTCGTTTGTGGGACATTCAGACAGGGGAGTGTAAGCATATTATGGAGCAGCAGAGTCGTGTAGAGCATGTTAGCTTCTCTCCCACAGACCCTGGACACCTCATATCCGTTTCTGATGGCAAAATTCATCAATGGGACATAAGTGGTCACCAAACTGGCCCTGGATATGATGGTGATTACATCTCTTTCTCCCCAGACCACACTCAGTTTGCTCTGTGCAATAGATCAGTTATTGCAGTTCAAAACTCACATTCCAGAGAAATTGTGGCTGAATTCCATATAGCCATTAGTGAACCACCCTGCTATCCCTGTTTCTCCCCTGATGGCAGGCTTGTTGCAGCAGCTGCTGGTAACATCATCTCTGTGTGGGATATTGCTAGTTCAGACCCTTGCCTTGTTGAGAGCTGTATTGATCATGTTAATGCCATTACTTCCCTTGTATTTTCCTCCTCCTCCTGCCTCATATCAGCATCTTATGACAACTCAGTCAAATTCTGGCAAATTGGTGATTTGTCAACAGATCCAGTTGCAACTGGCCAAGAGTCTACTCTATCCACTTTGGCTTCAATTGAGTCTGTTGGTCTACAAGCAAGGGATGGAATTGCCATCTCAGGTGACTCAGCTGGAGTGGTGAAGACCTGGAACATTTTGACTGGCCTCTACAAGACATCATTCCAAACCCCAGCTAGAGGTGACATGTGGAGGGATTTCCAGCTGATAGATGGCAGGTTGATCTGTATTTGGCATGAGAACTACAAAATTCATATCTGGGACACTGGGAAAGGTGAACTCCTCCAGACACTGGATGGATCTGGGTATGGTGGTGTTAGGATATCAGGGGATGGGTCAAAAATCTTCTGCTTGGGCAATAGAGTTCTTCAAGCATGGGATATGTGGACATGGAAGCATGTGGGTAAGGTGGAGTTAGAGAGGGATGAAGTATATCTGGATTCCTTCCACTCAGGTGGTTCAAAAATCTGGGTTCAACACAAGGACTCATCAATCCAGGGGTGGGACTTTGGGACCTCAGGCTCCCCTCCTGTCCCATTATCCAAGACATTTACTGATAGACCTCACTTGGATTTTATTGGTGGTCCTTTGTGGCAGGCTTATAGTCCATCTTGGATTGAGGACATAGTCACAGGGAAAAGGGTTTTTCAACTATCTGGAAGATATGCAGAATTCCAGCAGGTGCAATGGGATGGTCAATATCTAGTTGCTGGCTATGAATCTGGGGAGGTAGTAATCTTGGATTTCAATTGTTTGTATTCTCAGTAGGAATGTATGATGTACTGTTTCTGTAATTATATCTCTGTGAATAGGAATATTCATTAGCCTAACATTGTTTGTGTCCAATACCATTCAGATGGTGGATGTCAGGGTTGATGCCTGCTTACTGTTCGCTGGGCACCAGAGGTGTAGTAATTGATGGGTGGTTAGGGGTGAGGGGAAGTCTTGGAGCGTGATTGGGTCTGAGGTTGGGTGAGTTATAATCATAGGGGAAGACAGGTTTCCAGAATCTGTCTACGAAATCGGCGAGAGCGTATGAGAAAAGCCAAAAGCTTTCTTCTTGGGGATAGATGTCGGCTTGCTCTTGTAACCAGGCAACGACTTCTCCAGGTAAAGCTGTAGGGAAGTCCCACCAACTGATGATGCAGGACTCACAGAAGAAGACGGGGTGTTTGTCGAAGAGAACTTGGGGTTTCTCTTGTGAATACGCTGGGTGAACTATAAAGGTCGCAACTGCTAGAGTGTGATTAGTATAGATGGATCGCCACTCAAAGTAGTGGTTGGCAGTAGCGAGGAAAGGGGGGGAAGGAGCTCCTGAATCCAACGATGAAAAGGGCTTATAGTAGGGACAGTGCACAAGCTGGCCTCTGGTCTGGTTAACACTGAGGCTTGTCAGCAAGTGTTGACTCCACAAATAAGGTCTTATGTCCTCGATTAGAGGGAGAGGGAAAGGGGATAGGAGATTGGGGTTTGGAAGAGCGGGTGGCAACATACAATAGCAGGAGACTCCTGCTAAGTATGTTAGTATAAGGGGTAAAGTGGTTTATTGAGAGGTATCCAACTCACTGGTTGGAGTAGAGGTTACAGAGAAGATTGAGGATAAGGGGAAAAGAGAGCTGGAGGGGCTCGTCCTTATATACTCCCAGATCCTGGTCACATGATCTAGTATTTTCTGTGGCTAAGTTCTACTCTCCCTTGGAGGCATCTAATGATGAGTCATATGAATACTTCTGGAACATTCCTATTTCCAATTGATAACCGGAACATCCTGATGTTGCTTTGTGGAACTTCTTTTCTGATTGATGGGAGACTGCACATTGATGGGCTGTGTCTTCTGAGAAGTTTGATGTCATTTCAAGGAGAAATCCCCGGATCTAAAACTCCCCTCCAAATATGGACTAATTGGGTTATATTTGATGGAAGGGTCTGATGGAATCTAAGATCCGGTAAGTCAGGGTTAAGGGTTTTTTATTGTTATTTATACTTGAGCTATTCAACATTTCTTTCTTCAGTTTGCTTTTCCTTTCCCCCATCAATCCACTCCACTCCCCTTCTTAAAGTTCTTCCCCTGCTCACCATGTCTACCTCCTCCGTTAACGTCACTCTCCCCATCCCTATTGGACGACAGGAAGAGGTCTGGGGTATGGATAACCAGGATTTCCACAATGGGTCCAATGCATTGGTACATGTGGTGAAGCGTTCGGGGATTCATCCTGAAGCTAACCTCATGTTATAGATTGACTTGTCTTATCGTGCTGGGGAGAACATCTACCAGCATCCTCCCACCAAATTCTCCCACGTGGTAGCGGAGATACTATGTTTGAGGATGAACGAGGAAGTTGCAGGCCAACTTCATTCCAACACGATTTCCATCCAGGACGCCCAAGCTGCTCGTATTTGGGAATTGGAGAAACAAGTGGATGGTATGGAGACTATGCTCCATGCAATGTGGAAGACACAAGAGGTCATGGGGAAGGACCTTGAGGAATGTCAGCACCAGTCAGTAATGTGTCAAGCTTTATTGACACATTATGTGGAATCTCATTGGGTTCCCATTGGTGCGCTTTTGGAACAGATTGGCTCTCGTTCAGTCTGTGGGCTCTTCCCCACCGCCCCTAACTACTGCGACCTCCATGATGGCGACATTGTAGCTACGAGAGCGGATGGACCTTCCAGTCCTGCTTCCCTCCCCTCACTCGAGTCCGTCTCCTCCTCCTCCATCGACTTGATCTACTACTCCCCTGCCTTCTTACAAGGCTCGTCAATGTTGTCGCCAGTCCCGCTCCAAGAAGGCTTTGTATTACTCCAAGGAGGATCGCCCTTTTCGACAGCATTGCCTTCCACAATCCCAGGAGACTCGGGAACGTTTGGCAACTTTGACCAACGAAGCTTCCTTGAAGGGGTCCCTTCAGGAATTCCACTATTTGGTGATGAGGGATGGAGTTCAGGAGGCAGTGAAGGCAATGCGGTGGGTGTTGTTAGAGAAGGGCATTGAGTTAGAACACAATGTTCTTGGCTGTTCTTATTGTCAAGTACAGGATGGACACTTTGTACACTGTCCTCGTAGCATACATCATCCTCATCATGTTTTACATGACCTTCTTGTAGAGGACCATTCCCAATGTGGTTGTGAACACTGAATGTACCATTATCTAGTTTGGAATTGATTTGGTTTTCCTTCTTCCTGTTTTTTATGTCATGAATCTTGACTGTGATTTGCTTAATCTGTAAGACCAAATCATGAGTTCGTGACAGTGGATGTTGATCTGAATCAAAATGGGTCATTCCATTGGATAACTTGAGGGAATGTCTGGGGAATGCCTGAGACAAAATCCCACTAAACACACCTACAATGAATAGAACCATGGGACTGCTGAACATTGGTTTGTTCTTTCTATATCTGGTGTAGATTGCTAGGGATAAATTAGAGATATGTTGAGATGGACACTACTCAATCCACAATTGATTGTGGCCTCACTGCCTTGTTGCCCTCACACCATGGTTGACCTGAAAGTGGCCAGGATAAGAGATGGTAGGAGCACAAAAATGAAGGATTGGACTAGATGGCAAGTGAAGCAAGTTTTCAGAATGTAAGTGTGAATGTTGTATGCAAGAAGAAATGTGACACTGACTTCAGTGCACAAAAATAAAGAGTAAACACTGAGGGACTTTGAAAGTACTAGCTGCATTTCACATCAAATGACAACAAAATGACTGAAGACCAGATGTGCAGGTCACTGTATGAGGACAAAGGCAGCAGAGATACAAAACATGGATACAGTGAAATGAAAGAGAGTAATGGAATGCCCATGGACTGATTGACTTAGAGAAATATTATAACAGATTTGACAAACATGGTCATAAAGATAGGTGGCCCCTAACCAGATTCCACCACTTTCCTGTCATTGCATACAGATCTGGTTATAGTTGAAGATAGCTCAGAGTAATGAAAGCTAAGTGTAGGACTCAACCTTCAAGAATGGAACATGGAGAGAATAGATGCAGTAGACATACTGGTCATCCCATTCAAAACAACAATCCAAGAGTCCTTAACCAAAGCACAGGTCACTCCAATGAGGCATCACTACAAGGTCCAACCATCATGAGTTCAACAACAAACTGCATGATGGAAAAAGGTCTTATTTGGCCCAACAACAAGCTCAACCCCTCCCCCTTGACAGTATTGAGTGTGGTATCACAAATACCAGATGACACAATCATTTCTTCCCCATGTCTGCATAGTTGTCATCTACTGGGGAAATCAATCATCAGTGTATACAGGATCCAAAAAGGGTGGAAGGTGTACATAGGCATTCATAAATCTAAGCTATCCTGCTGATATAACACAAGCCTACCAAAACAATTCACAGTGGGGAAATGAATGTGAAATACCAACCTGTATGGGTTCATGATACCAGATCCTCGGTAGATTGTGACTATGGGGAAGACAATTTTCACGTGAGCCATCCCAGACAGTCTCGATGTGCTGCGAGGAATATCCATGTAAGCGAAGGAAACAAAAAGGTTCGATCTCGGCACACTCCAGCTGATACAGCCTCTAAATCTCTCCACCCTGCATGACCATTGGTGTGCAGATTACCGTGGCTTGGGTTCGGATGTTTCCCATTTTGGCATAAATTCTTCTCACTGCCGACATCCAAAGCAGGCAGCTCTTTGGGAGAGTCCTCTGGTTCCGTGACAAACTCAGTGACGAAGTTTGAGAATGGCCCTCCACTCGTGATGAGTTCCGCACGAGTCCCACCATCCGAAACCATGATGATGTAGTCGACTTTCTGGAGTAACTGGAGCGAGTAAGTTCCGAGAGTACAGGCCATCGAACCAAGGGTTCTCTTGACCACACTCTCGAACACAACTTCTGAAACGTGGACATCCAGAGCTAGGGAGAATCGTTAAAGAGCGTGGTGTCGCAATTGTGACAAAGCACGGGGGATGTTGACGCGCTGTTTCCGGCCACCAAAGAGGCACCCTTCTCGCGGGCTTATGTCAAACCACCACCCCTTGGCAGGTCGTCGACATACGTCGCAGTCGGAACAGAAGGACAGTGAACTTGCCGGAAGAATTCGAAACCCGGAAGTAGACAACAGTCACAAACCGCGGATTGATAGTGCTCTCCATCGTGCGGGACACCAAACGGGATATCGTCACGGATAGCAGCGCTCTGGGATCCTCGTAAGTCATCGACAGCAGGAACGCAAAGGATGGCGAGTACCTGGACAGTTTGTGTGCAATATGCAACACTTCTTCCGAATATCACTTTTCCACCGGCCTTTCGCATCTCTGCGGTGAACCTGTAAGTAATCTTTGCAGTTTCTGGTCAAAGAACCGTACGTCCAATCATTCCCTGTACTAAACTCGACCCCCCAGCTCCGACCGGTCCCGCTATCGCGCAAAGCTGCCCGCGAGGGACTTCCAAGTCGATATCGAACTTGAGGGCCTCTCGTTCCCCTTTCAAAAGTTTCTTCTCGTCGTAGGCCGGAAGACGTGCTAGTCTCTTGCGGGGCGAGATTTTTGACGTCTTCGCCCTCCTCGGAATGGCCCCGTGGGGTGTAAGTCGTTTTGCGGGCTTTGTCAGTCCTCGACCATTCCCTCGAAAACCCCCGGCGCCCCGTTCCAAGCTCATGCAACACCGCCAACGACACAGGCAGGAGTATCGCTCTTAGGAGTTCCCATTCGAGGGGTGCGCGTTTTACGTGAAGCGCTGCGGGGTGTTCAGAGTCGATCATCCGGCTGTCTTCGTTCTGGAGGTCTGCGAGGGAGACTTGTTTAATACATTCGATGGCATCACGAACGCCCACGATAGCATTGAGGGAGACAGTTGTTGTTTTTATTGTGGTACGGAAACGACAGGTAATTGAGAGATTTCAGATGTACAGAGGAACCGGAGAGGGATGCGAACAAGGGTGAAGAAAGCGGGTGATGGGAGAGGGATACCCGCATCGGGCTCGTGGCTCAGTGACTAGGCAACCGGACGAAAACCGCGAATCCAGCCCTCCACCACGCTCGCATTCTAGAGTCTGCTCCGGCCGAGCACCAACGCGGGTCTCCGGGGTTCCTTATCGAGACCGTTTGAAGAGGCGAAACGTCGACTCGTGGAAGGCAGCCGTAAGCGAAAGGGAGAATCTGTGAGTGAAATTTTCCGAGAAGAAAGAGGTCGGCGTTGGGGAGGGCGGGATTTGCTAGAGCTCGCACCCACGTCCGAGGTTGAGGATGCGGCAGAACTCGAGAGGGACGGTGGATGGGAAGAAAGTTGTCCACGTCGATCCACCCATCCCGGACCGTTGTGCTTAAGCGACTCGGCACTGGAAATAGACGGATGGGTCGGAAACGACTTGCGGGAGTGAAAGTACTCGACGGGTGAGCACATTGAGTGGGATGGGGGGCCTGCAGGTGAGTCGCGATCAGGGCCGGCGAGAAAACGAGAGAGATGTCAAGCGAAGGGGAAACTGTTAACACCGTCGGACCTGCTTTTCCGGGATCGGTGGGTCCGGTCGGAGAGTTCGACAGCTTGCATACAGAGGGGAAATAGTGGCTGGAGGAGCGTTGGTAAGTGTAACGGACACAAAAAGCCGGTCTGAGGGAACTTGGCCTCCGCGCTTAGCGTTGACTCGGAAGCGAATGAATGCCACGAGGCAAGCAATCTGTTATCAGTACCGCCATCTACACCAGTCAACACCCATCCAGCAACGTTATGAAGTGGCGAAAGCTCCTCCGTGTACCAAAAAAGCTCCATCGAGCGCAAAGCGAAGCAAGGAGCGAGATTGGTTCCGTCGAAGGCCAAGGCGGAGCTGACCTGACCGCGCCACGTCCCGCAGAGTCAACTCCAGATCTTCGGATCGGTACCTCAACTTTGCCAACGTCTAGTCCCTTGGTCCCTCGCGATCAGGAATCCAACGGTATGCAAACGACCCTATCCCAGACCATCCATCTAACGGCACTTTTCACGCAACACAGACCCCCAAACCGTCTCCGACCGAACCCCGTCCGTTCCCGCAAGAGACCAAAGCACCCTCCCGGAATCTTCAGATCACACCGCTAAACCAAATACTGTATCTGAGAACAAATCCAACTGGAAGTCCACTGCGTACGCTACCACCAAGCTAGCCATCAATATGGTGAAGGAATCGTCGGACGTCTTTCCCCCTCTCAAGTCTGTCGCAGGCGGCCTCTCGGCCATCCTAAGTCATTGCGAGGTATGGCCCACCTCCCATGCTCCATCCGATCTGGGATGCTGACAATCGTCCCAGAAAACCGTGGCATGTCGCCAAACGATAGAAGCACTGATACCCAGGGTTGAAGGGCTGGCAGAATCGCTGAGTGTCCCTGTTCCTGAGGGTGAAGTGAAAGAGGAAGTAAGGAGGAAGACCCTCGAACGGTAGCTCTATACTCTCCAAGGTCAATGGTCGGTCTGACGTGCACAACTCGACAGGAAACTAGATAATATCCTCCAGGACCTTATCCCACTGGAAAAGCAAGGCAAGGTTAAACGGTTCCTGAACAGCGCAGAGGATGTGGGAAAGCTTGACGGCCTGGCCGACGATATCCGTGACGCCATGATGGAATATCAGGTTCGTCTTCTTTGTCCTTGCTCCCACCCCACGTAGTGTGGCCTAATATCTATGTCAGACATCGTTGCAACAAGATCTGTTCGACAAGAGTTGTCGCCTCATCGTGAGTCTCGGTCGTCGAATATCGGTTCGCGTGTAATAACAAGCAAACAGAGCAGAGCGGATGCTACCCTTCTCAAGGGGATGTACCATACCCCAGACGCCGGTCACCTGTGCGGGGACAGACAGGGATGCATGAAGGGGACCAGGAGAGATGTCCTCTCCCAGCTCGAAAATTGGTTGAACGATGAGCAAGACAAACGGGTGTTCTGGCTCAATGGCCTCGCCGGGACCGGGAAGTCGACGGTTGCCCAGACGTTTGCGGAGATGAGCTTTGCGGACGGGAAGCTCGGGGCGAGCTTCTTCTGTTCGAGAAACTTTGACGACAGGAGTAACCTTCGATCCATCTTCCCCACCCTCGCCTTCCAACTCGCTCGCCGATATCCGCCCTTCCGAGAGGAGTTGCTTCTGACCTTGACGGCGAGCCCCGATGTTGAACGGGAGACCCTCTGCTCTCAAATGGAGAAGCTCATCGTCAGGCCATTCCAGGTGACGCAGGTCCATACCTTGATCATCATCGACGCCCTGGACGAATGTCAAGACGAGGAACCGGCCTCTGCGCTTCTCTCCATCCTTTCCCGCTATGTCGACAAGATCCCCCTGGTCAAATTCTTCATCACCGGCAGACCAGAACCTCGGATTCGCTCCGGATTTCGCTTGGAACTACTTCGGCCTCATACGGACGTGCTCAAGCTCCACGAAGTCGAGCGGTCTTTGGTGAATAGCGACATCAAGCTCTTCTTGAAGACCCGGTTAGCGGAGATCCCCAAGAACCGGAGCAACTGCGATCTCATAGAGGGTTGGCCGGGTCTGAGGGATATTGACACCCTCTGCAAGAAGGCAGCCGGCCTTTTCATCTACGCTTCCACGGTTGTCAAGTTTGTTGGATCCCAGTACCACCCACCCGATGAGAGGCTAGCTCTCATCACGTCGCTTCCACAAGACACTTCTCACGAAGGGAAGTCAGGCATTGATCTCCTCTATACCCAGGTCATAGAGCAAGCTCTACGTGATGGAGATGAAGACCTTTGCTTACATTTCAAATTGGTGGTTGGGACAGTGCTACTCATCTCCCATCCACTCTCAATCAACACACTCTCAGACCTCCTCAGGAACTGTGGCACACCATCTAGGATATACAGCACCCTGCGCACCCTCCATTCTCTCCTCCTCATTCCAGACACCATGGAGGATCCAGTCAAGATCTTCCACAAATCCTTCCCTGACTTCCTCATGGACCCAGGTCGATGCACAGACCCAAGGTTCTCAATAAGCCCCCCAATCCATCACAGGGAGATCATGCTTTCATGTCTCAAGGTGATGAAGGGAGGGTTGAAGAGAAATATCTGCCAATTGGATGAATATGCCATTCTCAGTGAGGTTGAGGATCTTCCCACACAACGAACTACCTATATTGGGGATGCATTGAAGTATGCCTGCTGCTTCTGGGCAAGCCACCTTATGAGGAGTGCTGGCAGCAGCCCTGATGTTGAGGAAGTCCTTGAGACTGTCAATGAATTCTTTGCAACCTGTTTTCTGTTTTGGATTGAGGTCCTGAGCCTCCTGGGGAAACTTGACATTGGTGTTTATGCCCTCAATGATGTCCAGCAATGGTACATGGTGGTGAGTTATATGTAAAATACCTCCCAAAGCCTACCTGTGCTCATGCTTGTTCAGACAGGAACCCCTTGCAAGTGGACCAATGACAGCCAGCAATTTCTTTTGGAGCACTTTGACATGATCCACAAGTCTCCTTGCCAGATATACCATTCTGCACTCCCACTCTGCCCTCCATCATCCTGGCTTCATGAGTGCTATGCAGCAGAACTGTCACAAGCATTTAAAGTGGTCAGGGGACTTCCAGGTGAATGGGGAACATACTCTCGCACAGTTCTGTTTGACCAAACTCCACAAACCCTCTCATGTGGGAACAATACCATTGCAGTTGGTTTGGAGTCTGGGGACATAATCATCCTTGATGCAATCACAGGCAGCCAGGCAGCTGTTCTTTCTGGGCACAGAGGTCAGGTTGCATCTCTTGCCTTCTCACCAGGTGGGACCTCACTTGTCTCTGGAAGTGAAGATAAGACTGTCAAGCTCTGGGATATGCAGACTGGTGGTGTTGTCAAGACCTTATATGACCATACTGGTTCAGTTACTTCTGTTTCCATCTCCTCAGACTGTACCAGGATTGCTGCAGGATCTGATGATGAGACAATTTGTTTGTGGGACATTCAGACAGGAGAGTGCAAGCGTACTATAAAGCAGCAGGATATTGTATATGATGTTATTTTCTCTCCCATAGACCCTGGACACATCATATTCACTTGTGGTGGCAAAATCTATCAATTGGATACCAGTGGTCACCAAACTAGCCATGCATATAGTGGTGATGACATCTTTTTCTCTCCAGACCACACTCAGTTTGCTCTGTGTGATGGAGCAGTTGTCACAGTTCAAAACTCTGATTCCAGAGCAATTGTGGCTGAATGGAATACAGCCAGTAATGGTAACATCTCCTACCCCTGTTTCTCTCCTGATGGGAGGTTTGTTGCAGGAGCTAGTGGTAAAATCATCTATGTATGGGATATTACTAGCTCAGACCCTTGCCTTGTTGAGAGCTGTATTGGCCATACTGGATATGTTCACTCCCTTGTATTTTCCTCCTCCTGCTGCCTCATATCAGCATCTGATGATAAATCAGTCAGATTCTGGCAAATTGGTGTTTTGTCAACAGATCCAGTTGCAACTAGTCCAGAGTCTGCTCTATTCACTTCAGCCTTAATTCGGTCTATTAGTCTACAAGCAAGGGATGGGATTGCTATCTCAAGTGACTCAGCTGGAGTGGTGAAGACCTGGGACATCTCAACTGGACTCTGTAATGCATCCTTCCAGACCCCAGCTAAAATTGGCAGCCAGAGATATGCCAAACTAGCAGATGGCAGCTTCAGAAAACAAGGGTTTGCAGATGGCACCTGGAGAGATGCCCAGCTGGTAGATGGCAAGTTGATCTTTATTTGGCACAATGGCAGTAAAATTTGTGTCTGGGACAACAGGAAAGGTGAATACCTCCAAACAGTGGATACACCTTGTTCCAGTGGCCTTAGGATATCAGGGGATGGTTCCAAGATTTTCTGCTTGGGTGATTGTGTCCTTCAAGCATGGGAGATGTGGACATGGGAGTATGTGGATGAGGTGAAGTTAGAGGGAAGGATTGCATATCTGGACTCCTTCTGCCCAGGTGGTTCAAAAATCTGGGTTCAATACCAGAACTCATCAACCCAGGGGTGGGACTTTGGGACCTCAGGCTCCCCCCCTGTTCCATTATCTAAGACATTCACAGAAAGACCTCACCTGGACTTTATTGGTGGTTTTTTGAGGGAAACTGGTAATCCATCTTGGATTAAGAACACAATCACAGGGAGAAGGGTTTTTCAACTATCTGGAAGATATGCAGGGTTTTGTAATGTGCAGTGGGATGGTCAGTATCTAGTTGCTGGTTATGAGTATGGGGAGGTAGTAATCTTGGATTTCAATGGCTTGGGATCTCAGTAAGGATATATGATGCACTGTTTATGTAATTGTATCTCTGTGGATAAGAATATTCATTAGCCTAACATTATTTGTGTCCAACACCATTCAGATGGTGGATGTTGATCAGAATCAAATGGGTTGTTCTATTGGACAACTGGAAGGAGTGTCTGGAGAATGTCTGAGACAAAATCCCACCAGACACTTACAATGAGCAGAGCCATGGGACTGTCAAACATTAGTTTGTTCTTTCCACATCTAGTATAGGTTGCTGGGGTGAAATTCAAAGATATTGAATGACAGTGAAAAGGACTGAAGACAAGATGTACAGATCACCACGTGAGGACAAAGGTAACAAACATACAAAACATAGATATAGTGAAGTAAAGGAAAGTAATGGAATGCCTGCAGACCAATCTGACTTGGGGAAATATCATAACAGACTTGACAAACATGATCACAATGATAGGTGGTAACATGTTGAGGTGGGCCTTTCGAAGAATACCTGATCATCCAACCAAAGGCTTGTTGGGCAGTGGAGGTGTACGTGATAATGACACTGGACTCTGTGGCAGAAATGGAGCGCCTGGCAGTGACAGCAGAGCGGTGTCTGCAAAAAGTAGCAAGGCTTCAAGGAATCCAATCAAATGCTGGGCCATCATTGAGCTGCAACCAGCATCCGGTGAGCACCCCGGACGGCAATCAGTCGAACTGAGTCTCACAGAATGCGGCCACACACACCGGTCCTCGGCGTCCGCCTTGGCGGCATTTTCGGCATAGAACCACTGGTCTCCGGGAGGCCTGTTCGTAAATACACCGTTGAGGGATTCCGAAAAGTCCGCGTATACCGTCGACTGAAACAACATGTCCAACCCCTGTACCGGGTTCCCTAAGCCACCATAAATCGAGGCCCTAAGTGTATGCGCATCCTGATCCCACGGTCACTCGGTTGGATAGTAAATCCCCACACAGTAGTAGGCAACTAAAAATAACTGCGACGGCGACGAGGAAGTACAGCTGGATGATGGAGACGAGGACAGTTGCCCCAATGATTTGAGCCGGCATCCCAACGAACATGCAGACAGCATCAGGACGTTGTCAACGGTACCCACGTCCAGATGACCAGACGAGATCACGGTGAGGGGCCGAAGAGGACCACACGTGGAAGGGCAGACCTTTGCTGAGACGGCCTATGATTCGACCGAGCGGCGCGGTATCACAAAACGCTATGGAAGCCTCCACGAGCCTCCTGAGCACTTTCTAGATGGAAAAAATAAATAAATGAGAAAATGAGCCCACTGATCGGGTAACGCTGGGACCAACTTGATGTAAGGTCGATGACGAGGAGAAAGTGATGCCGGCGAAGATGCAACCCGTACAGAACAACCAAAACGCTTGCCCAAACCCGAGTACGGCGAAAATGGACACCCACTAGGGAGACTAATCGATATGCACGGTATCCTAAAGGGTGGAGGGCGTACATAAGCACTTCTTGATAATCCCAGGCCACCCTACTGCCATAACATGAGCCTACCAAAACAGGTTAACTCAGAGCGGAGACACGAACGGGAAATACCAACCTCACGACAGGCCCTTGGTAGATGGCGGCCACCACGATGAACACGGGGAAGGCGATCCCCATGTGAGCTGTCCGCAGACATATCTCGGTATCCTACGCAAATGCCAACGTAAGCGACGGAAACAAAAGATTCCGATCTCGACACACCTCTCCATTGAAACCACCTCCAATCCTCCCTCCGTCCTACACGATCGTGGAACCCGCGGACCGCTGGGGCTTGGGTTCGGACGTCCCCTGTTTCGACACAGAAGGTGCGGAACCTTTGCACTTCGAAGTCCTCCTGCTGCTGACGCCCAAAGCAGGCGTCCCTCCGGGGAGTCCCCCGGTCCCGTGACAAATCCAGCGATGAACTTTGAGAATGACTAGTGGTGAGCTCCGCACAGGTTCCGCGCCCGCCAACCCCCCTACCCATAATCGTAATGATGCAGTCGACGTTTGGGAACGACTGGAGTGAGTGAGTTACGAGAATACGGGTCATCGAATCAAGGGTCCTCTTGAACGCGTTCTCGAACACAACTTCCGAGACGTGGACGTCCAAAGCTGAGAAGGAATTGTCGAAGAACGTGACGCCGAAATGTCGCAATTTCGATATAGAGCACGGGCGATATTAATGCCCCGATTCCGGCCACCAGAGAGGGAGATACTCTTCTCGCCAACCCCTGTCCAATCACCATTCCTTGGTAGGTTGTCGGCGTAGGTCGCAATCGGAACGGGAAGATAGTGAACTCACTGGAAGATCTCGAAACCTGGAAATAGACAACAATCGCGAGCCATGGATTGACAATGCATTTCATCGTATGGTGCGCTAGAATTGTCACGGATGGTAACACTCTGGGATCCTAATAAGGCATCGACAGCGGGAATACGAAGGATGGCGTACCTGGATCCAACCAGTTTTTGCACAATATGCAACGCTTTCTGCAAATATCACCCCTCCACCGGTGTTTTCATCTGTGGTGAACTCGTAAGTGATCGTTGCAGTTCGAAGTCGAAGAGCCGTACCTCCAATCATTCCCTGTACTAAGCTCGGCTTCCCAACTCCGGTCGGTCCCGCTATTGCGCAAAGCTACCCACCAGGGACTTCCAAGTCGATATCATGCAACTTGAAGTCCCCCGTTCGCTATTCAACAGTTCCTTTTGTCGTAGATTGGGAGAGACGTGCTGGGCCCTTGTGGGGCGAGATTCTTGACATCTTTACACTTCTCGGAACGGCCCCTTGGAGTGTAAGCCGCTCGTTTTGCGGTATTTCCGGTCCTTGACCCTTCTTCTCCTTAGCAGTCCTCAGCGCCTCGTTCCAAGCCTATGCAGCTCTACAAATGAGACGGGCGGGGGTATCACTCTTGGTCGGAGGTATGTAGGGCAGTTCCCACTCGAAGGATACGCGTTCTACGCGAAGCGCGACGAAGGGTTCAAGGACAATCTTCCGACTGTCTTCGCTTTGAAGATCCGTGGGGGAAACTTCTTTAATAGGTTCGATAGCATTTTGAACACCCGCGATGGCACTGAGGGAGATATCTGTTGTTTTTTCATAGCGGTGGGGAAACCGACGAGTAATCAGGTAATCTCAGACGTACGGAAGAATTGGACGGGAATGCGGAGGAGGCAAGCGATGAGAAGAGGGTGTCCGGATAAAGCTCACGACTGTTCGCGGCATCCGGAACGATCGACACAACTTGCGGAGGACAGCGCTGGTGGCGAGAATGCGATTGCGTTGTTGAGTGTCCTCACAACAAGGCGCATCCGGAGGAAGCCACAGGGTGAAATGTAAGCGGCGCTGAAACCAAGAGAAGAACTGCAGAACGTACCCCGCTCCTTCGTTCCGGTATTCAGTGATCCGTTACGTATATGGCACCTGCGTAGTGCCGTCTGAGTGTGGAGAAAACGTTGAGACAGGGCCCACCCCCACGAATACAGAGGCAGCCGTGGCCGTGCGTTTGGAAAGATGACCCCATTTCCCTCACGCTCCGCTACTCCTAAGTTAGTGACTATGTTTATCTCCAACCCCTTGCCCTCATTAAAAGGCACTGGCGGCGTTCGTCAGCTTGCACGAAGATTTCACCATCGGAGTCCCCAAAACGACCGAACCGTGTCACATCCAGGGCTGCGGGGATGAAGCATGTGGATTGGGGAGCGATAATCTGGAGGTCGATGGATGCTATGTCGATTAAAATTCGTCGTACACCATGTTTGGCGAGCAAGGTTTTCACAGGCGTTAAGTTGGCACTTTTCCAGTTCCGACTTAGCGCCAATACGCAGGTCATCAATGAAGACCCAGGATAAAGAGAACGAGAGCGAAAATGTTCTCGAAAAAAAGAGCAGAAACATCACTCTGAGGGATACAAGGGGGAGAGGTAGGAGACGCCAACCCCTGACTCGATTCTGGAACACGCAGATGCTTGTATTTTTGTGATCCAATACAGACGCTACAATCGTAATGCAAAAATGTGTGTTTTGGAAAGGCGGGAACATGGACTTGTGTGATGATTTGAATATTATACAGATGCAACCAGGAAGAGAACGAGGAACAAGGAGAAAGGACACCCCACTGCCTACACATTACATGTACCCAACTTTATCGTCAGAGTACCTCGCGATGCGAACGCGCTGAGGGCCTTTGTTGGTCATGACGTCGGCGACTTCAATACCTCCTGCCTACAGACTTATAATCAGCCACAAAAGTTTTGTGAGGTTGTGTAGGCAACAGGTTCGAACCCTCCAGTACCTCTTGGGCAGTGACCGGGAGCTGGATGCGCTTGCGAGCTTGGATCCTGGCCTTGATGAAGGCGCCAACGGTGTAAACGGAGAAGAGCATGATGACGGCGAGGATGAAACCGAAGAGGAGGTCGAAGCTGGGGTGAGCCAACTCGGCACCGATGGTCTTGATGCCCATCTCGGAGATGGTCGCCGGCTCCTCGAAGGCAGCGATCTTGTGGTACTTGTTGTTACCGCAGACCTTGCTCCATTCGTAAGGAGAGTCGATGACGGAGTTCTAGAAGCGAATAGGTGATTAATACGGCGGAACAGTTAGGAGTAGGAAGCCCGAAACGAACCTCGAGACGGTAGATGAACTCGGTGAGGGGGATATCACCGCGGTGACCGAACACGTTCAGAGTCTCAAAGTCATCGGTGTGGGTACCGTTCCTGAACTTGACGCGGACAAAGTCCCTGTTGTCCGGAGCGGGGCCGGCACGGATTTCAATGGCGACGGCGGAAGCGTAATCGGGCAAACCCTTGAGCTTGGGGTAGTTCTTCGCGATCTCGGTCATGTGGAAGAACGAGATGATGGGCTGGTAGGTGGTCTCGATGAGCAAGACCTGGAGGGGGTCACCGTCGAAGGAGATGCGCTCCAAGGCAGTAAGGATGGAGTGCATGGTGGTGCGACCGGCGACTGCAGGCAGATGAATCAGAAAACGATCAAAACGGTGAGGCTGACAGACACGTACCATTGCCAACTCCGCTCATATCGGAGTCAGAGAAGATCTTGTCCTCGTGCCAGTTGACCAACTCTCGGACCTGGTTGATGTATGTTGGAGGGAGACGGTAGGCATAGGTCTTGTTGTGGGTCAACTGGGTGTTGACGTAGTCGTAGATGTTCCACTATTCAAAAATCACAATCAGAATGAGTTCGGATGTCGTATTCAGGGGAGAAGACCCACAATGTTCTCCAAGGTGGTGGGACGACCGAAGGTGTAGTCCTTAAGCTTGGTCAAGAAGTGCTTAGCCCCATCAGCCTTCTTCTTGAACTCCTCCGAGCTGTGAACCTTCTCGATATGCTTTTCGAAAGACTATAGGTTCCGAGTTAGCGTGACGCGCTCATTTAATTTCCGATCGGAGGCGTTTACTCACGGGACAGCCGGTCCAGCTCTCCAAAGAAAGGTCGTTGTAAGGCTCAACGGTCTCGACTGTTGGAGGAAATGAAGAATGAGCAACGGAGACGAAGAAGAAAAAGGCGATCAGCGCTTACCGGGGATGTACTGGTAACCGCCCAAAGGAGCAACGACGACGGTACCGTCCGCGAGCTGCTCGCGGTTCTTGGTGTTGGGTGGGAAGAGTCCCTGAAGCAAAGCGGTAGCAGAATCGAAAACGGCGGTACCCTCACTGCCCGTCTTCACTCGGACGTGAACCTGCTTGAGGTTAACGAGCTCGGTGGAGATCTTGGGGATCTTGGTGTCGCCGCCGCCAGTGAGGTAGGTGTCACGAAGGAGATTTCCCAACTTGTGGGATTGATGCTGAACTACCGCGTCAGAGAAAGGTAGTAAAACGGAGATGTTGGGTGAGTATCCATACCTCGCCGAACGGAGTACTCTCAGTTGGCCCGTACTTGTAGGTCTTGGGGTCCTGGTAACATTCCATGCGGTCACCGTTCCTGGCGAGGATAACAACACCCTTGACAGCGGACATTTTGCTAGTAGGAGATTGGTCGATGAGAAGGTCGTTAGAGGCGTTGGAGGTGGTAGTGGTAGTGGTGACTGGCTCCATGGTGAGTGGGGGTAGCTTAAGTACTGGGCAGACTCGAGGGAGACGATCCTTCATTTAAAGCAAAACGGGTGTGAAACCAGGAGGCAAACACGTTGCACACCATGAAAGAGGGCCACATAGGGCCTGGTCTGTTGTGATTTCACGCGTAGTAAGATGAAGTGTCACAAAGAAAAGGAGGTTTTTTCTGAAAGATGGCCACCGCGATTGAATGGGTCACATTGCGCCATCAATGTGGATCAGAAAGAGCGCACGAGGACACAGTACACTGCGCAGCAGGTCGGGATCCGGGTTGTTGAGATGATTACGGTCCAACGTGATCATGGACGGTCAGTCCTGAACACGATGCGAGGACTCGTGGTGATTGACAAAATTATGTGTCATAAGAAACGCGAGCCGTATCGCAACGCGTGAACTTCACCCCTGGATAAACCGACTTGGCTTGCGTTCTCAATGGCACACGAGGCTTCGGATATTTTATTCGGTCCAGGTCAAAGAAAGTTCTTTCAATCTGATAACACGATGTCAGACGCATTTTCGGACATACTGAATTTGAATTTTATGAATGAAATCACGGTATGCGTGTACTCACAACTGAAACTACTTCTTTTTCTTTCCTTTGCCACCGCCTCCAGTCTTTCCTGATAGAGTAGAAGGATTCGTAGATTCTACAACGCCTTGAGTGGCGCCGCCTCCACCGGTCTTTCGCTTCTTTCCAGATTGATTGAATGCATTCGTGCGTTCACTCTTCTTTAACCATCTTTCGGGATCCGGTGGTGGTGTAACGCCGGGGATAACCCCCCTAGGGACGCGCTTCTTTCGGACAGGTTTGACGGGCGGTTTCGACCCGGTATCCATTTCGGTAGTAACCGCTGCAGGAACGTTGCTAGAGCCGGCCGTGGGCAGCGCCGGGGGAGGGTTGCTCTCCAAACCATTGATCAACGATGCGGGGAGGGCGTCAAGAGCGTGTAGATAACCGGTGTTGACAAACTCCAGGTGTTTTTGGGCCGCTTCGAGGTTTGTAAGAATGTCCGCTTGCTCATCGGATTGCTATGGACGTGCTGGGGTGAATCTCAAACGGGTGGACTGAATGGAAGGTGTCAAGGCGTACCGTTTCAGCCGAGTCCAGGAGGTCATTATATAGATCGAATGCAGTCTGATAGGAGCCTTGTCTGTAGTTCTGTATAATGAAGTTCGGAGATAAAGAAAATGTGGACGAGGGAAGGCGCGGCGATGATACACACCAATTGTGCCTCTAGGTGGTTCACTCCCCGGCTCGAACCGTTGGTAGACTTGATCCCATCCAACACGACAGCAGCCTCGTGTTCTCGATGCAGACGGTACAGAGAATATGCTCTTCCAAACTCGAACGCGTGTTCAGCCGAGTCCGCGAGGCCCAAAGCGGCCGAATATTGTTCCGTTTGAAGAAGTAAAAACAGCTTCGTTTGTAACGCGTCCTTGTCGGTCGGTTCTAGTCTCAGAACTTGCATTCACAATGAGTGAAATTAAAGTAGGACAATGGCCCGGACTGGAACGCACTTTTGTCGCATGTTCTGATGGCATTTTTGGAGTGCCCCCCATCAATCTGGGCGCACAACGAGGTGAACAGCCGCTTCAGTTGGTCTGGAACAGACAAGGGAGGCTTGGGGGCAGACTTCTGCTTGGATCGTTTGCTCTGCCTGCCGGGGGCTGGTGTCGTCTTCGGGCCCATCGCCGTCGTCGATGAAAAAGATAATCCGGAAAAGTAGCAACGTTCTCACGACCGCTACCTCCTTTCGGCCACATGGAAGAAGGCACAAAAACGAAACGAACCATATTCGTTGGCGGGGTCGGCGACGATGTAGACGAGGCTGCACTCATGGCCGCGTTCTCAACGTTCGGTACCGGACCCTTTCCACGCGTTATGCTCCAGGACTGACACGCGATCTCCGCAGGGGACATCATCGAAGTCCAGCTGCCCACCGCGCCGACAAATCCTTCACAACAAACGAGTACGCCTGGCTACTGGCCATCTCCTCCCACCAACCGCACTGAACCTGCTATTTCCCAGGCGCTAAACACCGTGGATTCGCGTTCGTTACCTTCAGCTCGCCAGAGGATGCCCAGGACGCGATCGACAACATGGACTTGAACGAGGTGCAGGGGAAGGTTCTGAAAGTCAGCCTGGCGCGCTATACCAAGGCCCCCGTTCAAGGTCTTGGTAACAGAGCTAGTTCGTCCAAGTTTGTATGATCTTCGATGTTCCACCCTGATCTGCTTGGCCTAGTCTGGGAATCTGAAGAATGGCTCAGGGAGCACGTCAAACCTCTTTCCGAGAGTGGAGGTCCGTCCCGATATCATCGCTGGCAACGTATTCCTTACTCTTTTGTAGGAGTGAAGATAGCGGGAAGGCAAACACGCCCCACAGATAATGAAGACACGATGGAGGAGTGATTGTGAATCTGTGAACGTTGGGCAGTATATGCATCGCCGATGGTCTCCTAACGTGACCATCAACCGTGTCATTGTCACCATCTCTCTGGCCCTTCTCACTCGACCTCGACTGCGTGGTGGGGACAAATGAATAGATAGCGCGGTCAATTTCGGCGGGGTCACGTAGACCCATCTCAATGGAACGGGGCTGGCTACCACAGCAAGCGAACACAACAAATCTATTAACTTCCTTCAATACATATGTACTCCAACTTATAAACGAAAACAAGTTCAGCCTCGGTTGTAGAATTCTCGGGGCGCCGAACCTTGAACAGATGAATGAGATATACGTCAAGGTAAAGGGGGTGACTGATGGTTACCGCAGATTTATTGGGTGAACACCGCAGGAAGCGACTTTCGCATCTCCTGGAAACCGGGTATCCGTGTGCTCAACTGCTGCCAACCCCGAGACGTTTGAGAGGAGAGGGCATGAAACCTTATTCTCTGCAACCTTGGAAATATATCCACCAATCCCGCGAGGGTGGGGTACACGTCCTCTCCCAACGCCTCCATAGTTAAGGGGGTTATACCGACGTTCAACACAGTCAATGGGCACCTTTGAGGGGGATGCGAATTACGGCGAAGCGGATCGTAGAGGGAATTCTCCATGTCTCGTGCAAAGTTCCGTGTGTTGAAGTGAATGGACAACCACTGAAGTCCCTTGCAGCGTGTAGACAGGACCAGTAAGGAATTTGTTGTCGTCCTACAACTGTTATTTGCGCAGGGTGGTCCGATAGAGAACTCCCTGAGCCCTGGAAACTCTATTGCGAGTCGACTGATGTCTTCATCCGCGAGAAGGAATGTGCACATGGCGGGGGAACAGCCAGTTCTGAGAATAAGCCTGGATAGGTTCCGGAATACGCAAAGGTGGGGGATGAGCGTAGCGCCAAGCTCCGCTCTATACTCGCAGTACAGCTGGACTAGGTGTGGTGCCACCCTACGTGGTTGGGGTCCGGCATTAGAGGACGTCTGTGTCAGAAACCAAATCCACCCAGATGCAGCGGGACCACGGAGGGTAATCTTTTGGAGCGAGGGGAAACATACTGGAATGCCAGGAAGGAAAAAGGTCGGCGGCCGCTGGTCTGTTTCCAAGCTGCGGAGGCGGGGGTAAAACATGATGGAGCGCCAGGTGTCATCCTGCAGCTGGTCCATACCGGAAATCTCTAACGTCCTCAAACTCCTGGTGATGGTCCTGAACATGAAAGCGATTGCCTCATTGACTGGCTCGTCCCCGGTGATAGATAAGCGAAGGGATTCGAGGGTCGATATTGGAAGTATAGATATGGCGTGAGCGAATGGAAACTGGGTTCCCGGGCGCGATGTCAAATGGATGTCCCGTAGTTGCGGGGAGAGGAAGGACGTGAAGTCGCCCCCGAATACCGGGTCGGCGAACCAAGATAGCTTGAGGAGTCTTGGACAGAGAGGTTGTGAATGTGGCCCCCGGAGCAGCAGGTCGAATGTATCTTGAGAGACTTCGTCTTCGTTCTCGAGAAATTTGAGTTCTCGCATCCACGACGCGTATTTTCTCAGCTTTTCCCATTCTTGCGGCGAGAGATGTCGCAAGATCGTCTACAGAATGGAGGAATGAGAATTGAGTACAGAATGTCCCGTGAAACGCGCTGGGCGTGACCTACAAGCTCTCCTGCGGAACTATCCGTCTCTTGATACGCCCAGGCATCAGATGGTAAGACTTTGATAAGAACGCTTAATTTATTTTGCCGTTCCCACAGACCACTGAGCGACAGGTCTGTGAGGGATTTGCAGCACAAGGCGAGTGAGAGGGTGCTTGTGGGACTGAGCGCAACCAGTTCCTCGACGATGGATCGAA
>Ga0307513_10001824_pt1 | contig 30233 bp, 27 predicted proteins | sample 15_EM_MG_FD_202174 | JGI IMG/M metagenome (GOLD analysis project Ga0307513, IMG submission 202174) | Populus trichocarpa ectomycorrhiza microbial communities from riparian zone in the Pacific Northwest, United States - 15_EM | ecosystem: Host-associated > Plants > Roots > Unclassified | place... | reverse complement strand
TGTCACGCCCTGGATCAACGCCAAGGATCCCAGCCTGTTCGGCATGCCGTTCTTCTACTGGATCCAGTTCGCGTTCGTGCCGGTCGGCGTCGTGTGCGTCCTGCTCGTCTACGTGATGACCAAGGACGAGAAGACCACCGTGGCGCCCGGCCCCGAGCCTGACGTCGACTCGCTGGACGAGGGGATCGCACGATGATCCAGTGGCCCGAACTGATCGTGTTCACGGTGCTGTTCCTCGGCGTCACCGTCATGGGATTCCTGGCGGCCCGCTGGCAGCGCGGCTCCACCCTCGACCACCTCGACGAGTGGGGCCTCGGCGGCCGCAAGTTCGGCTCGTGGATCACGTGGTTCCTCGTCGGCGGTGACCTCTACACGGCCTACACCTTCGTCGCCGTGCCCGCGCTGCTGTTCGGCGCCGGCGCGACCGGCTTCTTCGCCCTGCCGTACACCGTCATCCTCTATCCGATCGTGTTCCTGCCGGTGCTCCGGCTGTGGTCGGTGTCGCGGGTGCACGGCTACGTCACCCCGGCCGACTTCGTTCGCGGCCGCTACGACTCGCCCGGTCTGGCGCTGCTCGTGGCGATCACCGGCCTGGTGGCGACGATGCCGTACATCGCGCTGCAGCTGGTCGGTCTGGAAGCGGTGCTGCGCACCATGGGGCTCAACGCGAGCGGCATCGGCGGGCACCTGCCGCTGCTGATCGCGTTCGTGGTCCTGGCGCTCTACACGTATCAGTCGGGCCTGCGCGCGCCCGCGTTGATCGCATTCGTCAAGGACATCCTGATCTACATCGTGATCCTGGTGGCCGTGATCTACCTGCCGATGCAGTTCGGCGGCTGGGAGGCGATCTTCGGCAAGGCCGCCGAGAAGATGGCCACCCCCAACCCGACCACGGGGGCGCCGACCGGCTCGATCCTGCTCACGGCCAACAACCAGCTGCAGTACATCACCCTCGCGCTGGGCTCGGCGCTGGCGCTGTTCCTCTACCCGCACTCGATCACGGGCGTGCTCGCCTCCCGCGGCCGCGACGTGCTGAAGCGCAACATGATCGCGCTGCCCGCCTACTCGCTGCTGCTGGGCCTGCTCGCCCTGCTCGGCTACGTGGCCATCGCGGCCGGCGTCAAGCCGATCACCAACCAGGCCACCGGCCGGCCCGACACCAACACGATCATCCCGGTGCTGTTCGACACCCAGTTCGGCTCGATCTTCGCCGGCATCGCGTTCGCCGCCATCGGGATCGGCGCGCTCGTGCCGGCGGCGATCATGTCGATCGCCGCGGCGAACCTGTGGACCCGCAACATCTACAAGGAGTACCTGAAGCGGGACGCCAGTCCGGCGCAGGAGGCCAAGCAGGCCAAGCTCGCTTCGCTCGTGGTGAAGCTGGGCGCGGTGCTGTTCATCCTGGCCATCGACCCGCAGTTCTCCATCGACCTGCAGCTCATCGGCGGCGTGATCATCCTGCAGACGCTGCCGGCGGTCGCGATCGCGCTCTACACCCGGTGGCTGCACCGCTGGGCGCTGATCGCCGGCTGGGTCGCCGGCATGGGGCTGGGCATGTACCTGCTGTACGTGATCCCGAACGCGGCTTCGGGCCGGGCCCACTTCGGTGGGTCGGCGCTGGCGCTGGACAAGCTGTCCATCGTCGGCTGGCACCCGTTCGCCGGATCGACGGTGCAGATCTACGTCGGGTTCGTGGCGACGGTCGTGAACCTGCTGGTGGCCGTGATCGTCACTGTCGCCCTGCGGGCCGCCAAGGTGGCCGAGGGCGCCGACTCCACGCACCCGGCCGACTATCACGCCGACGAGGGATCCCCCCGGCTACGGGCGGTCGCCGAGACGCCGGATGCAACCCCGGCCACTACGGCCACCACCTGATACCTAGAGTGACGATGAGCTGGTTGGCGGACAGGTTTCCCCTGTTCGCCGACCTGGCTCGACCGCACGCCGTACTCAGGACCGGTTGTCGCACCGCCTGCCGCCGCCGGACGGCTCTACCACTCGATCGTGACGATCACCACACCTTCGAGTGACCAGGCGGCGCACCGAGTCACCATCTCGGCGCGCATCGATTGCCGGGCCTGCAGACCGGGTGCAACATTAAGTAGATACCTGCGATACGAAGGGTGACCGCCGCTGCAGTGCGGTGGGCTCGCGGAGGTGACGTGGTGCTGGATGTCGGACCGTCAGGGGCGCGTGACGACGAGGACGCGGATCTCGCTGTCTTCGTCGACCGGATCGCCGCAGCGGGCTCTGACCCGGCGACCGGAGCCGCCCGCACGGCCATCCGCGCCGCGATAGCCGCCGGCACGGCGCCGCCCGGGCTGCGCAAGCTCGCCGAGGGCCTCGCCGCCTCCCTCGCCGCGCAGCCGCCGCTGCCCCGCCACCCCGGCGAGGACACCGGCTCGATCGTCGCGGCCGTCCGCAGCGACGCCCTCGTCATCCTCGACGGGTTCGGCGTCCCCGAGCTGTCCGACGCCGTCGCCGGGCTCGTGTCCGACGGTCGCCGCGTCGTGGTCACCGGCGCGACCGCGGAGGAGATCGCCGGGGTCCGGGCGAAGCTGCCCGACGCGGCCGCCCGGCGTTCGCTCGACAAGCTTCCCGGGCTCGCGCCGACCCGGCTGCGCGAGCTGCGCCGGCTCGTCGCCACGTCCACCGCCCGCCGGCGTGCCCGTGGCGCACAGCAGCTCCCCCCGGCCGAAGCGCTGCCTCCGGTCGGCGAGGTGGCTGCGCTCTGCACAGCGGCGCAGCGGAGCAACGGCCGCGGCTACGACGGCCTCATCGGGTCCGTGCTCTCCGGGCTCGAACCGGAGCGGCAGGAGGCCGTCGTGTCCGTCGCGCGCTGCGTGCGGGCCCGCCTGGACGAGCTCGAGCCGCGCGACCGCTGGGCATGGGCCTGGTCGCTGCTCACCGACCTGATCTTCGGCCAGCACCGGCCGGCGTTCGAGCGGATGCTCGAGGACACCGCGCAGGCCGTCGCGGCACTGGAGCGCAACAAGATCGCCATCCCGGCCGAGATCGTCGGGCCGCTGCCCCCCGATGCGCTCGACCTGCTGTATCGCTACCGCGACTTCCTCACCTCGGGTGGCCGCTCCCGCGCCTACTTCCGCTCCGCCGCGCAGCGCGACGTCCTGCCCGTGCTGCGGCTCCTGCTGGTCGACGGGCACACCCCCGGCACGATCGACGAGGTCTCCCGCGCGATCGACCACGTCGAGCTCGGCCAGCGGCTGGCCAGGGTCGACTCCGGCTGCGCGGAGCTGCAGGTGTCGCCCCCGATGGGAGAGGACGATCTCCACGAGCTCGCCGACGGGCTGGTGAAGGTGGCTGCTGCGGCGCGCTCCGTCGCGGCCCTGCGCCACGACGTGCTCTTCCTGGGCGACAACTCGCCGCTCGCGGTGCCCGACGTCGCTGCCGCCGGCACCACGGCCACCGCGATCCTCGAGTACGCCGAACACGGGTCCGGCGCCGAGGCCGTCGCTCGGCTCGACGCCCTCGCCGACGCGGTCGCCGCCGTCGTGCCCGGCACCGTGCGCTCGTCCGAGCACGAACGTGCCGTCGTGGCACTGCGCCAGCGCGACTCCACCGGCTACGCGGAGGCCGTCGAAGCACTGGCCGGCGCGCGGCGCGACGCCCGCGACGCCCACCGCGAGTCCGAGCTGATGGGCGAGCTGACCAAGGCGGCTCCCGAGCTGGCCGAGACCTGGCGGACCGAGGGCCGCAGCGGCTCGCTGGGCTTCGTCGCGTTTTCCACCGGCGAGGAGTTGCTCGGCACCCTCCCTGCGCCCGACAGCGCCGACGTCATCGTCGTGGTGGGCGCGGCCGGCATGGGCGTGGAGCGGCTGTTGCTGGCCGGTGTGGCGCCCCGCATGGTGGCCGTCCTGCAGCCGGGTGAGAAGTCGGAAACCACGCCCAGCATGATCAGCATCCTGCAGCGGGCGACCCCCCTCGTGATCCGAGGCCGCGCCAAGTCGCCGGCCAATGTCGGCAACGGTCGGGTCGTACGACTCGATCCCGGCGAGCGCCGAGGGGGCGTCTCCGGGGCCGCGGCCGTCGGGTAGCGCGCTACGTCCGCGCGGCGAGCGCGTCGTTCAGCAGTTCCACGAGATCCTCGCCGGAGCGGCCGGATGGCTCCCACGCGCCGTCCTCATAGCCGGGCCTGTAGGCGACCCAGCGACCCGTCGCAGGGTCCTCGAGACGCAACCGCAGCAGCGGCCGGGATGTCCACGCCGTGCCGAGCTCGGGGTAGCGCGGCGCCCGCCGCTCGGAGACCGTGACCGTGTCGCCGTGCACCGTGTAGCCCACCTGGCGGCGACGTCGCTCGGCGCCGGTCACCTGTGCGGCACACCACTGCGACAATCGATGACGCGCATCCTCGGTCAAGCTCATGAACATCGATGGTGACGCGCAGAACGGCTAACGTCGACCGCCATGAGTGAGCATGCGGTGAGCCGATTCGGTCATGTCGAGCTGGAGGACATGCCGGACGACCTCCGGGAGCGCATCGGCGCGGTCGCCGAGAAGTCCGGGTTCGTCCCCAACGTGTTCCGTGCGCTGGCACGCCGGCCCGCCGAGCTGCGGGCCTTCCTCGATTACCACGACGCGCTGATGGAACGCAGCGACGGACTGAGCAAGGCCGAGCGGGAGCTCGTCGTGGTGGCGACGTCGGGTGCCAACAACTGCACGTACTGCGTCGTGGCGCACGGGGCGATCCTGCGGGTGCGCAGCAAGGACCCGGAGATCGCCGACAACGTCGCGACCAACCCGTGGGGTGTGCAGCTCAGCCCGCGGGAACGGGCGATCGTCGATCTTGCCCTGCTGGTGGCGACCGACTCTTCGGCGCTCACCGAGGCCGAGCTGGACGACGCCCGCCTCGCCGGCCTCTCCGAGGAGGAGATCTGGGACATCGGCGCCATCACGGCGCTGTTCGCCATGTCGAACCGGCTCGCGCACCTCACGGCGTTGCGGCCGAACCCGGAGTTCTTCCTCATGGGGAGGCTGCCCCGCTGACGCGCCGCAATCGCGTCGACCCCTTCGGCGACCTGCACGCGGTGCCGGAGCGGGGCATGTTCACCGGCAACCGCGGCTGCCTCGTCGACGACGGGGAACGGGTCGTCCGCCACCACCGCGGCAACCTGTGGATCACCTGCGTCACGCAGTTCCGCGGGCGCCGGGTCGGGTTGGCGCGGCCGAACCGGTGGACGCCGATCTTCTTCCTCGACGACGCCGTCGCACTCGCCGCCGGGCACCGCCCGTGCGGCGAGTGCCGGTGGGCTGCCTACCGCGCGTACCGGGACGCGATCGATCCCGCGTTGCGTGCGGGGGAGCTGAACCGGCGGCTGCAGGCCGAACGGCTCGATCGCGGGCGTGGGCTCGCACAGGCAGGTGATCGGAAGCTGTGGACCGGTACGGACCTCCCCGACGGCACCGTGGTCGTCACCGACGGGCCGCGGTTGCTGAACGGTGGTGCGCTGCACGCCTTCTCGTTCGCGGGATGGCACTCGCCGGAGCCCGTGCCCGAGCGCCCCCTCCGCGTCCTCACCCCGCCGACGTCGGTGGCGGCGCTGCGGGGTGGGTTCGCGCCGGTACTCGAGGTGGTTGGAACGGTACGACGATGACAGTGCGGCCCTGAGCGAAGCTTGCGAATGCGCCGTTGCCACGACCAGGTCGCATATCCTGCGCCGGTGGATGACGTGACGATCAGCGAGGACGAGATCCGTGAGCTGATCCTCCGTACCGTCGACGCCGTGGGGTCGGCCCACGTCGTTGATCTCGACATCTGCACCGACCCGACCGGCGTCCACGTCCGGATCGCGATCGACCTGCGACGACCGGGATCGGCACGGCAGAGGTGGGACGGGACGGCCACGTTCGCCGCACCCGTCGATCGTCACGACTTCCGTATCGAGGCGACTCTGCTCGAGGAATGTCTGGTCACAGATGATTTCAAGATCGACGGCGGGCCCGTCGAGAACGGCGAGTGGCGATTCGCGGCGCAGCCCGTCGACATCTGATCCGCGCGTTCACAGGACCTTCGACAGGAACGCCTTCGTCCGCTCGTGCTGCGGGTCGGTCAGCACCTCGCGTGGGTTCCCCGCCTCGACGATCACGCCCTCGTCCATGAACACCAGGGTGTCGCCGACCTCGCGGGCGAAGCCCATCTCGTGCGTCACGACCACCATGGTCATGCCGCTCGCGGCCAGCCCGCGCATCACGTCGAGCACCTCGCCGACCAGCTCCGGGTCGAGCGCCGAGGTCGGCTCGTCGAAGAGCATGAGCTGCGGCTCCATCGCCAGCGCCCTGGCGATGGCGACCCGTTGCTGCTGACCACCGGACAGCTGCGACGGGTAGTTGTCGCACCTCTCGGCGAGGCCGACCCTGGTGAGGAGAGCCAGCGCCTGTTCACGGGCCTTCGCGCGGGGCGTGCGCCGCACGGTGCGCGGCGCCTCCATGACGTTCTCGATCGCCGTCATGTGCGGGAACAGGTTGAACCGCTGGAACACCATGCCGATCTCGCGGCGCTGCGCCGCGACCTCGGACTCGCGCAGCTCGTGCAGCTTGCCGCCCGCCTCGCGGTAGCCGACCAGCTTGCCGTCGACGCGCATCGTGCCGGCGTCGATCGACTCGAGGTGGTTGATGCAGCGCAGGAACGTCGACTTGCCCGAGCCCGAGGGCCCGATCACGCAGGCCACCTCGCCCGGCTGCACGGTGAGGTCGATGCCGCGCAGCACTTCGACGCTCCCGAAGCTCTTGTGGATCTGTGTGGCCTCCACCATCGGCGTGGACATCACGGCCTCCGTTGGAAGAAGAACATCCGCGCGCCCGCTGGCGTCGCGCGGCTGGTCCCCCGGCCGTAGTGGCGCTCGATGTAGTACTGCCCGACCGCCAGGATCGAGGTCAGGACGAGGTACCAGATCGCCGCAACGATGAGCAGGGGGATCGTCTGGAAGTTGTTGGAGTAGATCCGTTGCGCCGAGGTCAGCAGCTCGAAGTACCCGATCACGACGACGAGCGAGGTGTTCTTCAGCATCGCGCTGGTCTCGTTGCCCGTCGGCGGGATGATCACACGCATGGCCTGCGGCAGGACGATGCGGCGCAGCGTCTGCGTGCGGGAGAGGCCCAGCGCGCCGGCTGCCTCCGTCTGCCCCTCGTCGACCGACTGCAGCCCGCCGCGGACGATCTCGGCCATGTAGGCGGCCTCGTTCAGCCCGAGGCCCAACAAGCAGGCGACGAACGGCGTGATCAGCGTGTTCACGTCGAACGTGACGAAGGTCGGACCGAACGGGATGCCCAGACCCAGCTGGGGGTAGAGGGCAGCGAGGTAGTTCCAGAACAGCAGCTGGGCGATCAGCGGGGTGCCGCGGAGCAGCCAGACGAACACCCAGGAGGTGCTGGACAGCACCGGGTTCGGCGAGAGCCGCATGACCGCGACCACGACCCCGCCGACGATGCCGATCACCATCGACAGCACCGTCAGGATCAGCGTGTTCGCCAGCCCGTTGAGGATCGGTGCGGAGAACAGGTACTGCCCGACCGTCTCCCAACCGAACCCGGGGTTGGTGACCAGCGAATGCACGAGCATTGCCGCCAGGACGGCGAGCACGACCACTGCCAGCCAGCGGCCGGGATGCCGGACCGGGACTGCCTTGATCGGCTCCGGCCGAGCACCCTTCGTGAGGGCCGGTGCGTCGGCCACAGGTCAGCCCTTGATGTCGGAGGTGGTCACAGCGCCGTCGGCGACACCCCACTTGTCGAGGATCGCCTTGTAGGTGCCGTCGGCGATCAGCGCAGTGACCGCGCCCTGCACGGCCTTCGCGTAGTCCGCCTGGCCCTTGCCGATCACGATCCCGTACGGCGCGGTGTCGTACGGGGCACCGAGGAGCTCGAGCTGGCCCTTGGTGGTCTTCACCGCGTAGGCGGCGACGGGCGAGTCGGCGAGCATCGCCACGACGCGGCCGGAGGCCAGCGCCAGCGTGACGTCGGTCTGGGCCTGCAGCTCGGTCGAGTTGATCGCCGGCTTACCGCCGTCGGTGCACTTCTTGCTGCGGGCGGCGATGTCGTCGACCTGCACGGTGCCCTTCTGCACGCCGACGTTCTTGCCGCACAGATCGTCGGCCGAGACGTTGTCGGGGTTGCCCTTCTTCACCGCGAGGCTGGTGCCCGCCGAGTAGTAGCTGATCATCGTGACGGTCTGGGTGCGCTCGTCGTTCACCGTGAACGACGACATCGACGCCTCGTACTTCTTCGCCGCGATACCGGGGATGAGCCCGTCGAAGGCGGCGTTCTCGAACGTCGACTCCAGGCCGAGTTTCTGGCCGACGGCCTTACCCAGGTCGACGTCCATCCCGATGATCGTGGTGCCGTCGGTGTCGGTGAACTCGTTCGGCGCGTACGAGGCGTCGGTGCCGAACGCGAGCTTGCCGTCGGCGGCGATCGCCTGCGGTACCAGCGCGGCCAGCGCGGCGTCCTTCTGCGCGGTCGGGATCGCGGCGCCGCTCGTCGGCGCGGCCGCGCCACCACCTGCCGGTGCAGCGCCACCGCCGCCGCTGCCGTCACCGCATGCGGCGAGGACGAGAGCCAGTGCGGCCACGGAGAGCACGGCCGGGAACGAGCGGGTGACGGACACGGGACAACCTCCAGGTCTGCGAACCAGCGAACTCTGTCAAACCTTCGCGCTCGCCGACACCGGTTGGCCGGTCACCGTTGCATGACATCACAGAGGGTGATCCATCCGTCACGACGTTTCCGGATGCGGCAAGGTGGGGTAGGACGACATCAACGGAATCGACGGGGAGGGCCCCACATGCCGAAACTGAGGAAACTGGCCGTGCTTGCGACGGCGGCCGAGGCGGCGCGCCGCTACGCACGCAGCAACCCGGACAAGGCAGGCAAGTTCCTGGACCAGGCCGCCGCGTTCGTCGACAAGCAGACCAAGGGCAAGTACTCGGGGAAGATCACCGACGCCGCTCGCACAGTGAAGGGTGTCGCCGGCATCCCGACCGCGCCGCCGCCCGTCGTGCCGACCAACCCGGCCACGAACGGGCAGCTGCCGCCGGTCACCGAGGCGCAGACGACCCCCAGCCCGACCCCTCGCCCACAGCCCTGAGCGGGTGAGCACGACCGGCCGGTGGCAGTGGGATTCCCGCCGCCACCGGCCGAGCTCGCGTGCCAGGATGGGCGTCGAGCGCTGGTGCTCGTCCGACCGCACCCGGTCGGCGCGGGCCCACGCGACGCCCGTCCGCGGCTGCCACGAACGGCCGCGGCCCCGCGCACGAGGAGGATGAGTCGTGTCCGACCCACAGGACTGGACCCCGGCCACCGCAGACCCCGGCAATCGCAGGCCCAGCCGCGAACGCGTCGTCGCCGGGCTGAAGGCCACCGACGAGGGTGGCCCCGACCTCGTGCAGCTCCTCACTCCGGAGGGTGAGCGCGTCGGGGATCCCCGCTTCGACTCCTACGCCGCCGACGTCGACGCCACCGGCCTGCAGAACCTCTTCCGCGACATGGTGCTGGTCCGCCGGTTCGACCGCGAGGCCAACGCGCTGCAGCGCCAGGGCCAGCTCGGCATCTGGGTGCCGCTGCTCGGGCAGGAGGCGGCCCAGATCGGCGCCGGGCGCGCGATGCAGCCGCAGGACATGGCGTTCCCGTCCTACCGCGAGCACGGCGTGGCCTGGACCCGCGGCATCGACCCCACCGAACTGCTCGGCATCTTCCGCGGCACCGACCACGGCTCGTGGGACCCGGCCACCACCGGCTTCCACCTCTACACGATCGTCATCGGCAACCAGTGCCTCAACGCCACCGGCTACGCGATGGGGCAGAAGTTCGAGTCCAAGGTGGGCGACGGGCCGGACGCCGAGGCGACGATCTGCTTCTTCGGCGACGGCGCCACCAGCCAGGGCGACGTGCACGAGGGCTTCGTGTGGGCCGCCGTCTACGACGCCCCCGTCGTCTTCTACTGCCAGAACAACCAGTGGGCCATCTCCGAGCCCACCGAACGGCAGACCCGTGTGCCGCTCTACCGGCGCGCGCAGGGCTACGGCTTCCCCGGCATCCGCGTCGACGGCAACGACGTGCTCGCGTGCCTCGCCGTCACCCGCTGGGCGCTGGAGGAGTGCCGCACCGGCAACGGGCCGGTGCTCGTCGAGGCGTTCACCTACCGGATGGACGCCCACACGACGTCCGACGATCCCACCCGCTACCGGCTCGCCGACGAATTGGAGCTGTGGAAGCTGAAGGACCCGATCGAACGGGTGCGGGTCAACCTGGTGCGCGAGCACGGGGTCGGGCCGGAGTTCTTCGACGGCATCGCCGCGGAGGCCGACGAGCTGGCCGCGCGGTTCCGCCAGTTCTGCGTCGACATGCCGACGCCCGGCCCGGAACGGCTGTTCTCCGAGGTCTACGCGGAGGCCTCCCCGTCGATCGAGGCGCAGCGGGAGGCCTTCCTGGCCTACCACTCGAGCTTCGACTCGTGAGCGGTGTCGGTACCGATACGAAGCTCACGCACATGCTCGTGTGCTCACGCACATGTTCGACCGTGTGCGTGAGCACACGACGGTGTGCGTGACCGGGTCCTGGCCGTGCCCCAGCCGTCGGACTACACGGACGGTGCCGCCGGGAGCTGCCCGGAGCCGCGCTCCACGGTGAAGGTGTACGGCGTGCTCACCGTCGGGTCCGGGACGGTCTTGTCGGCCCGCCGGTAGTCGAACTGCACCTCGCCAGGACCTGCGGTCAGCACGCCGTAGCCGTGCTGGACGTCGTAGCCGGAGCGCGCGCCGCCGTCGCCGACCACCATGTTCATCATGATGTCCTGGTTGACCAGGACCTTCCACGTCGCGTCCGACCCGGTCACGGCCGAGATCAGGGAGCGCTTCTGCGCTGCGCCGAGCATGGTGCGGCCGGGATCGTCGGCCTCGCCGCAACCCCCGCCGATCAGGCCGCACGGCTGGGCGTCGCGGAAGGCACGGCTGTCGTAGGAGAACAGCTCGGTGCTCCCCAGCAGCATCGACTTCCGCAGCACCGGATGGTCGACCTGCTCGGGCAGGGGCACCGGCATGTTCTCCGACCACGCCCGCAGCGCGCCGCGCTTCTGCGCCTCGAACCGGGCGGGCGCGAGCGCCGGCCGGCCGTCCACCCCGTCGCGCCACCAGTCGTTGCGGAACTCGTGGTCGTCGTCACGGGCAGGACTGCGTGCGCGGCGGGTTCTCGTAGATCTTGTGGGGGATGGAAGGCCCGACGGAGGAGGGCCGGGGCGGGTAGATCTAGTCGCCGAGGCAGACGACGAGATCGAGGTCCTCGGCGGCCAGCAGCTCGTGGGCCCCGAAGTATCTGTCGACGTACGACTGGCAGGTGAAGAACCCGACCTTCGTCGGCTCGGCCGAGTCGGCCGGCCGGGCCGTGCGGAAGCGGCCGATCGTCGACTCGGTATCGGCCGTGCGGAAGCCGTAGTGGTACTGCTCGCCGGGCGCCCCACCGGTGAACGCGACGTGCACCGTGCCGTCGCCGCCCGCGTCGGGGGTGATCTCGTCGACCAGCTCCGGCGCGGACAGATCGGCGTTGCGCGACACGAGCACCTGCAGCTTGTCGCTCGGACCGCCGCCGGCCACGCGCGTCCACAAGGTGGCGCCGTCGGTGGGCACCCCGCCTGCGGACACCCCGTCCGGGAAGGTGCGGCCGCGGGCGAGCAGGTTGCGAGGCCGGTCCGGGGCGGTGGCGAAGGCCGGCGCGGCGAACGCCTCGGAGAGGGCCACGGAGAAGCCGAGGACGGCCGAACCACGCAGCAAGGAGCGGCGGGAGACCCGCTCGGGGGACGGGTGCGGCAGCACGGCGGGAACCTATCGGCACCCACGAACGGGATCCGCGACGTGACCGTCGGGCGAACGCCGGACGGCGGCGACGAGTACGGAGCCGCAGGGCCGCGACCATGCCAAGATGACGGCGAGGCGACGCTGCCCCGGTCCACCGACCGGGCGCGACCCCGAACCGCCGGCCCGTCACGAGCGGGTCGTCGGGGCACCTTCGACGAGAGGACTCGGGACATGGCCGGTGCCACACTCACCCTGGCGAAAGCGATCAACGACGGACTGCGCGCAGCGATGGAGCGCGACCCCAAGGTGATCATCATGGGCGAGGACGTCGGCAAGCTGGGCGGCGTCTTCCGCGTCACCGACGGCCTGCAGAAGGACTTCGGCGAGCAGCGCGTGCTCGACACCCCGCTCGCCGAGTCCGGGATCATCGGCACCGCGGTCGGCCTGGCCATCCGCGGGTTCCGGCCGGTCTGCGAGATCCAGTTCGACGGGTTCGTCTTCCCCGGCTACGACCAGATCGTCTCCCAGCTGGCCAAGCTGCGCTTCCGCTCGCAGGGCAAGGTGCCGATGCCGGTGGTGGTGCGCATCCCGTTCGGTGGCGGCATCGGCGCCGTCGAGCACCACAGCGAGTCGCCCGAGGCGCTGTTCGCGCACGTCGCGGGGCTGAAGGTGGTCGCCTGCTCCAACGCTCTCGACGCCTACTGGATGATCCAGCAGGCCATCGCCAGCGACGACCCGGTGATCTTCTTCGAGCCGAAGCGGCGCTACTGGGAGAAGGCCGAGGTCGACACCTCGGCCACCCCGATCCCGCTGCATGCCTCCCGCGTGGTCCGCCCCGGATCCGCCCTCACCCTCGTCGGCTACGGGCCCGTGTTGAAGACCTGCCTGGAGGCCGCCACCGCAGCGGAGGCCGACGGGCACGAGCTCGAGGTGATCGACCTGCGCACGCTCTCGCCCCTGGATCTCGGGCCCGTCACGGAGTCGGTGCGGCGCACCGGCCGGTTGGTCGTCGTCGCGGAGTCGCCGCCGGAGGTGTCGGTGGCCGCCGAGGTCGCCGCCCGCGTGCAGGAGGAGTGCTTCCACTCGTTGGAGGCGCCGATCTTGCGGGTCACCGGGTTCGACACCCCGTATCCACCGTCCAAGATCGAGGAGGAGTACCTCCCCGATCTCGATCGCGTGCTCGACGCCGTCGACCGCTCCTTGGCCTGGTGACGACGATGCGACGCGAGTTCGCCATGCCGGACGTGGGCGAGGGGCTCACCGAGGCCGAGATCATCACGTGGAACGTCGCCCCCGGCGACACCGTCACCGTCAACCAGATCCTGTGCGAGATCGAGACCGCCAAGGCCGCGGTCGAGCTGCCGAGCCCGTGGGCCGGCACCGTCGGCGAGCTGCTGGTGGAGCCCGGAGTCACCGTCGAGGTCGGGTCGCCGATCATCGTGATCGAGACCGCGGAGGCCGGGGCACCGGCCGCCGCGCCGGCACCCGCCCCGGCTGCCGAGGAGCAAGGCGCCAAGATCGGCGAGGCCGGCAAGGACGGCCGGATCGCCACGCTCGTCGGGTACGGGCCGCGGCCCGGGTCGGTCACCCGCCGCCCGCGCAAGGGTGCGGCGCCGCCGCCTGCGGAGACGCCCGCTCCCGCCGCCGAGCCGGAGCCCGTGTCGGCCACCAACGGGCATACCACCGTGCCGTTGGCCAAGCCGCCGGTGCGCAAGCTCGCCAAGGACCTCGGCATCGACCTGCGCACGGTCACCCCGTCCGGCGCCGACGGCGTCATCACCAGGGGCGATGTGGAGGCGCACGTCGCCGCACCGGCGGCGCCCGCCCGGCCCGCGGTCCCGTCGACCGGCGGGGAACGCCGCGAACCCATCCGCGGGGTCCGCAAGGCCACCGCAGCCGCCGTCACGGGCAGCGCGTTCACCGCGCCGCACGTCACCGAGTTCCTCACCATCGACATCACCGCGACGATGGAGCTCCGCGACCGCCTCCGCGCCGACCGCGCCTACCGCGACGTCAAGCTCACGCCGCTGGCGTTCGTCGCGAAGGCCGTGTGCCTGGCCGCCACCCGCACCCCCGACCTGAACGCCCGCTGGGACGAGGCCGCTGCCGAGATCGTCTACTACGACCGCGTGCAGCTCGGGATCGCCGCGGCCACACCGCGCGGGCTGATCGTGCCCAAGATCCGCGACGCGGACACGTTGTCGCTGCGCGAACTCGCCGTCGCGCTGACCACGCTCACCGACGTCGCCCGCTCGGGGAAGACGCCGCCCGCGGATCTCGCCGGTGGCACGTTCACGATCACCAACGTCGGCGTGTTCGGCGTCGACACCGGCACCCCGATCCTCAACCCCGGCGAGGCCGGCATCCTCGCGGTCGGCGCGATCAAGCCGATGCCGTGGGTGGTCGACGGCGAGCTGGCCGTGCGCACGGTGTGCCAGCTGGCGCTGTCGTTCGACCACCGGCTCGTCGACGGGGAGCAGGGCTCGCGCTTCCTCGCCGACGTCGGCGCGCTCCTCTCCGACCCTGGGTTGGCGCTCACCTGGTGAGACCGATCCGTGACGCGTAGTCGGGAGCGATCCGCGCACCCCGTTCGTTGAGGGGACATGCCGTTCGTCCTCCTCTACCTCGTCGTCGAGATCCTCGCGCTCGTCGCGCTGGGTTCGGTGATCGGCGTCGGCTGGACCCTGCTGGTGCTGCTCGCCGGCGCGGTGGTCGGCGCATGGCTGGCCCGCCGCGAAGGCATCCGGGCCGCCCAGGCGCTCGCCGAGGCCCTCGCGAGCCGCCGCGTCGCGCACGCCGAGCTCACCGACGGCCTCCTCGTCGCCGCGGCCGGGCTGCTGTTCATCGTGCCCGGCCTGGTCACCGACCTCGCCGGCCTCCTGCTCGTGCTGCCGCCCACCCGCGCGCTCGTCCGGCGTCGCCTGGTGCGCGCCGCCGAGGAGCGTGCGCCCGGGTTGCGCACCGCCCGCATCCGCTCGACCGGCGACATCGTCGACGGCGAAGTGGTCGACGAGCCGGCGGGGAGCCGGGCCGTCATCGAGGGCGAGATCGTGCCGCGGCACTGATCGATCGAGGCGTATCCGCCTCTCTGAACTCCACGCTAGACACCGCGATACTCCGCGATCGACACCGATCGCGGAGTATCGGCGTTTCTAGCCCTTGCGCGAGAGGGATGGATACACCCCGATCCACGACACGCCATCGCGTTCGATAGCCGCTTCTACGGTTTGATCAAGAAACGCAGATACCGTCCGATCGTGGACCCCGTGCGCAATCCGTTCGCACCCGGCGCCGGCCAGCGCCCCCCAGAGCTCGCCGGCCGCGACAAGGAGCTCGACGCGTTCGAGATCGTCCTCGAACGCGTGGCCCGCGGCCGCCCCGAACGCAGCCTCGTGCTCACCGGGCTGCGCGGCGTCGGAAAGACCGTGCTGCTCGGCGAGCTGCGGTCCATGGCCCAGCACGCCGGCTGGGGCGCCGGCAAGATCGAGGCCCGCCCCGATGCCGACCTGCGCCGACCGCTGTCCGCCGCGCTGCACCGCGCCATCCGCGATCTCGCCGTCCGGCATCCGAACGCCGACCGCGTCGACGAGGTGCTGGGCGTGCTCAAGGCCTTCGCCCTGCGCTCCGCCCCGTCCGACGCCAAGCTGCGCGACCGCTGGCAGCCCGGCATCGACGTGCCCGTCCGCAACGGCCGCGCCGACTCCGGCGACATCGAGATCGATCTCGTCGAGCTGTTCACCGAGGTCGCCGGGCTCGCCGCCGACGTCGAGACCGGAATCGCCGTGCTCATCGACGAGATGCAGGACCTCCGACCCGACGACATCTCCGCGCTCTGCGCCGCCTGCCACGAGCTCTCCCAATCGCGCGCGCCGCTCGTCGTCGTCGGCGCCGGGTTGCCGCACCTGCCGGCCGTGCTGTCGGCGTCCAAGTCCTACTCGGAGCGGCTCTTCAAGTACGCGCGCATCGGCCAGCTCGACCGTGCCGACGCCGACTTCGCCCTCCTCGCCCCCGCCGAACGCGAGGACGCCACGTTCTCCCGCGAGGCTCTCGACGCCCTCTTCGAGGCCTCCAGCGGGTATCCCTACTTCGTCCAGGCCTACGGCAAGGCCGCATGGGATGCCGCGCCCCGCAACCCCATCGACACCCTCGACGTGAAGGTCGCGGCGCCCGAGGCCGAGGCCGAGCTCGCCGTCGGCTTCTTCGGATCCCGGTACGAGCGCGCCACCCCCGCCGAACGCGAGTACCTGCGGGCCATGGCCGAGCTCGCCGACGGCCGCGACGAGCCCGTGGCCACCGCCAGCATCGCCGACCACCTCGCCCGACGCGCGTCGTCGCTCTCGCCCGCGCGGGACAGCCTGCTCAAGAAGGGCCTCGTGTTCTCCGCCCAGCGCGGCCAGATCGCGTTCACGGTCCCGCACTTCGGCCGCTATCTCCTCAGCCAAGCCTGATACTAGTCCGAACGAGTGAATCTCGGCTTGGCGGGGAACGGACGTAACACCGACGGCCCGCTGCTCGAATTCCATGTCAGCCCCGCGGTGCTGTCGGACCCCCGACCTGGCAGCCCCGCGGGGCTGTGTTGTCTGTCGGCCGGGGCCGACGGTTCGCCCTGCTTGATTGCCTCGCCTTCGCTCGGCGGTTCGCGGCCCCCTCGAGTCTCCGACTTGCTCCTCCGGTGCTCACTCCACTCGTTCCTCGCTCCGCTGCGCGCCTCCCCCGCAAGTCGGAGACGGGCCACTCACATTCGGGGAACTACCCGCTGCCAGCGCTTACTCCGCCACGGTCTGCTTGCGGGTGCACTCACCCGAACGGGCGTGACGGGTGCAACTCTTCGACTTCGGCGTGTAGTCGCGACAAAGTCGCCCTGCTGCAACCCGGTGGCGGGGCAGTGGCTCTCCTGCCAGGGCATGGGCCGATCCGGCGGCGTCCCGGGAGGGCCGTAGCATCCTCCGGGTGCAGGACCCGAAACTCGAGATCCAGATGCTGCACGACCGGGTCATGGTGAAAGCCGACGGGAGCGGGGAGCGGCGCAGCACTGCCGGCATCGTGATCCCGGCCACCGCCGAGGTCGCGAAGCGTCTGGTCTGGGGTGAGGTGTTCGGCGTGGGCAACCACGTACGCACGGTGCAGGTCGGCGATCGCGTGCTCTTCGCCCGCGACGACCAGTACGAGGTCGAGGTACAGGGATCCACATACCTGGTGCTCCGCGAGCGGGAGCTGCACGCCGTCGCAGCCGAGCGCGCCGAGCACGGCACCGGCCTGTACCTGTGATCACGGGGACCGTTGGGGCACGGTCCCGAGGCTGAGGGGAAACCACACGTCATGCCTGAGCGGCAGGCAACGCCCGGCGACACGACCGCGGACGAACGCGGCGCGCCGGATCTCGACGAGCCCACCGTCGAGGCCCTGCGCGACAGCGCACATCCCGGCACACCTGCCGATCAGACCGGCGCGGCCGGTCCGCCGGATCGACGCCCCGGCCCCCCGGCGCCCCGACCACGGCCCGCCCCGTCCGGCCCCCCGTCGGGCCCGATTCCCGCCGCGCCCCGCCCCGGCAACGGCGGTGGGCCGGCCCGCGGAGCGATGTCCTCGCCGCGTCCGACGAACGCGCCCGGCGTCATCTCCGGACCGATCCCCGTCCATCCCCGGCCTGCCCCCGGCGCGCGACCCCAGCCGGGCCCACAGCGCGGCGACGCGAGCAATGCCGCCGAGCCGCAGATTACGCCACCCCAGGCCGGTCAGGAGTCCGTGAGCGGCGCGCCGAAGCCTGGCGATGCCGAGCAGCCCACCGCCGAGCCCACCGGCGCACAGGACGCTCCAGAGGCCGCCGCCACTCCCAACGGTGCCCCGGCCGCGCAGAACGTCGAGCCGCCACCGACCGGCAACGAGAGCACGGTCGTGCTGCCCCCCGAACCGGTCAGCGCGTGGTTCGAACCGTGGGCCGACGATCCGACGCAGGCGCTGCCGCTGATGTCCGCAGCCAACGGCACCCCCACCGAGATGCCCATCGACGAGGGCCCCACCCGGCCCAGCGCGCTGCCCGGGCCGCCGAACCAGGCGCCGATCTCGCAGGCCATGGCTTCGGTCGATCCGGTGACCGAGCGCATCCCCGTGCCCCAGCAGGCGCGGCCTCCGGTCGATCCACCGGGGCCGTTCGACGGCGGCGACGGCGACGAGCCGGCCCGGCCACGGCGCCGTGGCCGTAAGGCACTGTTGGCCGTCGGCGGCCTCGTGGTGCTGGCCGGCCTCGCCTACGGCGGCGACCTGCTGCTGAGCCAGGGCGCGATCCCCCGTGGCGTGACGGTCGCGGGCGTGTCCGTCGGCGGGCTGGCGCCGGCCGCCGCCGAGCAGCGACTGCGCGCGGAGATCGAGCCACGCACCACGCGACCGGTGGAGGTGCGGCTCGGCGAGGCCACGAGCACGCTCGACCCGCAGGCCGCGGGTCTGGCGGTCGACTGGCCGGCCACGATGACCACGGCCGGCGAGCAGCCGCTCAACCCGATCACGCGCCTCACCTCGCTGTTCGAGCCGCGCGCCGTCGGCGTCGTGTCCGCGGTCGACGAGGCCCGGCTCGATGCCGCGCTCACCGAGCTGGCGCCGACCGTGGACCGCCCCGCGGCCGAGGGCAACGTGCGGTTCGAAGGGCTCACCCCGGTGGCGGTCGCCCCCGCGCCCGGTGAGCAGCTGGACATCCCGACCGCCGCCGGGATCGTGCGTCGCGACTGGGTGTCGGGCACGGAGATCGAGCTGCCGCTCGCGACGATCCCGCCGCTGACCACGTCCCAGGGCGTGGCGAAGGCGATCGAGGACGTCGCGAAGCCCGCGATCGCGGGCCCCTTCACGGTGACGGGTGAGGGCGGCAGTTCGATCACCCTCACCCCGCAGCAGATCGCGACCGTGCTGGCGTTCAAGCCGGCGGGCGCGAACGGTGAGCTGGTCGGCGAGGTGAACCCGGCAGCGCTCGAGCAGGCCGTGGGGCAGACGTTCGTCGCGTCGGAGACCCCCGGACGGAACGCCTCCATCGACTTCGCCACGGGCGCACCCGTCATCGTGCCGTCCCAGGACGGCCGCGGCGTCGACTACGCGGCCACCGCGGTGGCGATGGGTCCGCCGCTGATCGGCAGGGGCCAGCGCCAGGTGACGGCGGTCTACGCCGAGAAGCCGGCCGAGCTGACCACGGAGAAGCTCAAGGAGCTCGGCATCACCGGGCTGGTCAGCGAGTTCACCACGCGCGGGTTCGCCGCCGACTCGGGACTCAACATCAAGCGCGCTGCCGAGCAGGTCAACGGGACGGTCATCCAGCCGGGCGAGACGTTCAGCCTGAACGCCAGGACCAACCCCCGCGACGCGACGAACGGCTACGTCGAGGCCGGGATCATCGAGGACGGGCACCCGGCCCGGGGCATCGGCGGCGGCGTCTCGCAGATCGCGACCACGCTCTACAACGCGGCGTACTTCGCCGGGCTGACTCTCGTGGAGCACAAGGAGCACAGCTTCTACATCAGCCGCTATCCCCCGGCTCGCGAGGCGACGGTGTTCGACAACATCATCGACCTCAAGTTCCGCAACGACTCGGATACCGCGATCATGATCCAGACGGTGTGGACGCCGTCGACGATCACGGTGCGGATGTTCGGCACGAAGTACTACGAGGTCACGTCGGTCCCGGGCCCGCGCACCCTGCCCACCGAGCCGAAGACGGTGACGATCCCCAGCGGGGAGTCGTGCTCGCCCAGCAAGGGCGCGCCGGGGTTCACCGTGACGGACACCCGTACTCTGCGCGACCTCAGGACCGGGGAAGTGCGCACCGACCCCACCCGCACCGTGCGTTACAACCCGTCCCCAATAGTGGAGTGCGGAGACTGAGCCAGGACTTTCGCGACAAGCGTCGCGTTCGTACCCTCGAAATCTCATCAGCGTCGACGAGATCGGGGATGCGCATGCGGATCGCGGACGTGTTGAAGAGCAAGGGCAACGAAGTGGCGACGGTGGCACCGAGCACCACGGTGGCCGAGCTGCTGGCGCTCCTTGCCGAGTACAACATCGGCGCGGTCCCTGTCGTCGACGGGGACGCCGTCGTGGGCATCGTGTCCGAACGTGACATCGTCCGCCGGCTGCACAGCAGTGGCACGGGGCTGCTGGAGACGGCCACGTCGGAAATCATGAGCACGCACGTGACCTCGTGCGCGCCGGGAGACCAGGTGGCCGACCTCGCCCGGATCATGACCGAGCGCCGGTTCCGCCACATGCCGGTCGTGGTCGACGAGAAGCTCGTCGGCATCGTGAGCATCGGCGACCTGGTGAAGGCCCGCATCGACCTGCTGGAGAGCGAGCGGGAGCAGCTGCAGAGCTACATCGCCGGCTAGCCGACCGTGGTTGCAGCAAAGCCACTTCCACGCAGGAATCTGGCGTGGAAGTGGCTTTGCTGCCCCGGGGACCGGACAGTCAGAAGGACGCCTCGTCCAGCTCCATCAGGCTGTTGTCGGTGTTCTCGATGATCGCCTTCTGCGCCGTGAGCAGCGGCAGCTGGGTCTTGGCGAAGAACCGGGCCACCGCGACCTTGCCCTCGTAGAACGACTTGTCCTTGGCGGACACGTCGCCACCGAGCGCGCCGAGGGCGATGTCGGCCTGGCGCAGCAGCAGCCAGCCGATGAGCAGGTCGCCGACCGCCATGAGCAGCCGGACGCTGTGCTGGCCGACCTTGTAGATGCTGTCCGGCTCCTCGACCGACTTCATCAGGTAGCCGGTGAGCGCGCCGAACATGCCCTGCACGTCGCCCAGCGCCGTGGCGAGCAGCGCCCGCTCCTCCTTGAGCCGGCCGTTGCCGGACTCGGCGTCGAGGAACGCCTGGATCTCGCCGGTGACGTGGCCGAGCGCCTGCCCGTTGTCGCGGACGATCTTGCGGAACAGGAAGTCGAGCGACTGGATCGCCGTGGTGCCCTCGTACAGCGAGTCGATCTTGGCGTCGCGGATGTACTGCTCGATGGGGTAGTCCTGGAGGAAGCCGGAACCGCCCAGCACCTGCAGCGACTGCACGAGCTGCTCGGTGGCGCGCTCCGAGCCCACACCCTTGACGATCGGCAGCAGCAGGTCGTTGACCTTCTCCGCCAGCGAGCCGCCTGGATTGTCGTCAGCAGGGCCGTTCTGCGCGGCGATGCGGACCTCGTCCTGGAACGTCGAGGTGTAGATGTAGACCGCGCGCAGGCCCTCGGCGTAGGCCTTGTTCTGCATCAGCAGGCGGCGCACGTCGGGGTGGTGGGTGATCGTGACGCGCGGGGCCGTCTTGTCGAGCATCTTCGGCAGGTCGGCGCCCTGCACCCGCTCCTTGGCGTACTCCAGCGCGTTGAGGTAGCCGGTGGAGAGCGTGCCGATGGCCTTCGTGCCCACCAGCATGCGCGCGTGCTCGATGACCTGGAACATCTGCGCGATGCCGTCGTGCACCTCGCCGAGCAGCCAGCCGACCGCCGGGGTGCCGTGCTGGCCGAACGTCAGCTCGCACGTGGTGGAGGCCTTGAGGCCCATCTTGTGCTCGACGTTGGTGACGAAGGCGCCGTTGCGCTCGCCCGGCTCGCCCGTCTCCGGGTCGAAGTGGAACTTGGGCACGAGGAACAGCGACAGGCCCTTGGTGCCTTCACGCGCACCCTCGGGGCGGGCGAGCGTGAGATGCATGATGTTCTCGGTCATGTCCTGCTCGGCCGAGGTGATGAAGCGCTTCACGCCGTCGATGTGCCAGGTGCCGTCCTCCTGCTTGACGGCCTTGGTGCGCCCGGCGCCGACGTCGGAGCCCGCGTCGGGCTCGGTGAGCACCATCGTGGCGCCCCAGCCGCGCTCGATCATGAGCTCGGCCCACTTCTTCTGCTCGTCGGTGCCGTTCTTGTGCACGACGCCCGCGAAGTTCGGGCCCGCCATGTACATGAACGCGGCGGGGTTGGAGCCCAGGATCAGCTCGGCCGCAGCCCACTGCACGGTGGGCGGGATGCCGTAGCCGCCCAGCTCCTCCGGCAGACCGAGCCGCCACCACTCGCCGTCGATGAGCGCTTTGTACGCCTTCTTCATCGACTCCGGCATCGTCACGGAGAAGGTCTTGGGGTCGTAGACGGGCGGGTTGCGGTCGGCGTCGGCGAACGACTCCGCCAGCGGACCGATCGCCAGAGTGTTCAGCTCGCGCAGCGTGTCGCGCGCGCCGTCGAGATCGAGGCTGTCGAACGGGGCCGACCCCAGCCGGTCCTGCACGCGGAAGACCTCGAAGAGGTTGAACTCGATATCGCGCAGGTTGCTCTTGAAGTGGCCCATGGCCCTTCGCTCCTCACCGCATCATTGCTACTCGTCGGTAACCCCATCGTATTACTGATGGGTAACCCGGACAAGCAGTGACCGGCCACCGCACGTCACCGGACGGGGGATCACACGTTCGGGCTGCATCGTTGTGCGCATCGAGCCCGTGACGCATGGTGCTGATGAGCACAGTGAGACTGATGGGAACGATGGGGGCAGCGGATGGCGCTTGCCGGGCTTCCGCGGCGACGCCTCCTGACCGGTGGCCTCGTCCTCGCGGGCAGCTCGATGCTGCTGGGCGGCGGTTCCGCTGCGGCCGCGGAACCGCCGCCGATCCTCGGCTGCGACGCGTGGGGGGCCCGCCCGCCCAGCGAACCGGTCAAGATCTGGGACCAGCGCCCGGTCAAGATCCTCGTCCACCACACCGCCACGCCGAACGTCGTCGACTTCAGCGGCACCGCGGCCGTCGCACTCGCCGTCGCCATCCAGAAGTTCCACATGGACCACCGCGGCTGGCTCGACACCGGCCAGCACTTCACGATCAGCCGCGGCGGCGTGCTCATGGAGGGCCGGCACCGCAGCCTGGAGATCCTGCGCGCCGGCCGCCAGCAGGTCGAGGGCGCGCACTGCACCGGCCAGAACGTCGTGGCCATCGGGATCGAGAACGAGGGCCTCTACATCGACACGGCCCCGCCGAAAGCGTTGTGGGACCGGTTGCGCCAGACCTGCGCCTTCATCTGCACCCAGTACGGCATCGCGCCGACCGAGCTCTACGGCCACCGCGATTTCAAGGACACCGCCTGCCCGGGCGAAAACCTCTACGGGTCGCTGCCCCGGCTGCGCAGCGAGGTCGCGAGCCTGATGGGCCGGCGGATCGACGCCGTCGAGACGGCGCCACCGCGCTGGCCGTTGCTGCGCATCGGTGACCGGGGGCCGGCCGTCCGCGCCGCCCAGCAGCTGCTGCACCTGCCCGTCGACGGCGCGTACGACCAGCGCACCGCCGACGCCGTGCGGATGTTCCAGGCCGCGCACCGCACCGAGGAGATCAACGGGGTCCTCGGCGGCGAGACCTGGCCACTGCTCGTCGCCGGGGCATCGAACGGGCCTGCTGTGCTGAACGCGGCGGGCATCATCCCGCCTCCCCCGTCACCGACGGATCCAGCCGCGGTCCGCGGCCGTTGACGACACCGCGAGCGGGCATGCTGATCACATGACCGACACCGCCACCAAGGCGACCGAGCTGCTGCGCCTGCACACCGATCTCGAGCTGCTGACCGTCGTGAACGTCTGGGACGCGATCTCCGCGAAGGTGGTGGCCGCCACCCCCGGCACCACGGCAATTGCCACGGCCAGCCACAGCATCGCCGCAAGCCACGGCTACCCCGACGGGGAGGCGATCCCGCGGGATCTCATGATCGAGGCGGTCGGGCTGATCGCGCGGTCGGTCGAGCTGCCCGTCTCCGCGGACCTCGAGGGCGGGTACGGCGACGCGGGCGGCACGATCGCCCGCGCGATCGACGTCGGGATCGTCGGCGCGAACCTCGAGGACCAGATGAAGCCGCTCACGGACGCCGTCAAGGCGGTCGAGGCGGCGGTGGCGGCCGGGGAGAAGGCCGGCATCCGGTTCGTCCTCAACGCCCGCACCGACGTGTTCCTGCGCGCGGGCGACCGCGATCCGGAGGAGGTGCTCGCCGACGCGATCGAGCGCGGCCGCGCGTACCTCGACGCCGGTGCCGCGTGCTTCTTCGTGCCGGGCAGGCTCGACGAGACGACGGTCGGACGGATCGTCGAGGCGCTCGGACAGCAGCGGATCAGCATCATCGGCGCTCCCGGGTCGATCCCGCTGGCCACGGCTCAGCGGCTCGGGGTCGCGCGGGTGTCGTACGGCCCGTTCAGCCAGAGCGTCGCCCTCACCGCGCTCCAGAAGCTGGTCGAGGACGTGCACGCGGGCGGCGGGCTGCCCGCCGATCTGCGCTTCCTGAACTGATCGTGGCGGGCGTCACGACCCCGACGGAGGGCGATCTGCGGCGTCGGTAGCCTGGGCGGAGCTGCCGAGATCGGATCGTGATCCGGGTCGGCGGTGCCAGACTCCGCAGCCGGGGGGAAACGCATCGTGACCACACGGGCGTCGGCGGGCGGGTTCCGGCAGGGGATCACCGAGCCCGGCCCACCGGGTGTCGACGGTTCACCGCCGGCCCTGCGTGCCGTTCGCGATGTTGCCGCTGCGCCCGAGTCGGTGCGACGGGTGGATGTCGTCGGTCCGGGCGGGCACGGCAAGACCGTGCTGCTCGATGCGTTGGCGACGGCGTTCCGGGCAGCCGGGATCGCGGTGCGCACCGATCTGCCGGCGGACGGGCTCGGCGCCGCCGAGGCGCTGCTGGTCGACGACGCGCACCTGCTCGGGGCCGATGACCTGCGCCGGCTGGCGACGCTGACCGGCGGCTGGCTGGTGGTGGCGCACCGGCCGTGGCCGCGCTCGCTCGAGCTCACCGCGTTGGGTGCCGCGCTGGCGGCCCGGCGGGCACCGGTCGTGCTCGGCCCGCTCGACGCCACCGGCGTCGCTGTCCGGGCCGAGCGGTTGCTGGGCCGGCGGCTCGAGGACCGGTCCGTCGCCGCCGTCCTGGACCGGACGGGCGGGGTGCCGTTGCTGGTGGACCGCCTGCTGACCGCGACCGACGGCGAGGCCGGGATCGTCGCGCAGCTGGGCTACGCGTTGGCGGCGCAGCCGGCGGGCGCGGTGGAGCTGCTGCTGCACCTGGCCGCCGGCGCGCCGTTGGACGCGGAGCTGCTCGTACCGCTGCTCGGCCTCGGCACCACCGCGGAGCTGGACGAGCCGGTGGAGTCCGCCGTGGCCGCCGGGCTGCTCGCCGCCGACGGGCGCGCGATCCCCCTCGTGTCGGCCGCCGTACTCGCCCGCACCCCGCCGGCCACGCGGACAGCGGTACGGCGGGCGCTCGCCGAGCGCGAGCTGGATCGCGGCGGCGATGTCGTCGGTGCGGCCAGGGGACTGGTGGGCAGCGGGGCCGCCGGCCCGCGGATGGCGGAACTGTTCACGACCGCGGGCGATCTGCTGTTGCGCGCGGGCGCGCCGGACGCCGAGGCGATGTTCGCGGCAGCAGCCACCGCCGGCACCCCGCCGCTCGCCGTGGCCGCCCGCCGGGCCCACGCCGCGCTCGTCCGCGGGGACGGCGATGCGGCGCTCGCCGAGGCGGATCGGGTGCTGTCCGCCGCCGATCAGGTGGCGCGCGAGGACGTCGCGCTCGCCGGCACCGTCGCGGCCGCCGTGCTGGCCCGACGCGGGCTGCTCGCGCGCAGCGCCGAGCTGTACCGCTACGTCGACTCGGTGACGGGGCGCGCGTCGGCGCTGGCCGTGCCGGTGCTGGTCGGCATCGGCGCCGCGCTCGAGACCCGGGCACAACCGACCGGGGCGCCGACCCTGCTCGCGGGCGCCGAGGACCTGGTGGCCGACGGGATCCGCGAGTCGGTCGGCGGCTCCCCGACGGCGGCGTTGTCGCTGCTCACCAGGGCGGCGGCGATGATGGAGGCGGACGCGCGGGCCGTGCTGCTGCCCGACCATCCGGCGGCGCTGGCGGCGATCGTCGCCGTGCACTGCGGCGAGCTGGACGTGGCCCGCTCGGTGTTGGAGCGGACGCTGCGCTCCCGGATGGGTGGCCGCGCGGCGGCCGCGCGGCACCGGTTGTTGCTGGGCTGGATCTCGCTCGCCCGGGGCGCGGTGCCGGCGGCGAAGGCGGCGCTGACGGGCGTCGGGCTCGGCCTGGAGCCGCGGGACGAGTTCCTGGCTGCGGCGCTCGAGGTATCACTGGCCCGTCGCACCGGCGACCTGGCCGCGCTGATCCCGGCGTGGGGCCGGGCCCGGGAGGCGGTCGTGCGCCATCCCGTCGATCTCTACATGCTGCACGGGCTGGGCGAGCTGACGATCGCGGCGACCCGGCTGCGGGAACCGAGCTGGGTCGCGCCGCACCTCGACGAGGCCGATGCGCTGCTGGGCCGGCTCGGCGATCCGCCGCTGTGGGCGGCCCCGCTGCACTGGGCCCGGCTGCAGGCCGCGATCCTCTCCGAATCCCGCGACCAGGCCGCTCGCCATGCCGCCGCGCTGGGTCGCGCGGCCGGGGGGAGCCGCTACGCCGCCGCCATGGCCGCCGCGGCTCCGCACTGGGTGCGCATGCTCGACGCCGACATCGACCCGGAGGGGGTCGAAGCGGCCGCACGCGGCCTGCACGCCGTCGGCATGGCGTGGGAGGGCGGGAAGCTGGCCGGGCAGGCCGCGATCCGTACGCGTGACCGCAAGGCGATGTCGGCGCTGCTGCAGACCGCGCGGGCGCTGCAGTCGAGCAGCCCCGGCCAGGACGTGGCCCCCGACGCCGAGACCCCGCCGTCGGGGATCTCGATGGTGGCTGCACCGCCCCGTGAGCCGGCGCCCGCCGAGGAGCCGAGCGGGCCGCTGAGCGAGCGCGAGCGCGAGGTCGCGGCCCTGCTCGTCGACGGCAAGACCTACAAGGAGATCGGCGAGCAGCTGTTCATCTCGGCGAAGACCGTCGAGCACCACGTCGCGCGCATGCGGCAGCGGTTGGGCTCGACGAGTCGTGGGGAGCTGTTCGCCCAGCTGCGCCAGATCGTGGGGTAGCCCCGCCCGCCAACCGGAGGTGACCACCGTGTCCGAGCGCTACGGGGCCCAGTTCGGCCCCGACATCACGTTCCTCGGCGTGCCCCGGTGCACGTGGTCGGATCCGTCGACCTACGCCGGCGCCGACGTCGTGATCCTCGGCGCTCCTTTCGACGGCGGCACCTCGCACCGGCCGGGCACCCGGTTCGGGCCGCAGTTCATCAGGCAGAGCTGCTACCTCCCCCACGACGGCTCCCGGCCGTCGCTGGCCCTGCGGGTCGACGGTTTGGGCACCGATCTCGTCGTGCGCGACGCGGGCGACGTCGAGATGTACTCCGGCGACGCCGAGCGCTCGGTGCGTGACCTGCAGGCCGCGGTCCACACCGTCACGAGCAACGGCGCGATCCCGCTGGTGCTCGGCGGCGATCACACCATCGCCTGGCCCGATGCCGCCGGCGTCGCCCAGCACCTCGGGCAGGGCCGCATCTCGATGATCCACTTCGATGCGCACGCCGACACCGGTGACATCGAGTTCGGCTCGCTCGTCGGGCACGGGCAACCCATGCGCAGGCTGATCGAGTCGGGCGCGCTGCGCGGCGACCGCTTCCTGCAGATCGGGCTGCGCGGCTACTGGCCCGGCCCCGAGACGCTCGCCTGGATGGCCGAGCAGGGGATGCGCTCCTACGAGATGACCGAGATCGTCGCGCGCGGCCTCGAAACCTGCCTCACCGAGGCGTTCGGGATCGCCACCGACGACTGCGACGGGGTGTTCCTGTCCGTCGACATCGACGTCTGCGATCCGGGGCACGCCCCGGGCACCGGCACGCCCGAGCCCGGCGGGTTGACCGCGCGCGAGCTGCTCGACTCCGTGCGCCGGATCGCCTACGAGCTGCCCGTCGTCGGCATCGACGTCGTGGAGGTCTCGCCGCCCTACGACCACGCCGACATCACGTCGTTCCTGGCCAACCGGGTGGTGCTGGAGGCGTTGTCGGGCATCGCGCGGCGCCGCAAGGACGCCGCCGACGGCACGACGTGGGACCCGCACCAGCCGCTGCTCGACGGGCGCACCTGACCAGCTGTCAGAGGTAGGCCAGGCGGCGGACCAGCCGGTCCGCAACGCCGGGTGGCCAGGGCAGCGCCGTCGACACGATGCGCTGATGGGCGAGCCCGTGCAGCGCAACCCACAGCACCATCGCGTCGGCCATGGGATCGGTGCTCGACGACCGCCCGGCCGTGACACAGGCCTGCAGCCGGCCGACGAGGTCGGCGAGCGCGGCCTGCCCGAGTGCAGCGACGTCGTCGCGGGCGATCACCTCGTCGGCCATGGCGCGCTGCGCGTTCCAGATCCCGCCGAGCATGACGAGGTAGCGCTGCGGGTGCGCGGCCGCGTAGTCCAGGTAGGCGGTGCACCAGGCCAGCATGCCGGTGACGGGATCGTCGGCGGCCGTGGCCGCCAGGTGTGCGGTGAGCGCGTCGAACTCCTCCTGCACGACGGCGAGCAGGATCGCCTCGCGGTCGGCGAAGTGCGCGTAGATCGACGGGGCGGAGATGCCGGCCTGCCGGGCGACCGCGCGGAGCGTGACCGCACCGGCGTCACCGGTCTCGTCGAGGAGCTCGGCTGCGCTGCGGACGATGTCGCCACGCAGCTGGCCGCCCTGACCGCGGGCGTTGCGGGTCCTGCCGGTGGCTGGAGGCATACGTAAGTTTACATCCGTTCGGTCTGGACATCGGTTGACTAACACCTGTAACTTTACATGAGTTAGTTCAATGAACCGGAGGCTCCGATGTCCATCGCCACTCCCGTCCGCCAGACCCGCATCACGTCCGTCCACATCGCCGCATGGGCCGTGCCCGTGATGGTCGTCGGCCAGTTCGCGATGCTCGCGATCATCCCGCTCGCCTACGTCCTCGTCCGCACGTTCCGCGACGCCCGCCTGCACGCGCTGCGCTGGTGGGCGACCGGGCTCGGCGTCGCCTATGCGACCCCGCTCGTGCTGTGGGCGATCGGGCCCGACCGCGCGCCGAGCCTGTCCAAGGACATGCACCCGGCGCTCGCCGCGGTGATCGTCGCCGTCGGCGTGGCGTACGCCATCGGCCTGCTCGTGGTGCGGAACCGTCAGCGCGGGAGCTGAGCCAGGATCCCTTCACAGCTGCGCACCACGAGGCGCGAGAGATCCGACACCGCACGGCTGGACATCGGGCTCTCCGCCCGCCGGGCCCAGCGCGAGGCCGCGTCCAGCGCCGCCATGCGCAGCTCCTGCGGGTGCGCGGTGGGTTCCACGCCGAGCCGGGCGGCCGCGGTGCCACCCTCGCCGCCGACCAGCCGCTCGGCCTCCTCGATCACCTCTGTAGGCAGTGTGATCGCGCCGGAGCGCAGCGTGGACAGCAGCCGGAGCTCCGCGAACTCGTGCGCTCCGGCCAGGATCCGCTCCACCTCGGCAGCCAGCGGGGCCGACGCCGGCCGCGGCTCCCTGGCCAGCACCAGGTCGATCGCGAGCAACGCCGAACGGGCCTTGAGCAGGTCGCGCCGCTCGGCGAACTGGGTGGCCAGCACGGTGCGCAGGTCGTCGAGCCCACTGCGCTTGACGAGCTCGGCGGAGATCGCGGTCGGGTCGGTCATGCCCTGCCGGATGAGCGTGGTGGACAGGCGCACCCCGAACAGGCCGAACCGCTCCATCAGCTTGCCGCGCGTCTCCGCGTCGGGCCCGTTGGAGGCCGGGTCGAGGTCCATCGTGGAGAACCGGTCGACCGACAGCAGCATCCCGTCGAGCTCGCTGCGCGGCATGCCGGCGAGGGCCGTCAGCGCCGCGAACTCGTGCTGGCGCATGGTGCGGCCGGTCTCGGCGAGCAGCCCCGCCACCGCGACGACGGTCTGGCAGAGCGAGCGGATCTTGTCGTCCTGCCGGTAGCGACGGGCGATGCGGCGCGCGGAGCTGAGCGCGTCGAGCCGGCCGACGCCGATCTCGTCGGCCCGTGACAGCACGGCGATCGTGTTGATCGGGGTGGCCCGCGCCACGCCCTGGTCGTAGAAGGACTCGAGGAAGTCCATGTCCGTGGCGTGCAGGTGGCGCATGAGGTAGATGACGGCGTCGGCCTGGCTCGGCGAGTCCTCGGGCGCGAGGAACGCGCCGGCGCGTGCCGAGGTGTCCTTCGACAGGGACGCGATGCCGGGGGTGTCGATGAGGGTCTGCGCGCGCAGGCTCTGCGACGGCCACTGCACCTCGAGCTTCTCGATCTGCTCGACGGGTGTGTGCAGCAGGTCGAACGACAGCCCGCCGCCGGCCCGGCTGATCGTGAGCTGCTTGGGTGCCGCGGCCCGCGGGAACATCGTGACCTTCGGTACCTGCGCATCGACGTACCAGGTGACCACGCGCGTGCACTCGCCCGCGTCGGTCGGTGCGATCGCCTCGCCCACCAGCGCATTGAGCAGCGTCGACTTGCCGGCCTTCACCTTCCCGGCGATGGCGACGCGCAGCGGCTCGTCGAAGCGGGCGAGGTTGTGCTGCAGCCAGCCGGCGGCGGCTCCGCTGTCGCGG
>Ga0307513_10001823_pt1 | contig 30241 bp, 27 predicted proteins | sample 15_EM_MG_FD_202174 | JGI IMG/M metagenome (GOLD analysis project Ga0307513, IMG submission 202174) | Populus trichocarpa ectomycorrhiza microbial communities from riparian zone in the Pacific Northwest, United States - 15_EM | ecosystem: Host-associated > Plants > Roots > Unclassified | place... | reverse complement strand
GACGCCTGTGCCTGTCCAGGCACCCCTTTTACCCCCCGCCCCTCGTACGGTGTCTGCTCGGACCGAGCGGTGAAATAAACAAAAATGAGGAGAGGGGTAGAGAAGTTCAAAAACGTAAATAGCCCCAAATTGAAGCACAGGAGGGTAGAAACTTGCGGGTGAGAGTCTTGCCGTAGAAATGGGGGCATTCCTCCTAAGTATTGTACTCCACCATATATAACGCGTCCCCCACCCCCTTCGCAAACCTGTCCCTCATTCAAAGACTACCTGCCTCAGGAAGACATGCTACCGCCCAACGGCCAACTCTGTGAGTTATCAGATTAATCATCAAACTTTGTGTTCCCCTCCTACGCTAGTCGCCGGAGAAAACATGAGCACCTTCGAGATCTTTCACCGAATGGGCAAGACCCCACCTCCGCAAGTCTTTTCATCAAGCCGCGATGGCTGGCATGACCAAGCAACATCCCAGCAGCAACATCGTGGCTCCCTCTCCGAACAGGTACCCTCTCCATGGCGACATGATCGCAGTGATGGCAATGTTGGCTTCTGCGCTCCTGGTATTGGCAGTGCCAGGCCGGCGCAGAACACCATGCCTGATGACGGCAGCTCCCCCAGAGGCCTTGAGCGGAGCTCCCAGTATGGCACCACGGACCCGTACGGTACCGTGGACTCGTATGGTACTGCAGGCTCGCATGGCACTGTTGACTCGTATGGTGCCGCGGGTTGGTACGGCGGTAGCAATGCTAGCTGCCCCCAGCTGGGGACCATGAGTTTGGGCAGCAGGTAAGCTATCTCCCCTCTTGCACTCGTAACGTAACAATGATTTAACAACCCCTTGATCTGATAGTCCCCCGGAATACTTGTACCAAATCCCCTTCACTATCCCTCAAGTAGCCTCCCCTACCGCCTTTAGTCCCACCCCATCCGACTACCAACATCGCTCGCCCATCCAAGCTGTCGTATACACTACCCACCAGACAGACGGCTACTTCGCCCATAATCCCAACCACGCGCGATATCCCGTTGGACAAGAACAGAAGCCGGCCAGTGGTCGCCAAGGGCAGGAACCTTATCCCGACCCAAACACCGGCATCCTCGTGGTTTCCCCCCCCCCTCCTCCTCGTCCTCCTCCTCCTCCTCCATACCAGCCCACGCGCCGCAGTGAGAAAGGAGGCACTGTGGCCGGTCCAAACCCGGGCCCTCATGTATGTAGCTGTGGGACAAAATTTGGACGCCAGACGGACTTGGAACGACACCTGTGGACGTCTAAAAGGCATAATAAACATCCGCGCGGACCGGCTTGCCCAGTGGACCGTTGCAGCTATCCCTTGAGCTTCACAAGGGCTGATAACTTCAAGGTTCATTACATGAAGCAACACGGGGCCACCAAGGCTGAGGCGGATGAATACATTAGGAATTGGAAGGATTAGCGTACGCCCAAGGCCCCCGGGGGAACCGAGTGATCATGTCGATGTGGCGATGGGAGAGTGTGGTAGTGAAGAGCGGTGGTGTTTGATCAAGGCATACGGTGGTAGAGCAGGGTGGAGAAGGAGAGTGGAGAAGCGGGGGTAGGAGGGTGAAGGGAGTTACCAGTTCAAGCGCTAGCGCCATCCTTTGATTGTACAGCCTTGGCAGTGGGAGGGGGTTTTCACCAGTGATTTGAGCGAGGCTCTACTTTTGTACAGTACTGGTACAGTACAGGTTGCAACCGGTCGATGGGCAGTCGAGTCAGCAGCGTTTTTTTCTCCCATCCCATTGCTTTTTATTCGTTGCCAGGTATTTTACAAGCTGTGCTGTGATCTAACCTATTTTTTATTATTTTTTCTTCCCTTCCTATCTTTCTTCTTGTTTGCACAATGGAATGATTGTTTCCCGGGATATTGTGGATCACTCGGGGCCTTTTGAAATGTGATGGAATTCCGTGAGAAAATGTGCTCGTGCTTCCCAATCAACATTTGCTTTTCCTAGTTGCAGTATCGAGGCCCAGCTAGTTCTTTCCTACGATACCGAAGGAGTAGGGTAGGGAACAGTTAACGTGAACGACAGGGAGTATGATAGATCCACCGCAGTCCTCTTATTGCAAGATTTAATAATTGCCAGTACTTTTTACCCACTTCGGTCCATCCTGACTACAATGATGGAAACTCCATTCCAATATGGTCGAACAGGACCGTGAGACGGAAATTGGAATGGCACTCCATACATGTTAATACCATATAAATAATTAGAGTAGAGATTCTATGGCAAAATCTGTTAGAATTACCAGTAATCAGGGCCTGGGTTATAACGCCTTTTAAATAATTGCTTCCCGGTACGTCTCCGAGGGCATTGTAAACTTCTGCCACTATTTGTTTCTTACTGAGAAATAGAAAGAGAGAGCTAGCGCAGCCTTTGCAAGGGCTCGTAGTACTTTGAAGGATATGCGAACTTTATGACACAGCTGCACACGAATTGTATTATATTCCTTACGGTAGGTTATTATATACTAAGCGCTGCGCCATTTACAGTGCTGCGTCCGTAGTACCAATTTGTTAGCGGAGCCCCCCCCCCCCCCCACCGAGTGCGATTCCAAGATTAAAAGATGCAGTTTCGAATTAACTCTCTAATTGTTGATCGCTGGTACTGACCACTACCCGGGAGGTGGTTGGGTGGGTTGAGGTTAGGTTTCTGGCGGCCTGGTGTTCACAGTGGTTTGTGGATCCACCACTCGTATGAAGCCATTAAAATGTCCGATTACAACGGTCTTGTCTGGTAAGCATGATTTCTCACGAGACTATCACAAAGTTGAGCACCAGCATTTCTTATATTACAATTTCTTTGTTCAGGTATTAGTGGTGGCTTTATAATCATGGAATACAGTGATTGGAACGCCTTAAAATGTCGCAAACGAGCGGGGTAAATGCTCTTAGCACAGTATATCTATCTAACAGATTCTAACCACCACCCCACGCCGTCATTTTGAGACCTCGTGCTTCGAGCCCTTATCGGGGACTAGAGGGACGGGAGGTTGTCTCTCGTTTCCCTTACCCCCTTGGCTTAATCCAGGCGCGCTGGGATGGGCCACGGGTTGGTCGGGCTTTAGTCTACCCAATGACGCGATTGCCGGAAGGTTGTTTCTACGCCGCCCAACAGCCTACTCGAGTAGCCCGAACGTACCAGATACTGTTACGCAGGGGCGTGTGTTCCTGCTCACAAGCCGGCGAAATGGGTTTGGTTCATTTTACGTCGCACGTTCCAACCCTTCACAAAACTCCCTTCAGACACAACGGGCCAATAGTAAAACGCTGTCTTAAATATTGCTTTTTCGAAGTTCGCCTTTAGCAGGCAACAAGCAGGACGCCCGCCTACCGGTATGCACAGAAGTGAACTTCTTTGAGTAAATTACCCTACCTTCCACTACGCTCATTCCTTTGCGGTGACAATCCGGTACTGTACGTAAATCTAGATGCGTGAGTGAGGTTGGATATTGCTCCTCTACCCATCGCTTCCCGCACATGGAGCCGGAGCTCCCTCCTTAAATTACAGTTCTCAAGAATTTAAGCAATCATAAAAGCTGAACTAGTTTCTCCAGCAAGCTATTCCTTCATATCAACCCCGCCTTTGCCTTGTGCCTAGAGCCAAACAGTACCTTGCTCAGACATAACAAATGAGTTATGCGTCCGGTCCCAGTAATAGATAAAAATGCCAGTCCATTCAAATTCACCTTTTCCATTTTCCTAAACCCAAGAATAGCTTCGCTAGGTAATATCCCTTTGGGGTGAAGCTCTAGCAGTGCATGGCATCAATATGGCCGGGGTCCGCCGTCGACCGTAGCATATAACCTCCGCAGGCGGCGTATCGGGTTTGACGAGGAGGAGGAACAAGAACTATTGAAAAGATAAGAGGTTGTGACCTCCTATAGTTGTCCATTCCTATTTAGGGAAAACCTGGAGAACTATCCTGTCGGTTATTCAGCCAAATCATACCCAGACCAACTCTTGTGAAAAACCGACAGCCGCCTGACCGGGGAGAGCTTCCACCGAAGTTTGACCACGACCACGATAAATACTATTACTATTAAGGCTTCAACCGCCTGTCACCCACACCTGTAAGCTTAATCACTCCTCTCAATCAGCTTTATTTCAATCCCAAATTTTTTTAAATATCTTTTTTAATCTTTCTTTATTTCTCCCTCGCTCTCCTCGTTATCGTGATAGCCCTTAATGTTTGAAACCCTTTCTCAGTTAACAAATTGACAGGGGGTATCTCCCGTACCCTGCTTTACTCCACGTAAAACCAATATTTGCAAACAAAAATACTTGTAGGGTACATGTGAGGGAGAACTAGTGAAGCGAGTAGGCTTCGCTCAATAGTATTATACCTTAATATGTACCTCCGATCGATATATCCTTGGAAACTGGTGAGAGGAGCCACCGGTTTGGGCGGTATCGATAGCCAGTCGGCAGATTGACCTCTCGCCTGCAATGGGATAAAGTCACCAATAGAAGGTAAGTACAAGGACACTGTGGTTGCCACTCCCGGTAAGGCGTGGTGGGTATTCCTTTTGTCACAGCTGAGGGCTCGGTTTGCAGGGTTTCCGCTCGCGCAGCCGGGGAGGGGAATTCTAAAATCCTGGTGCATTAAATTTTATCCTTTTATTCAAGGTGCAGTCCTACCATAAGAACTGGAATGATTGAACCCCGCGCTACGACGTCCGAAATTCCCTCTCTTGGATAGGGGGGCGAGCGCACAGCGAAAGCAGACCTCAGACCGAGCTTAAGACAGGAAAAAAAGGAAAAAGTGCCAAACCATACCAACAAAGACAACTCTCAACGTCCTAGCGTAAGGTTCAACTGTTCCAGTTCCTTCGGTATTGGAACTGCAACTGTGCTGAGACGTCCAGAATTCCCCTCTTTGGATTTAGGGGTTGCTGCACAAAAATAACCCGCCCGGGCCTTATCCGGGCTAGGTTAACGGCGAGCTACGAATAGGGCAAGCCTCATCATCTAAGAGATGCAACCACAAAAGTCCTACATAGGACAATACCGATGATCCTAGTTTCTACGGTACTTACCGTAGGAAAACCCCGCATGCGCTGTTGAGTAGTACGGTAATGACGAAAGACGGGAAACCCCACCTTTGTATAAACAACAACCGCACGCCGCAGTTTCCATCATTGCAAAAAGGTGGCATTCCTTTCCCGGGATTCTACAGCCCCTCTAAACCTAAATTTATATCCGTTGGTCAATTCTGACCACCCCTTACGATACTGCCCCTCATTTCAGAAGAACACAGATAGACGTCCAAAGCCCGTCACACCGTGCAGATACCGATCGATTGTAACTTGTACTGTGCCTACGGACCCTACTGGACCTTGGGTGAATGCAAAGCAGATAAAAAAGACTCCCCTCCATTGGGTTAACACACGCGGAAAATACGAACCCATATGTATGGTACTGAATAGGGTGGCCGCACTAGTAAACCTCGGGGCGGGATATGTCTTACTTACCACCGGCTATTACCCGAATCGGAGGTACGGCGTTCTTTGCGCTAAGAACTCCGAGGTTCAAGGACTTTGGGGAACCAAAATCCCGATACGGGAGGCCCGTGTTTATGCATATACTATACAAGATCAACACCCAGCGTAAGATTACACCAGCACATTGCAGGCGCCACTGATCTCCTGATGCCCTGATGCGCTCAATTCGGTCTCAAGACGACTACGATTAGAAAGTAGATCACTAGAGCAAACAAAATACCTCGGTGCCTGGGAGAGCATAAACACACTCAACAGTGTCATTATAATTTGAATAGGTATTGCGCCTGTATGGTGCTCTTACACTGCGCCTGCCACGCAACACGGTCTAGACTCTTTATCCCTAAGAATATCGGTCTTCGATGGGTATGCCGTGTTGTAGGTAACGCGCCTTCGAATAACCGAACAGCTACGATTGGTGAATACCTTTGGATGCCGGCACAAACGGCGGCGGCGGAGGGGAGCTTGCACTTGAGTCCCCATGTGAGGGGTAGTAACTTCACCTTTGCCCATCCAAGTCCAAATTCAAATCTGATCTATTGTTCTTCTCATCTTATATTACTACATCCTTAGGTATACAGTGCTTCGTAAACAAGCATGGCCAGTGGATCGTCTTCCCCTCCACTTTTTTATGCTTTCCCTAGCACTCCCCACCTCCCGGTTCCAGATATGGCTCTTTCTGCTTTCGGCAAATCTACTGCACTTGTTCACCAGGAATCTGAAGCTCCTCTCCCTGACACTTGCATCATAATGAGGCGCCGTTGGGCAGAGCTTTGTTCCCCAAAGAGTTAAGTGATAAATTGACTACCATAAAAACTCAAATAATTGGTCGGTGTGCTATGTCGTTGGAGTTGCCTCCTCTGGTAAGACCTGGTGTCCTCTTATTTTTTACGTTTCTCAAGGGGGCCGAGCAGCTCTGTTTTTGCTGCGTTCTTTCCCCCTTTTCTAAAGTGGGTAATTCTCGACTCAGAGCACACCGGCAGATCATTTGAGTTTTTACGGTAAGGGTCAATTGTTTACAATTGAAAAGTCAGAGCTTAGTAAGCAATGTGTCGATGTCCTCAAAACGGCGGAGGGAAAAATGTGGCCCTTTTTATAAAACCTCAGCCACCCGTTTATGCATCTGTTGGTGGGATTCCCTATTCGACCCAATGAATCACATATAATATGGCTTAAGGTTTCCAGCGGGAGTCCGCAGGCAGAGGTGGATTTGTTGAAGCAACTATTCACCGACATAATTCGTCGAGCACGACAAGAATAAAAACAGTGGTCTGGTGTACCTGGCTTGCATATCTACACAACAGCGGGGAGGACTCGGTGACCAAGCACGGCGCCTGCCAGCTGGTTTATCTCCAAACCCAAACCTTAGGTGCCCTAGGAATTCCCTCATGGCACCCCCGAAATCTCGGTCAAATATTCACACGCTTCGCATTTCGCCTTCACAGAGTTCTTGGCATGGAGAATCAGCAGGTGGGTGTCTGGTCTTGTGCTTTTCCCCCTCACTAACTTGCCAGAAATTTGTGGGGGGGGTTGTTCCCGGTTGCTGTCAATACGCTCAAGAAGTGAAGTTGTGGACGGCCAATTAGATTCTGTGCTACTGCAACAACCGTTTTAACTGGACGAAGGCGGACGACTTTGTCCGCCTGTCTATCTACGAGGGGAGCAGGGAAGGGTACTGTGTGTGAGTAATTGGCGAAGCACGCCTGGGGTTTCTGAGGGGAAGGGGGGAAAAAAGATCATCAAGCTCTACCGTCCTGCCAACAAAGTGAAATTATGCAAGTTTTATTCCTGGCTAAATAGCTAGGGGAGTGTTTGCCAGATTCCAGGTGATGGCCATTTCAGTTTTCGCTAGATTCAAGAATTTATAAAAGGCCAATCCCGTCCGAAACTTCATTCATCCCATACGTTTCTGGCTCTCCGTCTCTCTATGCTCTCTCTGCATGCTTTATTCACCCCAGTTTCCACTTAGCAATGACCGCCCTGTACTCAACCTTCAATATACAACCCCCAACGCTTTACCAGGTTGGACTCCAACTCTGCAACTCAAAGCAGGAGCTTCAGAAGATTGAAGTAGGTCCATCAGAAGGTTACGAATTTGAAAACTCCCAAACACATTATGCCCGACACTACCTCGGTCACCCGCCGATCGGGTTCCCGGGCTGTTTCGACGAGTGTGACCCTCAAAACTCGGCGCTTAACAACGAGAACAATTGGCAGGAGCCGGAATTCGACATAACGCAGTACCAATCTCCATTGACGCCGCCCTCTTCACCCGAGGCAGGTTGGAGGTGGCTGCACGAAGCCGACGTCCAAAATCTTTATGACCCGCAAGAGAAGCAACCATGGGGTCTACCGGAGTTAAGTCCCTACCTCCAAGGTGTTACCGACGATGAGAGCAGCACTAGCTCAGAGCCGAGCTCCCCGTCTATCCCCGGAGGCTACCCCCCTGTCAGCCCGCCCCAACCCCCTCACGAAGCTTCATACGATAGCGGAAACTTTGGGGTATATCAGTCCACTTCGGATGCGAATTGGGGAATCCAGGAATCCGACAGGTAGCTCCTCACACTGACTCCAAACGTAATCCAGACCCACAAAATAACATCCCAACCAACACAGATACCACCCTGAAAACAGTTCCTCTAGCACGCCGAGGGACACCCTTCCCGCTCAATTGCTCCCCAGTACAGATCTCAACATCACCCCAGACTGTCCCACCACCCATTCCAACCCTCAGCTGCCTCACAACCATCGCCGGGCCCAAAAAAGAAACCAACAGGATATCAAACGCTTAAAGCGAAGGCGCTCATCCACGTGTGCAGACTGCGATGCGGACTTTGAACGTCCCGGGGATCTCCAGAGACATTTCGACACTGCAAAAGCACATGGTCCAGCGAATGGGCCGATTTGTCCAATAGGGGGCTGCAAGTATCATAACAAGAGGTTCACTAGATTGGACAACCTCAAGGCCCACCTTCTAAAGATTCACGAACTCGAGGCGAAGGACGCCGGGGAGCGCATCCAGAGGTTGAGGGAGGGCAGAGACCATGAACGTTACTCCCCGAAAGCTGCAAAGCGGGGTAACGGGAGTTGGGCGGGAGAGAGCGGGAGGGGTTGATTTCGGCTGGATGTCTATTCAGAGAGATGTTTCTAGTCTTGTTCGTTTTTTCACACATGCAATGTCACTACCAAGCCCACCCCTTCCCGTTGTTTCACTTTTTTGTCGGCGTAGTCTGCGTGTGTATCTTCACATCCTGATTCCAACCCTCTGATGGTTTCTTTTTTCTCAACCCCAATTTTTAAGCCGTTTAACTATGATACCATCCAGTAACGGACAGTACCTGCACCACGATCCCCTTCCTTGAAAAGCTGCATCCCCGCTCAGAACACTGCACCTTCTTAGTAGTATAACCGCACTTTGCTAGATAGTTCAATGTACAGTTAGCTGGACTAGGAGACCGTTTTCTTTTTATCTGGGCGCAACAATTTGCCTGCTACAATTCAAACAACCCCCAGTTTTCCGGGAAACCCCCCACCATCTTCTGTGATAGTGTGTAAGCTAGAGGATACACGTCCCAGGCATATTGAACCCGAACACAGGGGGTAAAAATCCGTATGGCGGATTGTCTGTGCACATCTGTGACCCGTACTAAATTTGGACTCAAATGTTTGGGTTCAATATGCCTGGGACGTGTATTGTGAAAGAATGGATACGGATCCACGCAAAAGTTATTAAGAGAGTAGCTACAATGTGGGGTCCCATACAGACACACAACCCGAAAGTCCTCTTCCCGCCGCACCCGTCCCTCCTTCCCTCCCCCCGAGCGTCATTGCTGCCTTGATCCTTCACTTGGCGCACGACCCGAGCCAAGATGCCTTCGCCCAAGTGGAATCGCTGATCAAGTAGGAAAGGAGATAAATTCCCTCAATGTGAGACGGGGGGTAGACCACTGCGAGGATTCTAAGCGAAGTGGGAGTAAAGCTTAATGATCTAGTTCGTTCGGTGTGGCCCCCAAATATTGGGGAGCTCCTAATTGAGCGAAGGGGGCTCATCATCACCCCATATCACTCGTGCCAAGGCCCCCCAGCCACCCCACCCGGAGGATTGGTAACCAAAAAATCTGCCTTTCGTCTTAGGGATTCAGGACCTCTTGATTTATTAGCCTCCAACAAGATAATTTCTCTGGAAACTTTGTATGAAATCAGGTTCCAAGGAGCCTAATAACGTTACCCCAATTTACCTGCTATTGTGTCCATTGACCCCCGTTGCGACTAATCTATCGCAACAACAATATTTTATGCCCTCAAGGGAAACAGAAAGTGGTGGGTTAGGTCCGACCCTCTATTGCCCTTGGAAGTAAAACAGAGAGAATGGCATGACAGCCCCTCAAGGGCCCACAATTCCCAATTTGGGGATTTTTTTGATCAAGCCGGCTGTGAAGGTGGTTGATGGTCTAGAACGGCTCCTCCCTTGACACTCATCTTTGCAGCTTGAAAGATTAAAACCCTATCATTGAAGAGAGTTTGCGGGATAATGCCATGTCATACTAGCCGAAAAGTCGGCTTAGACATTCATGTCTTCAAAGAGCCTAAGAAAGAGCCTAGGGGAATTCCTTCCAGTCCCTCAGGCTCCCCCACAGCGGGGAAGAGCCAAATTTCCTATCCCGCGAGGTATTGGCTCATAGTATTAATGTTAGCTTGGTTTTAGCCATGGTTCGCCACCCGGCATTATCGCTAGGCTCGGCAGTTCTCTTGATAACGGGGCCTCAAAGCTTCGCACTCTAGGCAGCTCATACTGTAGTATTAACATTAGAATCTCGACCTGCCTCCGCCCCTCTGAACAGACCGACTAATCACTCACCGATGATCGGAAGTGCGGAGAACACCCCGGCGGAGTGGTGCACTTGCCGGGAGTCAGTCTAGAGAGGCGTCTGGTTCCCTGTAGGACGCTTCCCGACACTCCAGACACGGGGCAACAAGCCGCAAACCCAAACCCAGGAGGTGCCCTGCCATTCCATCTTCCAATACTAAGATACACGTCCCAGGCATATTGAACCCAAACACAAGGGGTAAAAAATTGTATGGCGGATTGTCTGTGCGTATCTTTGACCCCGTACTAAATTTGGTCTCAAATGTTCGGGTTCAATATTCCTGGGACGTGCAGTAGCAATACCGCTGGCCGGTCTTAATCTGGTACTGGGAGATCCAGCCTCTCTCGCTCCTTACAGATATCATTCATAATTCCCGTGCACAGGCCCGACACAACGTCTTTCCTCATCCCACCCCAGGCGGGGAAATCGCTTCCTGTTGCCTAACTGGTCGGGGAGTGTCCGGCTTCGTTCTCGAGACACAGGCAGCACTGGTACCACAAAGCTGCACTGGTTAAGCCTCTTTTCCAATTTAGGAGTTGCCGATGTTGCACAGAGGAGAGGGTAGTCCCGTTTTGTCAAAGCCCAAGGCATTGTTGACTTTATGTGACCATCGGAGGACTTTCTGTGCCCTACCAATATAGGCACAAGTAGCACTCGACTGGCACTTGCATCCGGGGTAAAAGCGAGCACGGCGGGCTCTTCTCAGAGTATAGCACGTTTAATCCATCTTGGAGCTACCAACCTCCACGACACTATGAAGGAGCGCGGTTTACCTAGACAGAATACAATCAGTAGGCCACTTAGAAGGATGCCGCAGAAACAGGAATAATTAGACCTTGCACTGGAACGTCTAAAATCCCCCTCTTTGGGCTAAACTCATCAAAACAGGTAGCGCCTCGGCGGAGTACGATCTCCTCAGCCAAGCGGATCTAGGGTTGATCACAGGTCAATAGGAGTTTGAGACCCCTCTTTTTTTTGATAGTAATTAAAGTGATCTTCTCATTCCCCCTCTGTTTAGCACGAGGTTTCTTAGGGAGATTCTGCCTTAAACTGAGGTGAGGCACTGTACGGAGATGCTAAATTTGATGAGTTAATACGGTGGAGAGAAACCCCAATTCCCTAATGCCCAGTCCGACTATTCCAGTTTCTACGTACAGCTCTTTCCTAATATCATACTTTACATCATAGAGCGATTGCCTGATAATGGGGCACGGCTTATTTTATTGGCACCTGCATAGGTGGTTACAGCCACTACCGTAGGGTCAGGCGCAAGTTGCCCCTTACAGCCACAGTACACGTCCCAGGCATATTGAACCCGAACATTTGAGTCCGAATTTAGTACGGGGTCACAGATGTGCACAGACAATCCGCCATACAAATTTAAACCCCCTGTGTTCGGGTTCAATATGCCTGGGACGTGTACCGGTACTGAGGAGCGTCCTAAATTACTTCGCTGTGGTTCGTGGGGGTTAGCTGGCTGATCTGCGAAGATCCGCCGGATGGGGAAAAATATAATGGGGGCTGGAATAGGTGATGAAAGGGAAGCTGAATTCCAGAGTCCAAGCCAAAGCGGGGAAACAATATGGGGGGGCAACCCACCAAGGCAGGCTCATTCGTGACCTAAAGAAGCCTGATTGTGACGGGAGATGTTGATCCAGGGCATTGCAATAAGCCAAGGCTACAATCTACTCGAGTAGCGAGAGTCATGATTTGGTGATACAAGGCCGGACTCGGCGCTGCGCGGCACTGTACGAGTACAAGCCATCCAAATAAGCAATGAAGCTTGCTTGACCCAACGACGGAGCCCAATCGCCCCGAATGGCTTTCCAGCTATCAGTAAAACCCGGCGACAATCTCCCACTCCTACGAACCGACTTCCCACCCAAAATCAGCAGACAAATATACCCAGACCCGCCGGCTCTTGGGAATCCTCGGAGTGCCAGAGAACATCTCCACGGAAATTGCTGGTATCGCGCAAACCTGGCAGGCACAGACAACTCCCAAAGCGCAGCAAGTAAGCTGACGCTTCAAGGAGGAGGGGTGGCATGAGCAAGAGATAGGCGGCACTCGTCGCTAAAGTTGCTCTGATCATGTTAGTCTGTTTACCTTTGGAAGAACAGATATGAAACTAACGTGCTGAAGTGGGGGGAGGAGGGGTAATCCCCGGATAGACACCGTCGCTACCTTCAAATCGCCACGGCCCAGACAACTTACCCCTCTATCAAGTGAAACATCGCCAAACGTTCACAGGCTTTCCTCCTCTCCTCCGCAATCAATTGCATTATCTATATATCAAACGCAGCCATTGATTGGATTGGAAAGGCTCGGGGATTAGCTCCGTTACCCCAACATCGCATCCACACGATAGCAGAAGGCGAAGGAGCCAACATCTCAATAACACCGCCACGAAAAAGTGCAAAGCAAGTCCAATTACGCATGTGATTCCGATCTACGGGATTTGCTGAGCCCTCGTCTCTGTCATTCCTGCTGTCCCCCCACCTTCTCTGGAAGGGCGACGTTATCGCTAGATCGACATCGGACTCGAAAAGTCTCGTAGCAGGGGGGGGGTTGGAGCTCTCGGTGCGCCAACAGCCCGTGATTACATTTCTCAACCATGGAGTCGATCTCCACCCCACAGGCCGAGGCATGCCCTCCTAGGCACAGTGAGCAAAGGCTCAAGGAGGGAGGCACTACAAACCTCTTTTTTCGAGAGAGAGAGAGAGTATGCCCTATATCCAGAGGTTCGAACATCCAACGCCGTGCACAAGCATCCCGGACTATCAACAGTCTCATCCGAGTACCTATACTTATAGAAGTTACGCACTTTTACCCAGTCAATGACTAACGGTTTATATATACAGCGGACCTAATTACCAGAAACTTAGCTCGCAAGTGTACTGTACATACGAAAGACTGATTCCTTAAGTTGGTATCTTACCTTTATACTACCAGTAAGGCCCCACCTTGGACCTCAACCCCTGGGGTTGACGTTTGCTCGGCAGAGCGTTTCGTTAGCACGAGTATTGTGCGTGAAAAACTCCTTTGCTTGCTTGCGTCCCGCTTACCACCTTTAGGGCCACCGCGTTATCGGGGGTCCGCTTTGAATAAGCAATGAAGTACCGCAGCACTCACTTTTTCTCTCAGAGAGTAGGATGTCGGGTATAGATTTTTCTTCTTTCCTTCCTTCTTTTCTCGCTTTCTTCTTTCTCCTTCCCTTCATTTCCGCCGCGAGGCTTTTACTCAGCCGTTTCCCCCTCCTTTTTCGACCATGTGCGGGACGGCGGGCGTAATCGGACCATCAGACTGTACACTTAGGTTAATGCAATATAGATCGAGAATCTCTGCTACGGATTTCAGTAAGGGCGGACCGGCGGTCTCTCGCGTGACGATACAGTGTATTTCGGGTAGACTAACCGTGTTCCCGGTGGGTGGCCACTCTAGCAAGCTACAACTGTGAAGCGTATTAGCACTATACTAGGTACTATAATCCTTAATATCGTAGCATACAGGTCACTAACAAAAGGAACACTATGAACAAGGAACATTGGGGGAAAGAATTGGGGAAACTGGAAAAGTAAAAGGGTGATGGAAAGAAGAAGAAAGGAGGCGACCAGAATATGCCGAGACGTCCGGAATTCCTTCTTTTGATTAAGGGGGAATCACCCGAAAAAAAACAATTCCCCAGCCCTCCTATAAGACAATTAAGAAGGAAAACACAACAGAGCTTACTAGGAGGAGTGACTCCAACGTCCTAGCGTGAGGTTCAATTATTCTAGTTCTTACGGCATTTACCAAGACTAAACTTATTTGAGAAACAAAAAGACAAGCAAGCATTGAAAGTCACCAGAGAACAACACACACATACGCGTATGCGCGGACAAAACATATAAACCCCCGGATGTTAGACAGGTATCGTGAGAAGACAGTGAATGGGGTTCTATTTCGGTTGAACCGCCCCCCCGCCTTCCACGAGAATTTGTTCGTCAATCCTCTCATCCTTGTCAGGCCCTCTTTCGACTCTCTTCCAGGTAGTAATTCTGCCTAATGGCGCATTAATCTCGAATAAACGGACTCGTCTCTGATACCCGTTGTAACCGCCATAACCTCCGAATCCACTTCCCCCAGCATAGCACATCCACAAACTCTCTTTTCCGTCGTCAAGCAGACAGTACTCATTGGCATGGTCGTGGCCCGCACTGACAACACTAACTCCAGCAGCTACTAATTCATTTTTAAAGCCGGAATTATAGTTCGGGGCGGTTGGGGCCTCACGGGCGGTTGGGGGCTTAGTGGGCGCATGTTTGTAACCACCGACTATGGGGCGGTCAGCAAGACGATACTCCGGGAGGGGAATGTGAATAAAGGCCATGTCGAGATGGATGTAGTTGTAAGGGTTGTGGTTGTGCTTGTCTTTCAGAGTCGATGCAAGTCTTTTGAACCAGCTGATTTGGGAGGGCTTAACCCAATCATAACCCTTATACTTCTTTTCGTCGGGTGAGTAGGCGTGAGTGTCCACGAAGTAGATAGTGAGAGCAGAATGGCCACCCCTAGGTTCGTTAGGTTGGATCTAGGATGACAAAGGAGGGTGTATACTTGGGTGCTAAAACTTCAACGTGATAGTTTCCTACCCCGCCCTCGCTTCCTTCCCGTCCTTTCCTATCCAGAACTCGCCCACCAATTGCAGGGCCAACCTCACTGACAGAGTATGGCAAGCTCGCGGTAAGTTTCATGATATCCTCCCTACTAAGGTTTCCTTCATCGTCGTGATTGCCCAAGATGGCGGCATAGGGAATCTTCCGTTTCACAAAAAGCTCAGCGAACTTGAGAATTGCAGTTTGTGCATCCGGCGCAGTGTCTCCATTGACCTGGTCACCGGAAAGCACGGTAAAGTCTGGCTTCTCTTCGTCTAGAATTCTGCCTACAAATTCAAGTGTTCGGGGATCTGCTTCACACCCATCAGCTGTTTCTGCTGGTTCCGGTTGCCGACAAGCTCCAACACCAGTAGAAAGATGCAGGTCTATTCCAGTTAGCATACGATACCTCTTAGGGATTTGTTGAGCCGCACCTGAGATCTGGATGATCTTAAACTTGTGATCACTCCTAAATTTCAATACCGGTTTCTTGGGGTCGGCTGGGGGAGCACCCCTCCGAACCGTAATTCTAGGCGACTCTCCAACTGTCAAGCTTCCTTCTCGCAGCACCCATCCAGGCCTAACCTCTGCAGCATCCGGTCCAAACAAAACATCAACGCCCGTCACAGCATCATCAATCACCTTATGACTCCTCTTAATCCAAATACCACCCGGTCGAGACTCCCACCTAGCATCGCCGCCACCCTCGCTCGCCGCCGGCTCTGATCTCCTAACCCTGATATCGACAATGACTTTCTCTCCATTTAATTCTTCCTCTTTCGTCCGTTTGAATTGTATGTATCCCCGGGTCAACCACGCCTTGCCTAAAAATAAGTCTTTCTCGATACGGACCCATCCTTCTTTTGCTGCACATCTAAACAAACCAACGCGAGGGCATGATTCATATGTGATGTCTGTTATCACCTGTCCGGCGTGGTGTTCCGGTAGTAAATTGTGGATCTGTGTAGGAAGAAGCGAGTAGCGGATGTCAAGAAAGAGCAGCACTGTCACGAGGGTTACAGAGAGAAGGATTAGCTGGATGATCGTTCGAACGATCCGACGAGCCATGCTTGTAATAATATAAGTTAAGGAGAGGAAAGGAGCGAGAGGAATGAAAGAGCGTGGGGATTTGACAGGCCCTCCAGCAGGTTATGACGGGCATGAAATCGAGATCGTGGCGTGGGATGGATGGAGGTTGAGGTCAGAAGATGTTCGCTTAACTGTGTCACGTGATATATTGGCAGTGCCGTGTTGCTTCTCTTTGGCAGAAGACCGCTCGGGGAAGAACCCTTGTTTCTACCTGGATCATAGAATGCAGCTGATAAGTAACCGCAGAAGGGGGCAGATAATGCTCCCCCCCACCGGGATAATATTCAAAACCACAGGGTTGGTGGGTCCAAGGAGCAACAAAGCAAAACTCTGTTTTATTAGGGCCTGTTTGGCAAAGTAGGAGAAGTGGCAACCGTTCCGTTATGAAATGGTTTGCTCTAATTAATGGTCAACCATTTGTGAAAATTTTTCACGCCTGATATTTCTACTTGTGTTTTGAAATGGAAAGGTTGATACCTGTTGTGCCAAACGGCCATTCGGGTTATTTACTTTTTTGGAATGGCAGCAAATGGTCATTCATTTGTATGGGTCAAAGGAAAGGAACCATTGCATCCAAACGGGTCCTTAATGTACGGTAATCTAGAGCCTTTAGGAGGGCACCTTGTCCATACTATCTAGCTAGGGCTTGCCGGTGTCCGCGAACAACTTTTTATTTATTAGCAAGCTCTCACTTACATCTTCGCCATGAGAATCAAAGTTTCCTAGGTGTCTTGCGGGGGGGAGTGATGTCAAAGTACTGGATACCGATCATATCCCTGTAGGCTTCGAGCCCATCCATACTCTCCTCTATGGCAGTCACATCATCCGAATATGCACCGGTATCACTTCCCCAACTTCGCGTACAACAGCATCTAAAAAGAGCAATGAATAACGAAGTAATACCTCATAATATTATAACATCTGCACCGGATATCCGTAAACAGGATGGTAGAGCCTTAAGTCATCTCCTTCCTACTCATGACTTTCATTTCCAAGCAGTTTACCCTAGCATCTATATCTCTGATAGCACCTAAGGCGTCCTCCCCCGCCTCCTTCTGTAGTTGAAGTGTAGTTTCGAATTGGGTGCGAACAAATTCTGGTAGAGGAGCCCTCCCCGGAGGAGACTTACCCCTTGGCTTGTAATTGTATACAACGATATCCTCCATGCATCGGGCCGCAGGGCGTTGATGTTTCTCCGAGAGTACTTGTCGATTGTTAGCTTACCTACACTAGCTCTAGACCAGACGTAGGGGCGCACTAATCACTCCTAGAGTAAACGAGCTGTCGCCGATCTCAGAAAGTTTGTGATAAACCGTTACTTTGTCTGGCCACTCTACAGGCTATGACACCATTAGTTCCTAACCGACCTAGACCAGGAAGGCAAACCTGCAAATTTGTAGTCGACCTGAATACTCTTCAAAATCAAACCAGCTCCCCTAGAAGTCCAGAGCTCCGCCCATAAGTTCCGATTTTCGGGATCGACGTGCTTAGCAAAGTTCAACACCCAGTTTACTCTTGCAGCCTCTGCCCATCGGGTATATGTAATGTTATTCACATGGCCTGCCTATGGTTAGTTCCTAGTTCCGGAAAGTGCTGGATGTATAAGTAGTATTACCCTAGTCCCATCAGCATAAATATATATCCTGGAAGAATCCAGATTACCATTGGATCCTAGAAACAGAGTCAGCAAATTGATCTCGGATTTTATAATGGGTGATATGAAGCATCATATACCATGTCGCCCCATACCACGTTGTGCCGGAACAACCCCCGGCGTTTCTCTCCCGTCAGGAACCCTTCCGACCCCGCGATATACTCCCTCCAGTTCTTCGTTAGCAAAGTCAAGACCTCACTAGCTTCACGAGATTCCTCGGGAGTGGTTCCATGGAAGAAGAGTCTACCAATGCGGTCCTTCGTGTCTGAAAGCCAACGGGGGTTTTCAGATGCCACGATGGGTGATTGGGTACAGCAGCAGGGTGTAGTTGCAAATTTTCGAATTGCCGCTGGGCTCGAAACTAGTCGGAACAGGGACAACGAGCTCGAAAGAGCTTGTTTGATCGACATGCTGGCGGGCTGTGGATTGATAATCGTAGGTGATTACCCGTACCGGTAGGGGAGAAGTCTCTGGCAAGCCCCGCCCACTTACTGTAACTCAATGCTCCAGACACTCCCAGGGAGGGATTCTCAGGGCTTATGTATACGGTAGTAAGATCCTTCTAAGCCTGACCCCACAGCCTAGCACCGATAGGCGAATTTGCACCGCTGTGCCGCAGAACCTCAAATACTGGTGCTGGTGCAGTGATTGAACTGTGTGATAGGTAGTCTAAAATTTCCTTCTCTGCTCAGGTAGAAAAGGGGCGGAAAACATTGCCGAAAATGAGTTGCTCAGCCCCTGGGAGACAAAAAACAAAACAAAACACCGACCTTACCAGAGGAGGCAACTCGAACGACGTGGCACATGGTTCAATCATTTGAGATTCACGGTGCAACAAACTCCGTCCCAAACTGTGGTTCCATATTCCTCGGCCTTCAAGCCGTGAATCCTGAGCTTTCTCCCTGTCTATCGTGCCAGAACCCAATCTCACACTTACTCGAGTAGCCCCTCAACCATTCCCTGGTCGTCTCGCACATGGCCCTAAACACCGGCCTCACAATGTCCCTCCGCTATGAAGTCAAGAGAATTTATAAAGATCTGGTCTGCATCCTCTCTTGAAGCAATGTTTAAACAAGATCCCTGGAGTTGCACTGACAGAATCATATACCGTATTAGCTCTACCTAGGACGGGGATATCCGCTTGGTTACGATTACTTTCGACCCCGCTGTCATCGGGCGTTCATGAGCCAAACAAATGAGACGGACCCGGAAAAAATTAGGAAAGGAATTCAGCAAGCCGAATATGTCAAAAAAGAGATTGAAGCCCTGTCAGCCTTCCGATAGCTTTAGGTCGACAAGGTTCACTAATGATGCTATAGATATCACATCAAAAAATATAGAGCTTTGAAACAAAGTTACGGGTGAAAGTTGAATTCCAGTACTCCGGATCTGAGTTCGGGTAGGTGTGTTGGAGATTTTTGAGGCGCGATAGCATGAGAAAATTAAGTGTTGGCCCATTAGTTAGACATGAACAGCGCGGCCCATATGGGGGAGACACTGTCAGCAAGAAATCGAAGTGAATCTAATGTTTCCCTGTGCAGGCTGCTGCGGCGGAATTCTAGATACAGGGCGGTACTCAGTAGTACTGTACTAATCACAGAAAACACTAGTAGGGGGTCTCAGACCGCCGATTCACCACGGTTCAAAGAGGTGGTTTGTAGTTCACGAACCATGAACTGGAAAAATGAACCGCAGTACTAGTACCAGCTCTGGAGGTGGTACTCGGGATGGTTTGATGGTTGGCAGTTGGTGGTACACTGTTGACTTGCACAAAAGAAGGAATAATCATGAGCAACTAGTGATAAAAAATTTATTTTCTTTAAAGCTAGCTCGTAAAGATTTAGTTCTTGATCATCAAATAGGCAAAACGAGTAGCAAACATTTAATCTGTACTGGGGAGGTTTCACACCACACTACACTGAACCTCCTAGAACAGCAGTACTCATCCCGGACCTGAACCACCGGTTTGAGACCCCCGAGTGATTCTCCGGATGGCGATGTTTTACCTCCCGGTGAAGTGTGATGCCAGTACTAAGCATTGAAGCAGCCGTGCTCTAAGTATTATAATATTATCCAACGAAGTGAAAATATTTTCCTCTCTCCCTCGAACGATGGAAGATGGGCACGCCCAGTCGCGAGATGTATAATTCAAATCGCGCAACATCTGGTTGAGGGGTTTCCCTAAAGGGGCTTAGCTGGATCCCTGAATTTGCAGATGCCGTTTATATTGCGATAGAAGTCAACATAAACCTTTACCGGGTGCGTGAGATTCAGGGATAGTGGCCCAATTGAGATCTCTACCGTTATTGTTAGGAGGGGGGATTATATTTAGTCATAGATCGTGATCCTGTAAGTCCCAACCATAGAATCATCGAGTGCCTCCAATTTGAGAAGATTGTTTAGAAAGTAGACCGAGCCGTGGAATGTTTGCAGGACCCAGCCTGGCACAGTTGGAACCTACTGTATGTACCTACCTGTTGCTTCAACGCCCTCGCCCCGATCGCCCTCCTCGACAATTTCGCCCGTCGGGGAGACATACCTTCGCATCGCAGTCTGTCTACAGGCATGATATTATCTCAGTTTTGGGAGCTTACGCCCTTTTTGGCAAACCACAATATATAAAAATGCTGTATTCCTGAAAACACCATATTTCCTAATACAGAAGACTAGCCGCGGAGAAAGGAGAATATGTGGCTCTGAGAAAGAAACCGAGCGTTTTGGAGGTAGATCACAGATATACACCCGAGCACCGCCATTCCCCGTTCCATTGATATTACAAGAGAGTGCTGTCATTGGATACTGATGCTCGTTTATTTTTCTAATGATAAAGTATCAAGCGCCCGAAATGTCTATTTTCCAAAGAAGAAGCAGTCAAAAGACCAAGAAGAAAAGTATTATCGGCCAGTTCCTATGGTCTAATGGCTTAGGAGCTGGTCGTCTAATTTGAAACAGGGGCCATCATGAGTTCGAATCCGGGGGGAGTGGATTAGTCGAGCATTAAACAATGCTCGGCGAACCACTTTTTGGCTGGGGGGTAGGTATAGGGTTGGTAATGCCCTGAGGTCAATTCCTGCCAAATGTAGTGGTGGGACTGCTGGCTAGTGCTGTCCCAAGTCACTCAGCGCCATGGCAACTCTTAACACAGTTTTTATGACTTATGAAAGGGGAACCTCAAAGAGAATATTTAAATCACAAACAGATAACAGATCCTGCATGAAGAAGGAAGCAATCAGACCCCTAACCATTGCAGAGTAGTAAAAATAGTGATATTGCGAAGTATTAGATGTCTTGTCCCACAATATTATGCAACATCACCATTTTCGCTACTCTGCAATGGTCAAGGGTCTGATTGCTTCCTTCTTCACACAGAATATGCAGAGCAAGATCTTTTATCTGTCTCTGATTTAAATATTCTCCTTGAGGTTTCCCTTTCTTCTGTATTAGGAAATATGGTGTTTTCGGAAATACAAAATATTTTATGTTGTGGTTTGCCAAACGGGCCTATTTTTTTTAAAAAAAAACCCCCCCCCCCGTAGATGTCTTAACTATTCCCGATACCTATCGACATTCTAGGGTACTATTTTTCTATTGGTCGCGAGGGCTTTACTTTGGTTAGCTAGATATAGACCCTATGTGGATTTTTGAAAACGGGCTAGGGGTTGGGAAGGAAAAGTAGTTGGTATGATACTACTGTTTGAGCATGAATTTGTTGAGCATATGAGTGAAGTTTAAACGTTCCATTAAGCTCCTGAGAATGTAAGGAGGCCCCAATTTTTAAACTGGCCTCAAGTATCCCATATAGCGTAGACATGAGGGGTGCATGAGCACTGTACCCCGAGAGTTCACATTCTGGGTGATACATATAGGGCAGGGTAGATTCGCATATTATGATTTCTGTCTGAATACCTGAGTCGAGCATTTAACTCGCCATACAAACAATTAAATAGACTCTTGAAATCACAAGTCTGATTTTTTTGCAAATCAAGGAATATTCTATGCTGATTGGTTAGATTTGGGGCTATCATAGTTTGGACGGCATTTGTGGGACACCGCGACGGTGAAGGCATGCATGCTAACCCCAACGAACTTGCACTTTGCTTAGGCCAACAACAATAACATTGTCAACCTCGACGCCTTTAGCCTCTCACTTTTCCATCTCCATCCAAACCCCATCCACCAAGAAAAGAGACTCGGCCGTTCACGATCACCTTCTTCTATATCCCACTAATAATCTATCATCAATAGGCCCATTCGCCGATATTCTGCATCTTCACCGGACTTCTCACAAAACCTCACCCCCTTTTCACTCTTCTGCCCTCGTGAGATCCACATTCGTTAATCCTCTCCTCGAATCTTGAAGTTATCCTTGACCATAAAGGAGGTGCGTTCAGATCTGCTGATAAACGGCTGTTTGTTTTTTTGTTTGTTTTGGTTGGCAGTCGCGAAGTCTTGATGCTTACGAGTCTTCCCCTCCTTTGGTGACAGGTCGTCGAGTTCACCCCTCTCACCCCACCTCGAAGACACATGTAAGAGCAATAAAACCAGAGCCTGTTCTTGAAGCCCTATTAATTTCGATCGCTCGTTAGTCTCTACTTGCCTTTTCGGTCTTTTCGGTTCTAAAGTTCCCAAAACTCTAGCGGCGCTGGTAGGCCTACCTTTAGGAGCGCAGGCATTGCGTCTCTAATGTTAAAACGACGGACACGATTACCAGCGTTACCAAAACAGACTTGAGTTACAAAACACTTCACCCGATTCATCACCGATAGCCTCGTACGCATACTATACGCCGACCGCTTTGGGCAGTCGATTTCTACTCGAATGGCAGAGGGCTATGGACAGTATCCAACGGGACAGCACCCATATAATCTCAATAATCGATTCCGAAGGGGCTCCCCACCTCAAACTCCATCCCCCTCTCGTTCACCAGCACCACAATCGCCTGGCAGCTACCTCTACCATTCAGGCCAGCAACACCATACAATGCTTAATTCCCAAGTCCACCGAGGGTACATGCCTCAACAGCCGCAAAATGTTAAATTCTTTCAACAGCTAGCGCAGCCTCAAGGCCACCAAGTTGACCAGACCATGAATCATGTGCAAGGGAATGCCGGAAACAATACTGTTGGAGGGCATTCGCATTCTTACTCTTCCGGCGGGTTGGGGAATCCTTCCTATGTTTCTCCCCAGAACGGTGTAACAGCAACACTGCAGAGCGCCTCTCCACATTGGCAGGAACAACAAACCCTTATCGCTACATCTCGTAATTCCAGCTCCCCCCATCACCACGCTCGGCAGGCTGCGCAATCAAACAAAAACTCATCCCAAGCTCAGGTCACTGGGGGCATTAATCCGAGCGCATTCCAACCTCCCAGTGCTCAACACCGCAAGGATGGTCCCCCCGTGGAGGAGAAGGAAGTACGGAAGAATGATACAGGCGAGTTAGAGAGGCAAGATTGGAGGTCCTTAGATCTAGGCGGTCAAGGGCTTCGGGCCTTGTCTAAATCATTATTTCAGTACACTTTTCTAGACAAGCTCTACATAAACCATAATAGGCTTACCGTGCTCCCCCCAGCTATAAGTCGATTAAAGCTCTTACAGCTACTCGATGCCTCGGGCAACCAGCTTACTGAAGTACCACCCGAGTTGGGCATGTTGACAAATTTGAAAAACCTTTACTTGTTTGACAATCAGCTTACTACTATCCCAAATGAGCTTGGATCTCTATACCATTTAGAGGTTCTCGGAGTAGAGGGGAATCCCCTCCAGCCCGACTTGAAAGAGGTCATGATCAAGGACGGTTCGAGAGGAGTTATCCTGAACCTGAGGGAATCAATGCAAGGTGAGTTCTAGATTTAGGTTTTATGACAGGGTCTTCTAATCCTTCCTAGTTCCGCCACCTCTTTCCGAGAGAGACTGGATAATACTCGATGATTCTTCCAGGAGTGGTGCCAAATCCGAAGCAGATAAATTCCAGGTTCTGTGTTACAACATTCTTTGTGACAAATATGCGACTCAAAATATGTACGGGTATTCGCCTTCTTGGGCACTTTCATGGGATAACCGCAAGGGCTTGATTCGTAGTCAGTTGATTGAATCGAAAGCGGATATTATCTGCTTACAGGAAGTTGACATGGAAAATTTCAATGAGTATTTTATGCCTGAGCTCGCTAGGGAAGAATATAAGGGTGCTTTTTATCCGAAGAGTCGGGCAAAAACTATGAACGAAACGGAAAAAAAGTCTGTAGATGGATGTGCAACGTTTTTCAAATCTGCTAAGTTAGTACATCGACGATTCCCCACTTTCGCCGAAAGTATGAGATCGAGTACAGGGTTCTAACAGGCCAATACAGGTTCTCTCTACTCGAGAAGCAGATTGTTGATTTCAGCTCTGCCGCTTTGAACCGTGAGGACATGAAAAAGACTGCAGATATCTACAACCGTGTCATGCCAAAGGACAATATTGCCGTTATAACTTTCCTGGAGAATAAAATGACAGGCTCACGGCTCATTGTTGCCAACGTTCATATCTACTGGGACCCCCAATACCGAGATGTTAAGCTTGTTCAAGTAGGAATTCTGATGGAAGATATCACTAAATATGCGGATCAATGGGCAAAGAGCTTTCCGAACAGGGCGCGATCGCCAGGCGATACAAGCCCTCTACAGCCAGCTGTCAACTATTCAAGTGGTTCCCAAATCCCCCTGATCATTTGTGGAGACTTCAATTCAATTGCAGATAGTGGGGTGTACGAACTATTATCCCGTGGTTTAGTCGCGAACGATCACGAGGACCTGCTCGGGAGGACCTACGGTAACTTTACGAGAGATGGAATGTCGCATCCATTTCCTCTTAAAAGCAGTTATTCAAATATAGGAGAGCTCGATTTTACCAACTACACTCCCGGGTTCACAGGTGTTATCGACTACATTTGGTACACGACAAGCAATCTCAATGTTACAGGATTAATGGGCAACGTTGATAAAGAATATCTTGCGCGGGTGCCTGGATTTCCTAATATGCACTTCCCCAGCGAGTAAGTTTCCGTCATGCATAACCTGCTGAAAACCTCCCAATTCTAACCCACTTGATAGCCATATTCTGCTGCAAACCGAATTTCAAGTTAAACCCCGGAAGGAGCCAATTTCCAAACCACCACCCCCAGATTTCGGCAACAGCCTACCACGAAAGTCATGAGTCGAAGTAACGGCGGGCATTGCGACGAAGTAATGAGAAGCGAAATAGGGGAATTATCTTTACAGACGTTAACTATAACATCGTCGATCCGGGAGTTTTTTTTCCTTTTCTTATCCCTGGGTTTTGTTTTTCCTCACCCTTTCTGTCCTTTCAGTTTTTGTAAACCTCTTTGTTGTATGAGGAGCGAAATGCACTTTCCTGGTTTCTTCTTTTATTCAGTTGGGCCTGTCGAGGCTGGATGGGTTTCGTGTTTTCTTGCTCAATTAGTGGTTCTCTTATGTTATTACTTCGATACTTTATACTCTTTGTTGTGATCACTCGTTCATTAGGTTTTGTCCAATTCTCGGCGTGTCATTTTTAACAGTTTTCTTTTCTTTTCGCTCTTCATTGTAACCAGAAAAACCCCTTCTAGCAAGGGGCCCTTTCTTTCTCAGCCCATGAATCTTTTTGTCTAGTGCAGTGTCGTGTACTATCACACAGTTGGTTGCTTTATTTTTTTCTCATCCTTGTCTGTCTGGTTTCGTCAATCTGGAGCGCTTTTCCCCCGCCAATCTGGGTGAAGTGGAGGAATGTATCGTTCTTGTGCATTTTGCTTCTGTGGTCATTTTCCTTATTCCCCTTTCGACACCCTAACTTCCCAATGAGGGGATGTTGAATGCCATTCGTATATATCTGATTGATGTATTTCGGTTTTCTTGTTGCTTAGGATGGGTCGGTATAGGATGGCGCTGTTGTGTATAAAAGGAATCTATAGGGGTAGGGTTTTTGGCGGCTGCGTATGGTATTTTTTTTGAGCATGTGGGATAAGATGAAGTGGGCTTGCTTGAGATTGGGGTTTTCGGCCCTAATTCTACTTTCGTAGCGCTGGGCGGACTTCCTTGGATTTAGCTCGGGCGGTCACATAGGCGTTATATTCCATGAACTTGTGATAAATGGGGGACGTGTGCAGCACGTATTCCCTTGCCCGATAAGCTTAATTTCGTAACATGAGATTGGGGGGGGTGTCCAGCGCTTTTCATTTTTACGATTCTCCTTTTGTTTGGTCCTTCCTGGCATGGCTTTATACTGCAGTAATACCCGTCCTCTGAGGGATGCCACCAAGAGTACAATACTGGATCCCCAAGAAACAGGGGTCGCCAATCATAGCGTACGATCTGTGCTGGGCCGGGTGGAGAAGAAAAAAAGCAATAACATTTAGAGCTAGAATAGGAGTCTTCAGATTTGTGCCTAAGAAATCCTTAATTCAGCTCTAGTGCTGTTAGGTTAGGTTAGCAGTAGGCACCGGTGGCGTGTGTTGGGATTCCATACAGTGCTCATAGTAGGGCAGAGTGGCCCAGTAGCAAGGTTTAGCGATCATGTATTTCTCCATCTAAGCTCCGGCCGTAGCTAGGAAATAAATCAAGTCATTCTTCCACTACAACAGGTTCCAACAAGTGCATGCGGGGGGTGGGCTTATGCTCGCTAATCCAGCCAATTACACGTACTGTCTTTCGGAGGGCGGACCGAGATATAGCATATCGACACTAGCAAACCCCTCTTGAGACCTCGGGGGGGGGGGTTACTCCTGTAACCATTTCTCAGCGACTTCCCCCCCTTCCTTACTTGCGTTCCGCCTGTGTTTCCGGGGTCGTCGCGTTATTGGTGGGCAGTGAGGGGGTTAGCTCCAATCAAACAGAGAAATGCTGACGGCGCCGCCTGCGCCTGGGGCGCCGTCTGACGATCTCGAGAGTTGCCGGAAGCCTCTCTATCTTTGGGGGGCATGTCCTCCAAGTACAAAATTTGGCCTGAGCTTTCTCCGGTTCTACGGCATTCGGCACCTCTCGACGTTCTTCTATTCTTACCGATTTCCCACCCCTCTGGGGCGGGGTCCGTACCTGTGGGCCCCTCATCCCCGATTCTAGACCCCCCCAACTTTGTTCTCACGGGAACTCCTTTAAAACGAAAAGTAGTTGGACGCTCCGATGGCAGAGGGATGTCTCCGAACATCTATGCCAGCTCCTGTGGCCGAGGTATCCAGCCTAGGTGGCTCACGGTAGGATGGTCGACCATATCTGATGGTATCATCTTCACTTTGTGGGCGCTAAATTTTTATAAGACAATATCTGGAAAAACAAGGAAGCAATAGCGAGTGACGGGAGGTGCATCATAGGTAATAAATAAAGAGAACGGTAACAAATAGGTATTGATTGAACAACTGCCATTTTTCCAAGCCTCCGAGTGAGCGATGGTGACTTGAAACTTTTACCGAGCTCTGCTTATTCTCCACCCCCACGTTTTCCCATCCTCACCTCCGACACTCCCCTTTGTCGCCACACAAGTACCCACTTCTGCCACTACTGCCTTTAAGATTGACTGCTATCAACATCCGGGTTACTGTTTCAACCCCCGCTGCCCTCTGATCCTTTTCTTTTTTCAAGAAGTACCATTGCTGTCACCAGTAGAGGTCACCAAATTATTATCTTGGGCAAAGGTGGTCGGACACTCCTCGATCACCTACCCCGCGGCGGCACCAGTATTATTCCAGAGCCAAATTGGCTAGTCCGGGAGAAACCTGGACCCTTCCCGTTAGAGTTGCCTGAGTAGGTGTACCACTTCAAGCAGAGATGGCATCAGATTCGCGGGGCTTGGGAGGTAGGTAGTCTTCGCGCCAAGACTGGTTTGGGGCATTTGGAAGAGATTGTAGAGATCATTCAGATCAGTGTGCCCGGAGTGGTTGAAATTTCTGAAGCGGAGCCAACTATGGAGATTTGCAAATGCGCATTTTAAGCACATGGCAAGGGCGTTGGGTGTTGAGGTTGGTGTGAAGAGTAGAAAGGAGCGAGGGTGCGTTCCTTGTTTTTGTTGCCCTGTTTTGCTTTTCAGTGATGATTTCTGGCTGATCTGGATTTCATTTTTGGTAGGATACTGGAAGTTTGGGACTTGATGTTCTGTCTTAGATGATACACAGCGTTTAGTAAAAAAGACAGACCTTTAGCGCAATTGGTTAAATTTGCGTATAGTCCTTGCAGCTCCTGCCTGACCAATGCTAGGGGACTGGCTCCCCACGATACTCTACAACTGCCGAAGGCAGGGGAGGAGGCTTACCCTCTAGCTCCGGTGAGCATTACACTTTGTCGATACATCCACCGTCATTTCGTCGGTCGCCCATTATTTGGAATAGGTCCTCAAGCTGGTTCCGCCGAGCGTAATAATGTGTTCGGCCATAGAGCAATGAAAGTTTCGCATCCCGTCCGCTCTGCGGTAAACAAGCATTGCATCGCCTGGTTAGTATTGCGGTGGGTGACCACGTGAGAATCCCAGGTGCTGAACTCTCTTGAGTTCTTTTTGTTTTTTTCCCTTCTTTCCCCCTTTTGGTCTCAGGTGGGTATTGGTGGGGTATTGGGGTTTTGTGCGGGTGGTGGATGAGAGCTGTAGTATGGTACACTGAAAGGTGTTGAGGAATGCAAGTAGGGTGGGTTTAGAGGTGACTTGCTGTCCGAGCAGGCTACAGTGCTCGATGTTACGGTCGTGTCGGGGTAATGTTTGGGAAAGCGGAGGGTTATTTATTTATATAATTTAGCCTTGACGAGCGGTGCGGATGAAAGAATTCTGTCATATCATACCCAGGAAATTTAACTTCTCTCGGATTGGTACTCTTGGTTTCTGTATTGCGTAGTGCCACTTAGAGAGGTAGAAGAATTGGGAGGGAATGAGCTATCATAATCTGTTAGCGTTTTAGGTCCTTTGAGAAACTTTGAATCATGTAGATATCATAGCTTTGAAAGATAAAAGCTCATATCATAGATGTTCCGGGTTGAGGCAGGGCATATGGTGTGTGCGCCTGTATAGTATTCCCAACGGTCCCTCCAGTCAGTCTTGGGGTACGGCTGGCCGGACTAATTATAGGCCATTGTTTTTCGTTTCTTGGGTGATTGGACGCCCTATGCCCAACAACCGAAGGCCCGGGAGTCCCACACCATGTGGTGAGCTCAGAAAATTAGTCTCATACCGTCATGCCCCTACCCGTCCTTTATACTATGCGGCTAAAATCTACCTCTTAGACAAAGCTGAGAATCTTCACTTAATATCACTCGGAGTATATATATGATGGTCACGTGTTCAGAGCATGGTTTCCTTTTGTCGGGAATTTGATATACGGGTGTTCACGTACTGCGTAAGGCTAAACCAACACTAGAGCTGTTCCTAGGTTCAGGCGGCCTACAGGTACAGAGATAGCACCAGCGGGTAACCCAAACTGAATAGTGTAGGTCCTCAATACGTTAGCTAGATGTCGATGCAAGGAGAGCTCTAACGCACACCGGGGCTTCAGACGTCCCGAAAAGAAATTTCTATGTACGTACCTTATTACAAATGTAGGGTTTTCCTGAGAGAAGTGCTTAACAGGCTCTTGGCAGATATATACGCTGTCCGCGCGAAGTTAGCTAGAAGTCTAAGCAGGGACAACTCTAAAGCACACAGGGGCCCCGGACGGCCCAGGAGCAGATATTTACGCACACACCTTTTGTCATCGTGTATCCTGAAAATGGGGTTTTCCGAAGGGAGGTGTTGGGTAGGTTCCTAGAAGACATGTATGTAATTAGTATGAGGTGGTACTGTAATGTGCGTCTAAGTAGATAGCGACAAGCAGCACAATTTTCTAACAAAGGCCCACGAGTAAGTTTACATAGACCACAGCAAACGGAAAAGATGGAAAGAGGTCAAGAACTGATATATAGGTTCGGACGCGGGGAAAGGACGAAAGGAATATCAGGGATAAGGGACAGGGTGAGATGACAAATGATGAGAAACCGCTATACCATAGCTGGATAAGGTCCTCCCGTGAGATAGAATGAAGAGCGAAGATACGGGAAAGGATCAAGAGAAAACTAATGACCAGGAAGCTAGCGGTGGGCAGAAGCTAAACACCACACTCAAGGCCCGAGTGATTATTCATGACGGCAGCCTCCCAGGTAATCACCAACATAATCAATATTTCCACCACGACACACATACCGCAAACATACGGTAGCCCAAATCACTCGAATTACTCCATTTAGTGGAGACCTTTTGTTGTCCTTCCCTATTGCTCTCTTTTCACCCCTCTGCCCTCTACCCACCATCTCAAACCTAACCAAGCCACCAAAAGAAGGAAATGATAAAAAACCCCGGATTCCCGAGAAGCGAAACCAGCCCAAAAGCTTCCAATATCCGCAAGATACCAACATAGCACATGACAGACTCGGGGGGGGGGGGGGGGGGGGGCCGCCCGGCGCGGGGGGGCGGGCGCCGCCCCCCGCGGGAGGGGGCCGG
>Ga0307513_10001822_pt1 | contig 30250 bp, 23 predicted proteins | sample 15_EM_MG_FD_202174 | JGI IMG/M metagenome (GOLD analysis project Ga0307513, IMG submission 202174) | Populus trichocarpa ectomycorrhiza microbial communities from riparian zone in the Pacific Northwest, United States - 15_EM | ecosystem: Host-associated > Plants > Roots > Unclassified | place... | reverse complement strand
TCGGCAACGGTCGCGGGGACGTCGCGCACGAGGACTTCCGCAAGCACGTCCATGATGTGCTCGAGGAGTTCGGCCCCAAGCTGGACGACGGCGTCTGGGAAGAGTTCCAGAACCGACTGTTGTTCGCCGGCGGCGGGTTCACCAGCGACGACCCGGGCAGCCTGCTCGACGTGATTGAGCACACCAAGGCGGAGGTCGCCGCCGAGGCCGGGTCGGTGCAATTCCTGCATTACGTCGCCACGCCGCCGGTTGCTTTTGAGGAGACCGCAAGAGCACTCGGCCAGCACGGGCTCAACGAGAATGCCCATGTGGTGTTCGAGAAGCCGTACGGCACCTCGCCGGAGTCGTTCAAACAGCTTGATCAGACGGTGCTTTCGGTGTTCAAGGAGGAGCAGGTCTTCAGGATCGACCACTTCCTCGGCAAGGAGGCCACCCAGAATCTGCACGTGCTGCGGTTCGCCAACCAGATGTTTGCCGGGCTCTGGTGCAAGGAGTTCGTCTCTGCTGTCCAGATCGACGTCCCGGAGACCCTCGACGTCGCCGACCGGGCCGGGTTCTACGACGCCACCGGCGCGACCAAGGACATGCTGGTCACGCACCTGCTTCAGGTGGCTGCGGAGGTGGCGATGGAGCCTCCGGCGAGCATGGCGGCCAACGATCTGCAGGACGCCCGGGAGTCGGTGATCGCCGGGTTCCGACCGCTCGACCCGGCCGAAGTGGTCCTCGGCCAGTTCAACGGCTACCGGGACATCGACGGCATTGCTGCCGACTCGACGACGGACACCTTCGCTTCCGCCCGGCTCTGGATCGACACCGACCGCTGGCGCGGGGTGCCGTTCCTGCTCCGTACCGGCAAGCGGTTGGCGCAGAGCACGCAGCGGGTCAGCCTGGTCCTGCGCCCGGTTGACGGCCCGCTGACCGACGTCCCGGCCCAGGGCAACGTGGTGACCTTCTCGCTGGCCGGTAACGGTGAACTGGAAGCGGCGCTGGTGGTGAAGCGGCCGGGCGCCGGACTGAAACTTGCCCGGGCGATCGGGCGGGTGGTGTTGCAGGATCTGGCGGGTGCCGATCCGTTGCCGCCGTACGTGGCCCTGCTGAACGACGTGATGCTGGGCGATCGGTCGCTGTTCACCAGCAGCGCCGGATTGGAGCAGGCCTGGCGGGTGGCCAAGCCGCTGCTGGACAACCCGCCGCCGGTGCAGCCCTACGAACCCGGCTCCTGGGGTCCGGCCGCGGCCGACAAACTCGTCGCACCGGGAATGTGGTTGCTCGGTGCGGACTTGGATTCGGCATGACTACCGGGGGCGAAGCCCAAAGAATCATCGGGGACGATGCACGCAAGGCGATCGAGTCGGGTCGCCTCGCCCATTTCACCACGATCAATCCGGATGGCAGCCCGCACACGGTGATCGTCTGGGTCGGGGTGGACGGCGACCAGGTGGTGATCGGCAAGTTGAGCGAGGACAAGAAGGTTCGCAACATCCGCCGCGACCCGCGAGTGTCCTTCTCGATCGAGGCCGAGGGCAGCAGCCACGGCATGGGGCATTACCTGGTACTTGAGGGGACGGCCGAGGTGGTTGAGGGCGGGGCTGCGGAACTGCTGCAGAGGCTGGCTCGGACGTACATCGGTCCGGACGCCGTGTTCCCGCCCGGCGACAACCACCCGCCGGGCTTCATGATCAGGATCACCCCGACCCGGATTCGCGGCATGGGTCCGTGGAGCAGCTGATCAGGAGCCGCTGATCAGGCGATCTGGTTGAGGCTCGGGTCGCGGCCGGTGAGGATGGCGCTCAGCACGATCCCGGCGGGCGGCAACACCATGGCGAGTACCGCCACCGCCAGCGGAAGGCCCGCTTCGACCAGGCCGGCGATGACCAGGGTGAGGACGATCGCGATCAGCACGGTTGGCAGGTCGCCGGCTCGGGCTCCGGGCATCGGCGCGTGCAGAGCCCAGACCAGCAGCAGGAACACGGCCACCGGAATCGCCACAGAGAAGGCGACCAGGGTGTCGGAGGCCTCGATGTGGTGACTGATCGCCGCGGCCGCCACCTCCAGGCCGGCGCCGAGGGCTGCCAGCGAGGCGAAGATCCCGTAGTGCCCGTAGCCCCACCAGAACGACAATTCTGGACGCTGGGACAGGCCTTCGCCGGCCGGCTTCAGGTAGTAGATCCACCAGAGCGCGAACAAGAGGGCCAGACCACCGACGAAGATCAGGACGACGTCCGCAGTCCAGCCGCCTTCGTCCACACTCGACTGGACAGCGACCATCGCCGCCAGCACCCCCTCGCCGAGCACGATGATGGTGAACAGGCCGTACCGCTCGGCGATGTGGTGCGGGTGCCAGGTGGTGCCAATGCCCCGCTCGGCCCACAGCGGCGTCGCCAGCTCCAACGCCACCAGGACCAGAAAGCTCGCCCCCGACATCCCCTCGGGCAGAAAAAGCCGCAGGATCCAGCCGATCTGGATGACGCCGATCGCACCGGCATACCGCAGCGCGACCGATCGGTGTGGGGGATCGCTGCGGGCGGCTCGCAGCCACTGCCCGATCATCGCCACCCGCATGATCACGTAGCCGACGACTACCCCGGTGAAGTCCTTCTCGTCCAGGGCGTTCGGCACCCCCGCTGCCAGCACCAGCACCCCGGCCATCTGCACCAGGGTGAACAGCCGGTACGGAACGTCGTCGGTGTCGTAAGCCGAGGCGAACCAGGTGAAGTTCATCCAGGCCCACCAGATGGCGAAGAAGACCATCAGGTAGCCCGCCACCGCCGTGGTCAGGTGCACCTCCTCCACCTGGTGCGCCAGCTCTCGGGCCGCCTGACCGACCGCGACCACGAAGGTCAGGTCGAAGAGCAGCTCCAGCGGGGTGGAGGCGCGGTGGCTCTCGGTCGAGTCCCGGCCGGTCATCGGCACGGTGAAGCGCCTGGTCCGGCTGCCGGCATCGCGGGGGTCGGTGGTCGCCACGGCCGTCATCCTGACATGAGTACCGGCACGCCCACCGCGAGATCCGCGCCATCGACCGCGACCGGGCCGGCGGCCAGAACCCGGAACTCCGGAGCCGGCCCGAGCACCAACTGCCGCTGCCAGACCGCCAGGACCACGCCCTCGTCCAGCTGTTGTGAAAGCTCGGCCCGCAAGTGCGGGTAGCCGGTGCCATCCCGCTTGCTGAACCAGCCCGCCCAACCCGACTGGTTCGCGGCCGGCTCACCGGACAGCAGGGCGTAAACCCCGCCCGTGCCGTCGCGGACCGACCGGGCCATGACGTCGTGACTGTCCGCCCGGGCGCTGTCCACGGCATGTTCTGCCAGGGTGCCCAGCGCGGCGAAGTCTTCCACCAGGTACCAGTCCTCGTAACCACCGCCGGGCAGCCAGGGCAGGTCGGGCACCTGCAGGGTCCAGGAGTCAACGAAGCCCGGGATCGGGACGGCGGCCAGGCGTTGGTGAAAGAGCCGCGTGCCGCCCTCGTACTCCTGGCGGTCGACATCGGTGCGGGGCTGGTGCCAGAACGTGTAGGCGAGCACATTCCTCATGTCTTGGTTCGTTCGCCGATTCGTTCGGCCCGGCTCAGTGGCTCTTGATCATTTGAGGATGGTCAGGCAGGTCAGGCGGCGCCGGCCGAACGATCGGCCGGGGGACGGTCGGAATCGGCGATCACCGCGGCGACTTCACGAAGCCCGGCGGCCACACATTGCCGCAGCAGCCACTGCCCGTCCTCGGAGCTGCTCAGGCCGTCAAGGATCCGGGCAACGGCCTCGCCGTCCCGGAGCCGAGTGGCCGCTTCAAGCCTGGCCAGCGCCTCGGCCAGCTCGACCGACCGGCCGAAGTCCTCGGGGATGTGTGTGTAGACGTGCAGCGTCTGCGTCTCCTGCAGCGCAGTCAGCGCAGCAAGCGGTCGCCATCTCATCAATCACCCCTGGGCTTCGGCTGTCCGGGTTCTCGTCGAGCGCACCGCGTCGGGACGGTGGCACTGCGTCTCAACTGTACGAGATGTCCTTTCGTTCGCCTACGGCTTCGCGGCACCGCGCAGCCGGACCCGTCGCGCCAGCACGGCCTGGCAGCAAACCATGCCGCGATGTTGAGAACGGTGATCGATCTGCCCGAAAGGCGCTAGGCCGTTTCCGGCGCGCTGGCCTTGGGGCGGGCCTCCAGCGGCTCCGCGGCGACCGTGTACCCCTGCGGCGACCATTCGGCGAGGACCGAGTAGCGGTCCGCCCGAACCACGGTGTGCCGGTATTCCAGCGGGGTGGAGCGCACGCTACTGAGCCGCTCGATCTGGAAGCAGGCCACATCGGGCGGCACTTCGAGGAGCTTTCGGTCCACCTCGGCGGGAATGATCGCCCGGATCCGCTCCCGCCCGCCGGCCAGCGAGACTCCGCAGCGAGCGGCCAGTTCGTCATACAGGCCGGAGACGGTGAAGTCCACCTCCAGCAGCGGAGCAGCGATCTGCGCCGGGATCCAGACCCGGTCGTGGGCCATCGGCTGCTCGTCGGCGAGCCGGACCCGTTCCAGGTGGAAGAGCTCGGCATCAGCCGGCAGCCCGAGCTGCGCGGCGGCATCGGGCCAGGTCACCACCTGCTGGCAGAGCACGGTGCTGCGCTGGATGATGCCCTGCGCATCGACCTCTTTGAACAGCGAGTACAGGCTACCCAGCGGAGGATCAACATCGCCGCCACGGCGGACCCAGGAGCCACGGCCCTTGGCCGAGTCGATCAGCCGGGACTCGCGCAGCCGACGGAGCGCCTCCCGCACGGTGTACCGGGAAACCGCATACGCGTCCACCAGCTCGAGCTCACCGGGGAACTCCTGATCGAACTCTCCGGAGCCGAGCCGCCGGGTGAGCTCCTGCTGCAGCTGCGCCCACAACGGCATCGGGCTCGAGCGATCCAGGGAACGTACGTCGTCCGGCCCCGCCACCGTGACCACCTCCGGACCGCTCAATAGTGCCGGGGGCCAGCTTAGTGCTCCTTGGGCCGGTCGCCTTCGTCGGTGGCCTCCTGAGACTGGTCGGTTTCCTTTGTTTCGTCCCGCATCTGCAGGCCTTCCAGCTCGCGTCGGGAGACTGTCACCACGTCGTCGGACGGCTCGGCGCCGTACCGCTTGGCGAGCGGCAATATCCCCCAGGTGATCAGCAGGACGACGGCCAGCCCGGCGGCGATCAACAGCGCCGGGGTGCGGCCCAGAACCAGGTCGAGCACGAGGTCGACGGCACAGGTGATCGCCAGCGCGAGCAACCCCAACCCGAGGATGGCGAACCGCGAGGCGACCTTGACCACCTGGTGTTTCATCCTCCGGGCGAACAGCGCTCGGTGGTACGCCACCGGCGCGATCAAACAGACGCTCGCGCCCGCGGACAGCAGCAGCGCGGCGACGAAGGTTCCGATCTCCCAGTCGTCGAGCTTCTCGAACCTGCTCTGGAGCGGCAGGGTGAGCAGGAAGGCGAACAGGATCTGTACCCCGGTCTGGGCCACCCGCAGTTCCTGCAGCAGATCGGTAAAGTTGCGATCGGCGCGCTCGGCCTCGGTCTCACGGGGGCGGTCGTTGCTCACGTGCAGGATTGTGTTCCAAGGGATTGCTGGCAGCCACCTGGCCGTCACGTTCGTGTCACCTTCGTGACGGGAAATGGCCTTTAGAGGTGCTTCCCTGAATGCCGTCGGGGACGCGTGTGCGAAACGCTGGTGTGTCATCCTGACCGCAGTTGTCCTCGCGGTCGGTTGTGTTCTGTGGGGTGTGGAGGCTCAGTGCTCGCGCGTATTCGGCTCAGCGTGCCCGACAGGCCTGGTTCGCTGGGATCGGTGACGTCGGCGATCGGTGCCGTGGGCGCCGACATCGTCAAGATCGACGTCCTGGAGAGCGAATCCGGCCGGGCGCTGGACGACGTCTTCGTTGTGGTGCGTGACGTCAACCATCTGAACACCGTGCGTGACCGGCTGAACAACATGGCCACGGTCACCGTCACCGGGCTGCAGTATCCGGCGCCTCCGGTCACCGGGCACGCCGAGCTCGAACTCGTTGACCAGGTGCTGTCCCGTCCCGAGCGCGGCCTGCAGACCTTGGTTGACGGCGCGCCCCATGCCTTCGGAGCGGACTGGGGTGCGCTCGTTGAATACGGGCCGGACGCCAGCGTGCTCGGCGTGCTGCTGGTGAGCATGCACAGCCCGGGAGCCGACAGCGTGGTGATCACCTCGCCGTCCCGGCTGGCGTCGATCCGGATCACCCCGCCCGGGGCGGACGCGCCGTACGGCGGGGCCGCGCTGATCCCGATCGGCAGCGGGCCACTGGCGCTCGTGCTGGTGCGCGAAGAGGGCCCCGAGTTCCACCGCTCCGAGCTGTGGCGGGTGGGCCAGGTCGGGCAGATCATCGGCACCGTGTTGGCCCCGGTGTGATGATCAGGAAATGACCTCCGCAGAGCAAGCCGGCGCCGTGGGCGCCGGCGACCACGAACCAGAGCTGTGGCTGATCCGGCACGGCGAGACCGAGTGGAGCCGCAACCGTCGGCACACCGGCCGCACCGACCTCCCGCTCACCCCCGAGGGCGAGCAGGCTGCCCGAGCGCTCGCACCCCGGCTGGACGGCGTCCCGTTCGACCTGGTTCTGGCCAGCCCACTGACGCGGGCCCGACACACCGCCGAGCTGGCCGGTCTCAGCCCGCAGCTCGAACCCCTGGCGATGGAATGGGACTACGGCGAGTACGAGGGCATCACCACCGCTCAAATCCAGGATCGGCACCCGGGCTGGTCGGTCTGGACCGACCCGGTGCCCGGCGGTGAGTCGCTCCAGCAGGTGGCCGACCGGGCCAAGGCCGTGATCGCCAGGATCCGAGCGGAAGCCCCGAAGCGAGCCGTGCTGGTCGCCCACGCGCACTTCCTCCGGATCCTGACCGCCGACTGGATCGAACAGGAACCCCAGGTGGCGTCGCGCTTCAATCTCGAGGTCTCCACGATCAGCGTGCTCGGCTGGGACCGCGGCCTCCCGGTGATCGATCGCTGGAATGGTTAGGCCCGCTCCGCGACACCCCGGTACCTGAGGCATCCGGCACACCGGACGCTCCCCGTTCGTCTGAATCATCGGGCAGGCTGAAGCCGAACAGCGGTTGGCCGATTCACGATGAGGTGGTCCGAGTGCGCAGCACAATGCAAGAGGTTCCCCTGCTGATCTCTCAGGTGCTGGACTACGGCACCACGGTCTACTCCGGGTCCGAGGTGGTGACCTGGGCAGCCGACGGGCCGCGGCGCTCGTCCTACGCCGATCTCGGCCGGGATTGCCGTCGGCTGGCGAACGCGCTGCGCGAATTGGGGATTGACGCCGATCAGCGGGTCGGCACGTTCATGTGGAACAACGAGGAGCACCTCGAGCTGTACCTCACCGTTCCGAGCATGGGTGCGGTGCTGCACACGATCAACATCCGGCTCTTCCCGCAGCAGATGATCTACGTGATCAACCATGCGGACGACAAGGTGATCGTGGTCGACAACTCGTTGGCCGACCCGTTCAGCAAGCTGCTGGTGCACCTGCCGGGGGTTGAGCACGTGATCGTCAACGGCCCGGTGCCGGACGCGGTCCGGACCGCGCTCGCCGGTGACGGCGCCCGCCGGGTACATGATTACCGGACCCTGCTGGACGCCCAGCCGGATCGGTTCGACTGGCCGGAGGTGAACGAGAACGACGCTGCGGCAATGTGTTACACCTCCGGCACCACCGGCAACCCGAAAGGCGTGGTGTACTCGCACCGGTCGAACGTGCTGCACTCCACCTATGTCGCGGGCAACGCCTCGCTGGGGCTGAGCGAGGCTTCGCGTGCGCTCGGAATTGTCCCGCTCTTCCACGCCAACGCCTGGGGGCTGCCCTACGCGGCGCTGATCAGCGGAGCCAGCGTGATCATGCCGGACCGGTTCCTGCAGTCCGCGCCCCTGGTGACCATGATCGAGCAGGAGAAGGTGACCGTCGCCGCCGCGGTCCCGACGATCTGGAACGACGTGCTCGCCCATCTCGATGCCCATCCCGAGGTCGACGTCAGCAGCATCCAGCGGGTGATGGTCGGCGGCTCGGCATGTCCACCGGCGCTGATGCGCGGTTTCCAGGAGCGGCACAACATCATCGTTTTCCATGGCTGGGGGATGACCGAGACGTCACCTGTGGGTTCGGTGGCGATCCCGCCGGTGCACGCGGAAGGCGAGGAGTACTGGGCCTACCGCTACACCCAGGGCCGGATCGCGCCGCACCTGCAGACCCGGCTGATGGGCGCGGACGGCACCGAGCAGCCCTGGGACGGCGAGTCGGACGGCGAGGTTCAGGTCCGCGGGCCGTGGGTGACCGGCTCGTACTACCTGGAAACGGACGACGGTGAGAAGTTCGAGGACGGCTGGCTCCGGACCGGCGACATCGGCCGGCTCTCGGCGGACGGCTACCTCACCCTGACCGACCGGGCCAAGGACGTGATCAAGTCCGGCGGCGAGTGGATCAGCTCGGTCGACCTGGAGAACCAGCTGATGGGGCACCCGGCGGTGCGTGAGGCGAGCGTGGTCGGCGTCCCGGATGAGCGTTGGGGAGAGCGACCGCTGGCGACGATCGTGGTGATCGAGGGCCAGACCGTCACGGTCGAGGAACTGCGCGACTACCTCGGCAACCTGGTGGCCCGCTGGCAGGTGCCGGAGCGCTGGGCGTTCATCGCCGAGGTGCCCAAGACCAGCGTGGGCAAGTTCGACAAGAAGGCGATCCGAGCCCAGTACGCGGCCGGCGAGCTGGACGTCATCCGGGCCACCCGCTCCGCCGACGTACCCTCCACCTCCTAGACCACTAGCGCCGCCGCTCTCCAGCAAGCTGCAATTTGGGCGGGCCGGTGACCCATGAAGTGGGTCACCGGCCCGCCCAAATCGGGGCTCAGGTGGGGCGGTGCGTTAACAGACGGCCGACAAGTCCTGGGCTTTGGCCGGGTTGGCCTTCTTGGCACGCTTCTTCGCCTTCTTGGACGGCGATGCCGACGGTGACGGCGACGCCGATGCGGACGGCGACGGCGACGGCGAAGCAGTTGCGGTCGGGATTGCGGCCGGGGCGACGGACGTATCGATCGCCTTCTTCACCAGCTTGTGGATCTTCTTGATGTCCGGGTGCACCGTGTTGATCACCTGGTCGGTGAACGGCAGGCTGGTGACGGTCGCGCCCTTCACTCGCTGGCTGAGGTCGACCCAGGCATCGATCTGGGACGTCGAGATGCCGGTCGAGAGGTTCTTCTTCAACGCCTTGGCGACGGCGGCGAAGTTCGTCGCCAGCGTGACCGGGTCGGCCTTCTCCACTACCGCGCCGATCATGCAACGTTGCCGCTGCATTCGGTCGTAGTCGTTGGTGGCCCAGCGCGACCGGGCGAACCAGAGTGCGTGGTAGCCGTCCAGTTCCTGGTTCTTGCCCTTCTCGATCCAGCCGCCGGTGGCCACGTGGTAGATCGGCGACGCCGGGTTGCCGTCACCGCCGATCGGCAACCGGGTGTGAACGTCCACCGTGACCTTGCCGATGGCATCGACGAAATCCCGGAACCCGTTCAGGTTGAGCATCACGTAGTTGTCGACCTTGAGTCCGGTGACTCCCTGGACGACGTCCCGGGTCGCCTGCAGGCCGGGGTGCTTGTACTTGGCGTACCCGGGCGCATCTTCGCCCCAGGTCCAGACCGCGTTGAGCAGACAGCTCTGGTCAGCGCACCAGTAACCGTGCGGCCAGGCGGTGGCGCCCGGAGTGCCGCGCGCGAACGGCGCGCGCTGGAGACTGCGCGGCAGGCTGAACAGCACGGTGTTGCCGGACTTGGTGTCGATGCTGGCCAGGATCAAGGTGTCCGGCCGGACGCCGGTCCGGTCCTCGCCCGCATCGCTGCCGATCAGGAGCACGTTCATCCGGGGCTTGTCGGCCCACGGATCCTGCTTCTCGACGTTCGGGCCGGCCGAGGTTTCGGAATCACCCGCGAAGATCGACTTCGAGGTCACCACGCCCCGGGTGATCAGAGCGGTCTCGCTGATCTTGTAGGCCGGGAGCGCAACGCCGCCGATCAGGGCCAGGACGACGAGGCCACTGAACACGTGTTGCGCCGTGCTGAGGGTGGCGTAGCGGCGAAGCCCGACGTTGGTGAGCAGGATGACGACGACCCAGAGCAGAGCAATGACGCCGGTCCCGACGGCCGCGATCAGCAACGCCCGCGGGTCCACGGCCAGCGACAGACCCCGCTCCAGCGGATTGCCGTACAGCGCCAGCCCGGCCAGCGCGACCAGACCCAGAGCGACCAGGAACATCACGAGGCCGCCGAGCCAACGCCGGCCGGCGGCGATCAGCCCACTGCCGGGGATCAGCGTGCCGAGAATCGTCCACAGCAGGACCCAGCCAAAACCCTGACCGGAATCGGTGGCGTGGCCTCCCCGGCGATCCTCCTCGGCACCCACTGTCACCGTGCTCTTGTCAGCCGCGGTGCTCTCGTCCAGCGCCAGGATCTTGTCAACCGCCGTGCTCTTGGCGGCCGTGGCGCTCTTGTCCGGTGCTGGGGACTTGGCGGTCACCGGTGGCTTGGCGGTCACCGGTGGCTTGGCGGTCACCGGGGGCTTGGCAGTTGCCGTGGTCTTGGCGGCCACGGCGCTCTTGTCCGGCGCCGGGGTCTTGGCGATCATCGGTGGCTTGGCGGTCGGCGCGGTCTTGGCGGCCACGGCCTTCTTGACCGGCGCTGCGGTCTTGTCGGTCACCGCACTCTTGGCGGCTACCGGGGTCTCGGCGGTCACCGCGGTCTTGGCGGCCACGGCCTTCTTGCCCGGCGCTGGGGTCTTGGCGGTCACCGCGCTCTTCTCGGTCGCGGGGGTCCTGTCCGCCTTCGGGCCGTCCTGGCTCTTGTCCACCTTCGGGGCGTCCTGGCCCTTCTTTACCTTCGGGCCATCCTGATCAGGTGGGGGATCCACACTGTCCGCCGGCGCTGCCGTGTTGCTCGAACTGGTCACGGCTCTCCCTAGCAGACCGACTTCAGGCTCTGAGCCTTGCCCGGGGTGGCAGCCTTGCTCGGGCTGGTGCTGGGGCTCTTGGAGACTGTCGTCGAGGGGGTCGGGGTGGTGCTTGCGCTCGGCTTCTTCTTTACCCGAGCCGTGGCCTTGACCGCAGTCGTGACCAGCTCGTGGATCTTGTCGAAGTCCGGGTCCACCGTGCTGATCACCTTGGGATCAAAGACGATGCTGGCGACGCCGCCCTTCTGAATGCGCTGGGCGAGGATGGCCCAGGCTTCCAGGTCGGCGGAGTCGATCCCGGTGGCGAGGTTCTTCTTCAAGGCCTTGGCGAGGGCAGGGAAGTTCCGAGCGACCTTCAGCGGGTCGGCCTGGTCCACCACTGCTCCGATCACGCAACGCTGACGCTGCATCCGGTTGTAGTCATCGGTCGACCAGCGCGACCGGGCGAACCAGAGCGCGTGAAAACCATCCAGGTGCTGGTTGTTGCCCTTGTTGAGGTACCCGTAGGTGGCAGTCGGGTTCTTGCTGCTCCCGCCCATGGGCAGGCGCTGATGGACATCCACCGTGACGCCGCCAAGTGCGTCGACGAAGTCCTTGAAGCCGTTGAGGTTCAGCATCACGTAGGTGTCGACCTTCAGGCCGGTCACGCCCTGAACGGCATCCTCGGTCGCCCGCAACCCGGGGTTCTTGAACCTCGAGTAGTACTGCTTGCCGGCGCCCTCGGCCCATCTCCAGATCGCGTTGATCAAGCACTCGTTGCCGGCGCCGGCCTCGGGGCAGTAGTACCCGTTGGGATACGCCTCATTACCTCCGGTCCCCTCCGGGAAGGGGGCGCGCTGCAGGCTGCGGGGGATGCTGAACATGGCGGTCTTGCCGGTCTTGGTGTTGATGCTGGCCAGGATCAGGGTGTCAGGACGGATTCCGGCCCGGTCGGCGCCGGCGTCGCTACCGATCAGCAGCACGTTCATCTGCGGTTTGTCGGCCCAAGGGTCGGCCTTCGTGGCGCTGGGACCACTGCTGGTGCCGTTCTCGGTGTCGCCGCGGAACACGCTGTCCGAGGTGATGATGCTGCGGGTGACCATCGCGTAGTTGCCCACCTGGTAGGCGGGCAGGGTGACGGCGCCGATCAGGGCCAGGACGACCACACCGCTGAAGAGGCGCTGCCCGGAGCTGAGGGTGGCCCCGGAGCTGAACGTGGCGTAGCGACGCAGCTGGGTGTTCGTGAGCAGGATCACTACCGCCCAGCCGAGCCCGACCAGTCCGGCAATCACGGCGAGGGCGAACAGTTGGCCCGCGTTGAAGGCCAGCGAGATGGCTCGCCGCTGCAGAGTCCCGGTGACGGTCAGTAGCGCCAGCGCCATCACGGTGAACCCGAGCGCCCCCAGCAGGAACGCCCCGAGCCGTCGCCAGCCGGCCGCGATCAACCCGGAACCGGGGATCAGCGCGCCGAGAATCGTCCACTGCAGCACCCAGGAGAAACCTTGCCCGTACCCGGTGGCGTGACTGCCCTGGCGGTCGAAGTCCAGCTCCGCCGCCGCCATCGGTGGGTAGCCGGCCTGATACGCACTGGCCGGATGCCGAGGAGAAGCCGGTCGACGCGAGGCAACTGGTGGGCGCGCAGGAGCTGCCTGGCGCGGACGAGCCGGCATCCGCGGAACGGTCGCCGAGACTCGCTGCGGAACCTGTTCCGCTGCTCGGCGCGCACGACGAGGAGGGTATGACTCGACCTGGGTCACTGCACCTCCTTGTCTGCGTCTATCGATGTGGGACGTCCGTGCCCACACTTGTCCGGCCGAAGACTAGATCCCCGAGCTGTGAACCGTCAGCACACCTCGTTGACATCCTGAGCTTTGAGCGGGTCCACCGCTGCCTTGGCCGGCTTCTTCGTCGGCTTCTTGGTCGGGGAAGCAGATGCCTCCGTGCTTGGAGCGGGCGTCGGTGTTGCCTTGACCACGGGCTGGAGCGCCTTCTGCACCAACTCGTGGATCTGGTCGAAGTCCGGGTTCGCCCGGTTGCTGATCACCTGGTCGGTGAACGGCAGGCTCCGGACGCTACCGCTCTTTACCTTCTGGCTGAGCTCGACCCAGGCCTGCAGGTCACGCTGCGGAATGCCGGTGGAGAGGTTTTCCTTCGCCGCCTTGGCGATCGCCGGGAACGCCAGCGCCAGCTTGACCGGATCGGACTGGTTGACCACCGCGCCGATCACGCAGCGTTGACGGCGCATGCGGTCGAAGTCGTTGGTGCTCCATCGGGACCGGGCATACCAGAGGGTCTCGTAACCGTCGAGCTTCTGGTTGCGACCCTTCTCCAGGTAGCCGCTGGTCTGCTCCGGGTGCTCGGAGTTGCCGCCGATCGGCAGCCGCTCGTTGATATTCACCCGGAGGCCGCCGATGGCGTTGACGAACTGAGCGAAACCCTTGAGGTTGAGCATCACGTAGGTGTCGATCTTCAGCCCGGTGACGCCCTCGATCGCGTCCTTGGTGGCGCGCAGCCCGGGGTTCTTGGGTGCCGCCTTCTTGTAGCCCGCGTCGTTGGCACCCCACGTCCAGACGGCGTTGAGCAGGCACTCGTCGCCGCAGTTGAACCCGTTCGGCCAGGCCGTGCTGCCCGGCGTGCCCACCGGGAAGGGCGCCTTCTCCAGGTTGCGCGGCAGGCTGAAGAGCACGGCGTCGCCGCGCTTGGTGTCGATGCTGGCCACGATCATCGTGTCCGGCCGGACCCCGATCCGGCCCTTGCCGGCGTCGCTGCCGATCAGCAGCACGTTGACCCGGGGCTTGTTGGCCCACGGATCGGCCTTCTGGGTGTTCGGGCCGCTGCTGCCCGCCTCGGAGTCACCGTTCTCGCTGAACACCGCGTTGATCAGGCTGCGCTGGATCATCACCCGGTGGCCGACCCCAAAAGCGGGGAGCAGAACGCCGCTGATCAAGGCCAGGACGACAACGGTGCAGAAGGCGCGCTGGGCGCCGGTGAGCGAGGCCGCGCGACGCAATTGGACGGTGGTCAGCAGGATGATGCCGACCCACACCGCCGCACCGACCGCGATGGCCACGGCGACCATCAGCAAAAGTTGCGGGTCGACGGCCAGCGCGAGGGCCTCTTTGAACGGGTTGCCAGTCAGGGCCAGGCCCACCAGCGCCACACCGCCGATGCCGATCAGGACCAGCACGAGGCCACCGACCAGGCGGCGACCGGCCGCGATCAACCCGGTACCGGGGATCAGCGTGCCGAGAATCGTCCAGGTCAGTACCCAGGAGAAGCCTTCGCCGTAGCCGGTCGCGTGGCTGCCCCGGCGGTCGTCGTCCGGGTAGTAGTCGGCCTCGTGCTCGTCACCCTGGGTCTGGGTCTGGTCCGGCGGCTGCGGCTGATGGTGCGGCTGGTCCTGGTAGCGCGGCTGGTATTGCGTCTGCGGCTGGTACTGCGGCGGCGGCTGGTATTGAGGGTGCTCTGGCCGTCCGCTGGGCTGGACCGTGGTCCGGTACCGCACGTTGGGTACCGCTGGTGCAGGTCCGGAGGCCTGTCCAACGGTCCCCACCGGACGGGGGACGCGCCGAGGAGAGTATGACTCGATCCGGGTCACGACTCCTCCTGTCTTCCTCGGCGGGCGGCCATTGCGGCCCGGTGCGGATAACTCGCTGATCCGCGACGCGCATCGGTTGATGCGGGCCTGACGGGCGCATCATTGTTCCATGAGGGAACGCACCGGAGGTTTCATCGGTTCATCGTTCGGCGATGGCGTTTCGTTGCAGGTTCACGCGAGTGAACTCTGTCCGGAGCCGTCCGGTAACGTCCTGTTGTAATTTGCCGCTTCTGCTCCCGCCTGGATGTGGTGTCGGGGCTCGCCGGAGATCTGCTTTGCCGCAGCGCGGACTTGACCGGTAGCCTTTCGAAGTCACGGGGAGGCGTCGCCTAGTCCGGTCTATGGCGCCCGCCTGCTAAGCGGGTTTGGGTCTTAAAGCCCATCGCGAGTTCAAATCTCGCCGCCTCCGCGGCACGTACCCACAGCGAGTGGGGGTTTGCAGGCTCCGGCCAGGTCCCAGCGGGGATCCGGCTGGGGCCTGCGGTGCGTTTGCCCGAGCTCTCCGATCCGTCCGATCCGCCCGCTCTGATGGTGTACTCCGGCGCGGATCGTGGTCGTATGGGTAGCGATGCTGATGTCGCAACGGACGCCACGGATGCCAGAAGCCCGATCAACCGGGACGGCGATCGCCGTCGTCCTTGCTCTTGCCTTGGCGAGTTGCGCGTCTACCCCCGCTCCTTCCGCGGCCAATCCCCCTGGGACGCCGATCGGGATCGGGGCATCGGGCACCGACCCGTTCTGGGCGTCGCCGTCGCCGTTCCCGTCGTCGCCCACCCCCACCAAACCCAGGCCCTCGGCATCCGCAGCCGCGCAGGGTCCGTCTCAGTTGCCGCGCGGTGGTACCAAGCTCTTCCCGCGGTACCGACTGGTCGGGTACTCCGGGGGCGAGGCGTCTAAGGCCTTCGGCCGGCTCGGCGTCGGCAACCTGGATACCCGGATCAACGAACTGGAGCGCACCGGCCGGGGGTATACGGCCGGTGGCCGTCAGATGCTGCCGGTGCTCGAGCTGATTACCGTGATCGTGCACGCTTTGCCGGGCAAGGACGGCAAGTACCGGTCCCGGATTGACGACGCACAGATCGCCAGGTATCTGGCTGCCGCGCGCCGACACAAGGCGCTGCTGCTGCTCAACATCCAGCCCGGCCGGGCCGACTTCCTGCCGGAGGTGCAGGCGCTGCAGCGCTGGCTGGCCGAACCGGACGTCGGGATCGCGCTGGATCCGGAGTGGGCGGTCGGCAAGACCCAGACCCCGGGCCGGGTGTTCGGGCGGACGACGGCCACGGAGCTGAACTCGGTCGCGGCCTATCTGTCGACGTTCACCCGCTCACACCGGCTGCCGGAGAAGGCGATGGTGGTGCATCAGCTGGCGCCGCGGATCATCCAGCGCATCCAGGACGTTCGAGCCCACGCCGGCGTACAGATCGTGCTCAGCGTGGACGGGATCGGCGCTCGCACCGACAAGGAAGCCACCTGGCGCAAGCTGGTGAAGCCCATTCCGGCTGCCGTGCACCCGGGCTTCAAGCTGTTCTTCGAGGAAGACCGTGAGCACGGCAAGCTGATGACCCCGGCCCAAGTCCTGGCCCTCAAACCCACCCCTGACTACGTCATCTACGAGTAGGGGCACCCTTTCAGAATCGGGTTAGCCCCCCGAAGAGCCGTGATTCAGGCCGAAGTCGACCCAAATCGCAGCCCTCCGAGGGGCTAACCGTGCGGTGGGAGGTCAGCCGAGGCGGGCGCGGAGGGCGTCCAGCTCGGTCAGCAGGGTGGTGGGCACCTTGTCGCCGATCTTGTCGAACCATTCCTGGATCAGCGGGAGTTCGGCCCGCCACTCGTCCACGTCGACAGCGAGCGCGCGGGCGAGCTGTTCCGGCGTCAGATCCAGGCCCTCGACGTCGAGCCCGTCCAGCGTCGGGACGTGCCCGATCGGGGTCTCGACGGCGGCGGCCCGGCCTTCGAGCCGGTCCACTACCCACTTGAGCACTCGGCCGTTCTCGCCGTAGCCCGGCCAGAGGAATCCGCCATCGTCATCCCGGCGGAACCAGTTGACGTAGAAGATCTTCGGCAGTTTGGCGGCGTCGGCGTCCTTGCCCACGTCGATCCAGTGCTGGAAGTAGTCACCGGCGTGGTAGCCGATGAACGGCAGCATCGCCATCGGGTCCCGGCGGACAACGCCGACCTGCCCGGTCGCCGCGGCGGTCGTCTCGCTGGACAGCGTTGCGCCCATGAAGGTGCCGTGGATCCAGTCCCGGGACTCGGTGACCAGCGGGATCGTGGTCTTGCGGCGACCGCCGAAGAGGATTGCCGAGATCGGCACGCCCTGCGGGTCGTCGTACTCGTCGGCAAGGATCGGGCAGTTCCGGATCGGGGTGCAGAACCGGGAGTTCGGGTGCGAGGAGAGTTGGTCGCTGTCCGGCGTCCAGTCGTTGCCGTGCCAGTCGATCAGGTGCGCCGGCGGCTCCTTGGTCATCCCCTCCCACCAGATGTCGCCGTCGTCCGTGAGGGCGACGTTGGTGAAGACAGAGCCGCCCTTTTCGATCGCCCGCATCGCGTTCGGGTTGGTGTCCCAGCCGGTGCCGGGGGCCACGCCGAACAACCCGTTCTCCGGGTTCGTGGCGTACAGCCGACCGTCCTTGCCGAACCGCATCCAGGCGATGTCGTCGCCCAGCGTCTCGACCTTCCAGCCCGGGATGGTGGGCTCGAGCATCGCGAGATTGGTCTTGCCGCAAGCACTTGGGAACGCGGCGGCGATGTAGTTGACCTCCTGCTGCGGGCTGGTCAGCTTGAGAATCAGCATGTGCTCGGCCAGCCAGCCCTCGTCGCGAGCCATCACCGAGGCGATCCGCAGCGAGTAACACTTCTTGCCCAGCAACGCGTTTCCGCCGTAGCCGGAGCCGAAGGACTGGATCTCGCGGGCTTCCGGGAACTGCACGATGTACTTGGTGTCGTTGCAGGGCCACGCGACATCGGCCTGGCCCGGTGCCAGCGGAGCACCGATGGAGTGCATCGCCGGGACGTATGCGGCGTCCGCGCCCATCGCCTCGAGCACCTTGGTGCCGGTCTTCGCCATCACGTTCATCGAGACGACGACGTACGGCGAGTCGGTGATCTCGACCCCGAACATCGGCTTCTCGGCGTTGAGATGGCCCATCACGAAAGGAATTACATACATTGTGCGACCGGTCATGCAGCCCCGGTAGAGGTCCTTCAGCAAGACCCGCATCTCGCCGGGGTCCATCCAGTTGTTGGTCGGACCGCAGTCGGCCTCGTCAACGGAACAGATGAAGGTGCGGTCCTCGACCCGGGCGACATCCGTGGGATCGGAGGCGCACCAATAGGAATTCGGCTTTTTGTCCAGCTTGACGAAAGTGCCGGCGGCAACCAGGTCGTCAATCAACGACTGGTGCTGCTCTGCCGAACCGTCGATCCAGACCACCTGGTCCGGCGTGGTCAATGCGGCGGTCTCGGCTACCCAGGCAACCAATTTCGGATGCCGTGTTGGTGCGGCCGCGACAACGGTGCTCGGATTGGTTGTTGCTGGGCGGTTCTCAGTGGTGGTCACGATGGCTGCCCTTCCTCGTGGAGGTCGGTGGTGGCGAGGCACGCGGTCGGGTCCGGTCAACGGACCGAAGCGGCAGCCAGGGGAAACGGGCGGCCAAGCTGGTCACGGTCCGTAACCGGAACATCCTTGTCCGCGGGGTTTTCCCCACCGTAAGGTGTCCGGACAGGTTATTGGAACCTGTCCGGACAACTTTGTTAGTGACGCATCCCACAACGCCCTGACCTGGTGAAAGACTCATGCAACTGATTCCAGCGACGTGGAAAGTCCTTGCAATAGTCCAGTTCTGTCGCGTCAAGACAAGGCTTGTGTCACCCACACATAGTGAGTGGCTTCTGGGCAGTCAGACCGCGGAGAGACCGGAACCCGAGCCCACTCACTCCGCGGCGGTGCCCGAAACCGGCCGATTCCCCAACCAAGCGGTGCGCAACGACGTCCGGCTCGCGGTCCGCAGCAGTGCCCCTTCGTAGAGCCGGGTCGCGATCACCACCAGGATTGCACCGGTCGCTGCCATCCCGAGGGCGGACAGCAGCGGCTCCCACCAGGCGGCATCGCCCACCATCAACCGGCGGGGCATGGTCAGTGGCGCGCTGAACGGGACGTAGGAGAGGATCGTCATCCATCGCCCGGGCTCGGTGACATACACGCTGATGAAGAATGGAATCATGATCAGCGCCTGCATGGGCAACGTGGTGGCCTGCAGATCTTCCTGCCGGGAGGTCAGCGCGCCGGTTGCGGCCCAGACGCAGGCCAGCATGGTGAACCCGAGCGCGAAGAAGGCCAGGAACCAGCCGCCGGAATGCAACAGCAGGGTCACCACCGTGCTCTGACCGCCCACGCTCGCCCCGGCCAGGCCGACCGCGAGCAGCAGGGCAACCTGGCCGAGCGCGAGCAGGCTCGAGCCGGCCACCTTGCCGAGCAGCAGTAATCGCACCGGGACCGCGGCGACCAGCAGTTCCACCACACGGCTCTGCTTCTCCTCCACCACGCTCTGCGCGATCATCAGGCCGAAGCCGAAACTGGTGATGAAAAACAGTGCGGCGAAAGCGAAGCCCAGGGCAAAGGACCAGTCGGCGTTGGGCGACGGCGGGTCGAGCCGCCGCACGACGGGTGGGGGTGCGTTCAGCAATCGCTGTGCCTCCTGCGCGCTGGCGCCGCCGGCCTGGAGAGCGGTCGTCAGGCTCTCGGACTGCACCGAGATGGCGATCAGCTGGCTCAGGTCGTCGTCCACCTCGGTCAACCCGACCAGTGACAACGCTCCGTTGGCGGTTGGCACCAAGGCGGCATCGACGTCCTTGCTGCGCAGCAGGCTCTCCGCCGCGGTGAGATCCGCGACCGGGCGCACGGTCAGCCGGGCGGTCGGCACCGGGGATTCGCCGGGGCGCACGGCCGGACCGGGCTGGGTGACATCACCCTCGTCCGCCCGCTTCTTGCGCTCATCGTCCTGGCGGATCGCCTCGGCACCAGCGGCCCGAGCGCTCTCGGCTACCGCCCGCGCCGGCGCGCCGATGACCGCAATGGTGAGCTTCGGCTGATCCGCGTCTCGGCTCAGGATCAGCGGAACGATCACCGACCCGCCCACGATCAGCAGCAGCACAGCCGTGGAGATGATGAACGTCTTGTCCCGCAGCTTGGCCGAGATTTCCCGCGCGGCCACCAGTCGGACCACCTCAAGGGCGGACGGCTGCCGACTCTCGATGTCTTCGGCGTCCGGGGTCTTCTTCGGCGCGTCGATGAGTTGAGTCATCGGGCCACCTCCCGATAGATGTCGGCCAGCGCCGGGATGACCCGGCTGAATTCGCGGACCGGACCGCGTTCGAGCGCCCGCCCCAGCAGTTGTTGATCGGCGGACGGGTCGGCGAGTTCGAGCAGCGCTCGGGGTCCGTCGACGTCCAGAACCTGCACATTGGGGACGTCGCGCAACCAGCCCGCGTCGTCGTCCAGAACCATTCGGTACTGGGCTCCGGCTCGATCGGCGCGCAACTGTGCGACCGGACCGGCCGCGACCACCCCGCCGTCCGCGATGATCACCAAGTCGTCACAGATCCGCTCCACGAGGTCGAGCTGATGGCTGGAGAACAGCACCGGGACGCCGGCCGCCGCGTGGTCGCGCAGCAGGGCGGTCATCACGTCGACGGCGGTCGGGTCGAGGCCGCTGAACGGCTCGTCCAGGACCAGCAGGACGGGATCATGGACGAGGGCGGCGGCCACTTGCACCCGTTGCTGGTTACCCAGTGACAGGGCATCGAGCCGATCGCCCGCCCGGTCGGTGAGCTGCAACCTGCCCAGCAGCGCGTCGGCCTGCGCCGCGGCCCGCGCCGGGCTCAGGCCGTACAGCCGACCGAAATAGACCAGCTGATCCTTGATTCGCATCTTCGGGTAGAGGCCGCGCTCTTCCGGCATGTACCCGAATCGGCGACGGGCCGCCCGATCGGCAGGTGCTCCCCTCCAGAGCACCTGGCCCGAGTCGGCCGCCAGCACGCCGAGAACGATCCGCATCGTCGTGGTCTTGCCCGCACCGTTCGAGCCGACGAATCCGGTCAGCCGACCGGCACCAACCGTGAACGAGATCCCGTTGAGCACCTTGCGGCGGTCAAACGAGCGGGACACGTCGTCAAGCTCAAGCATCGAGGACTCCTTCGGCCGGCATGCCTCGACGCTATGGCCGAGCGCGCCGCCGCGTCGTCCCACCCGAGGCGGACCTCGACCGTCCCCCGAGCGGCTAAGGCCTGTCCCAGCCCCCGACTCCTAGCCCCGACTTGGCTACCCGCCGGGCGTGACAACGCCCGTCTCGTAGGCGTAGACCACCGCCTGGACACGATCCCGCAGGCCAAGCTTGTTCAGCATTCGGGACACGTGGGTCTTCACCGTCGCCTCACCGAGGAACAATTGACGGGCGATCTCGGCGTTGCTGGAGCCGGCCGCGACCAGGCGGAGGATCTGCTCCTCCCGGTCGGTGAGCAGATCCAGCAGGTCCGGCCGCCGGCTGCTGCCCGGCCGGGCCGCGAACCGGTCGAGTAGCCGCCGGGTCAGCTCGGGCGCCAGCATCGCGTCGCCACGAGCGACGATCCGTACCGCGCTGATCAGATCCTCGGGCGAGGCGTTCTTCAGCAGGAAGCCGCTGGCTCCGGCCCGCAGCGCCTCGAAGAGATAGTCCTCGCGATCGAAGGTGGTGAGGATCAGCACCGCGCACTCGCAGCTGTCCACCACCTGCCGGGTCGCGGCGAGGCCGTCGAGGCCGGGCATCTGCACGTCCATCAGGACGACGTCCGGCCGCAGCTCCCGAGCCAGCGCCACCGCCTGCGCGCCGTCGGCGGCCTCGCCGACCACATCCAGGTCGTCCTCGGTCTGCAGGATCATCCGGAAACCGGCCCGCATCAACTCGTGGTCGTCGGCCAGCAGGAGCCGGGTCATGAGATCGGGAACCGGGCGCGGACCCGGTATCCGCCGCCTGGTCGCGGACCGACCTCCAGTTGGCCGTCGTGCAGGGCCACCCGCTCCCGCATGCCGATATGCCCCATCCCGCTGCCTATCGTTCCATTGCTCCGGTCCGCCGTCCGGCTTTCCCTGGTCCCGTTTCCTCTCGCCGTCCCGTCCAGGCTCCCGGCTCCGCTGCGGCCATCGGCTCGAGGACGACCGCGACCGTCGTCCACCACCTCGACCTCCACGCCGGAATCGAGGTATCGCAACCGGACGTCGACCCGGGAGGCGCCGGCATGTCGCACCGTGTTGGTCAGTGCCTCCTGGGTGATCCGGTAGAGCGAGACCGAGACGGATTGTGGGACGGCGCGCGGCTGGCCGACCACGGTCAGCATCGCGGCCGGTCCGCTGTCGCGGGTCTGCGCGATCAAGGTCTCCAATTGGTCCAGCCCAGGTGCGGGCGAGCGGTCTTCGCTGTCGCCCGGCTCACCCTCCCGGAGGACCCCGAGCAGGCGGTGCATCTCTTCCACCGCGCTTCTCCCGGACGCCTCGATCGAGCTGAGGGTGCGCTCGGCCAGGGCGGGGTCGCGGTCGAGAATCCGACGGGCCGCACCCGCCTGCACGCCCATCACACTCACGTGATGGGCGACGACGTCGTGCAGTTCGCGGGCGATCCGGACGCGTTCGGCAATCACCGCTTGGCGGGCGTTCTCGTCCCGTTCCAGTTTCAGCTCGTGGTTGCGTTCGGCCAGTTCGGCGCGCTGTTTCGTCTGCGCCCAGCCGGCATTCCCAAAGGCCCAGGCCGCCGCGAAGAACAGGATGTTGATCGCGGTTGTGTAGATCACGGTCGCCGTTCGGGCCGGGATCGGCCCGGGGTTGTCCTCCGGCTCGACGTGGACGGCGTCCTCCCAGGCACTGGCGCTGATCGCATAGGCCAGCCAGGAGAACATGACCACAATGACGACGATCCGGACGGCCGACGTGATCCGCCGGTCCCGGCCCCAGGCCCCGGCCGTGTACAGGGCGAAGAACAGGCAGATCGAGCTCATCGTGGACTCGCTGACAAACCGCGACTGCATCCCGAGGTAGGCGATCGAGCAGGCCACCAGGACCGCGAGCGGATAGCGGCGACGCAGGCAGAGCGGCAGGCTGACGGCGAGGGCCCAGGCGATCTCCTCGCCCGTACTGGGTCGAAGTTCGTCGATGCCCATCCCGAAGCTCCGGGCGAGGATGGCGCCCAGGACCGTGCCGCCCGCGAGCGCCAGGCCGATCGCCAGATCCCAGCGCTGCTGCCGAGCCGTCGGTGACGGACGTTCCCAGTCGCCGTCCACCCGCGGTTCCGGCTCGCCACCGATCGGTGCCCCCGACCTGCCCTCGCTCGGCTCGCTCCGCCGGGTCATCAACGATCGCCCCACGGCTTGTACGGAAGCGGTCATGCTGCCCAGGGTAGGCAGAGACACGCCCCTCCAGACGCCGCCGGGGGAACTGAGTTCATGATGGGCGCGGTGACCCGCTATGGTTGTCCGGGCCGCACAGCGCGGCAGGCATCACCCGAGCGCCCGTAGCTCAACGGATAGAGCACTTGACTACGGATCAAGAGGTTAGGGGTTCGAATCCCTTCGGGCGCACGCATTGAGACAGCCGGTTTCGGCCCCTGATCAGCGGAAACGCGGGTCGGGGGCCGATCTCGTTGTGGTCCATCGGTGTCTCGGCATGAGAAGTCATTCCTGTTTAGCGCGCCTCGGTGTCAACTGCCGAGCTGCGTCCGTGCGGTGAGATCCCGGGTGGTCGCGGTCTGCACCACGGTTCCGCTCATCCCCCGGGGCACCCCGACGAGTCACCGCCACTGCGGCACTGCACCGGGCGGGACATGATCGGGAAGACCCGGGACGCGACGTCATCGACCCGGAACCTCGGGCCGGACACCCGGACGCCGGGGTAGGCCGGGCTGGTCCCCTCGACCCCGGGGCGGGGCGGCCCGGGCGACGCGCTGGTGCTGGGGACCGCCGAACTGGTCGCGCCGGCAGACGCCGGGCTGGACCCGTCCGCCCGGTCGAACCCGTGGTAGGTGTCGCCGGACCCGTCCGGCACCGGGTAAGGCCTCGTCCGGACGGGCACCGGGGCGCCTGGGGGGCAGGGCACCGACCGCACGGTTAGGTGGGCGTCGGTCTCCTCCCAGCCGGCCTGGCCGTGGTTGACGGTGAAGCGGACGCACCCGGTGACGGTGTAGTCGGTCAGGCCCCTAAAGCCGAAGCCCAAGCCGAAGCCGTCCTGGTGATAGTGCGTCAGCAGGTTCAGCACCACCCAGTTCACCTCGCCGTTGTCGGCGGCACCGAGAAGCACCACGGCGAAGTCGTTCTCGGCCGCCGTCAGCACCCTGCCCTGGGTCTCCTCCGCGGTCGCTGCGGTGAACCTCCCGCCCCGCCAGGATTTGGCCAGGTGCTGGCCCAGGGCGTCGATCCGGGTCTCGAAATAGTCCTGGGCGCGCCCCTCATCGGTGTAGGGCTCGATCAGGGCCCTGACCGCGAACGTCGCCGCCAGCACCAGCAAGGCCCCGGTCAGCACCACCACACTTCGCCTGCGCATGGGCGCGACCCTCCCGTTATGCCCCGATATCGCGCCTGAGTGTAGGTACTCGGGCGCGCGAAGTGGGATCCGGTCCTGCCCTCCTCGGGAGCGTGCGGTGCGCCTTCACTTCCATCCGAGTGTGCGACCGGCTTGCTCTATCCAGTCAAGCAGCTCCGGCTGCTTCCCCTCGTCCATGCTCGTGACCTTGACGTAGCGGGTTCGGCCGGTGGTTCCGAGTGGAGGCGTGGGGTCGAAGTCCGCGCCGCCGAGGAAGAGGACGTTCACGGAAACGTCGTAGGGGGCTATCTCGATGATCCACCCGAGTTCGGGTAGCCCGTAGAACGCCCTCTTGTACTTGACGGCGTAATTAGCGTCTGGGACAGCAGCTCGGATCGACTCGTCCAACCCCCGGGCGATCGGCTGAAGGTTCGGCATGAGGCGTCCGAACCAATCGTCGATGTCGGAGTGTCCTGTCGACGGCTCCGGTGGCTTCCGACGAGGGTTCCCCTTGATCTCCTTGGGCACGCTCCAAACCTATGCCTGCTGGTCAATACACAGCATCACGGTGAAGTTGAGAGGCGGTTGCGCCCGGGAGCCGGCATTGACGGGTTGGCGGACGCTTCGGGCTGCATCCGAATGGCGTTGAGAGCCCTCGTCGTGTTGCGGTGGGCCGGGTAGGTTCGTGGCGTGGACGGTGAGTTGGTGGACGGTGGATGGTTCGGGGCTGGGCGGATCCTCGGTGGCCGGCGGTTGAGTCGCCGGCAGGTGCTGGTCGGGATGGGCCGGGGCAGTTTTGCTGTCGTGGTGCTGGGCAGCGCCGCGTGTTCTGAGGGGTCCGCCGGCAGTCCCGCGAGCAGCGCCACGTCCGGGGGTGGCGCTGCGTCTTCGACCGGAGAGGCCGAGGGGGCGTTGGAGTGGCAGCGGGTGAACCTCGGCTTCGTTTCCGCCTACGTCTTGATCCGGGGAAGGCGGGCGGCGGTGGTCGACACCGGGGTGGAGGGCAGCGAGGACGCGATCGGTGAGGTGCTCGACGCCGCAGGGCCGGGGTGGGCCGGGGTCAGCGATGTCATCCTCACGCATCGCCATGCCGACCATGCCGGCAGCCTGCCCGAGGTGATGAGGCGGGCGAGCGCGGCCACCGGGCACATTGGGCAGGAGGACCTGGCCCAGGTCAGTAGTCCGCGGCCGCTGAAGGCCGCCGTCGACGGCAGCGAAATCTTCGGCGTCCAGGTCGTGGCGACTCCCGGCCACACGCTCGGGCACATCAGCGTCTTCGATCCGGACACCGGGGTGCTGGTGACCGGCGACGCGGTGCGCAACACCTCCGGACTGCAGGGCTCCGCCCCGCAGAACACCGACGACGAGGCCGCCGCCGCTGCGTCGCTCGTGAAGCTGGCAAAGCTGCCGGTCAAGACCATCCTGTTCGGCCATGGCGAGCCTCTGACCACCGGTGCCGGTGCCGCGCTGCGCGCGCTGGCCGGCTAAGCGGAAACCTCTGGTTGCAGCAGGGTTTCGCCACCTACGGCCCGCCCTCGTGGATGATCTTGAGGATGGCGGCTGACCGCCGGCGTCCCCTCCACGGATGTCCATGGAAGACTCCGCCATGGATCCGATGCAACGGCCGTCCCGGGCGATCAGCACGGCCGTCGTGCTGGTCGCGGCTCTCAGCCTTGGGCTGACTACGTGGTACCTCTGGTCAGGTATGCCGATCACGGTGATCCATCTGCTCATCGCCGGTGTCATCGTGGTTGCCCCACTGCTGGTGAGGTGGCCGCTCAGCACGGAGCGTGCATTGAAGATCGCCTTGATCTGGGCCGTGGCCGGGTCCTTCCCCGGCGCATACCTCTTCGGGGTGTGCGTATTCCTTGGCGCCCCGGTCCTGGCCGGTAGCGCCCTGGTCATCCACTTTCTGGAGTACCACCGGCCCGCATGGTGCCCACGTGCCCGTGGGGGTTCACCCTTGGTCGGCGGACGCTTGGCGCCGGAACAGCGCTAATCAGGGCGTGTCTCCCAATTGGTTCGTAGGGCGTGGGAGAGGATCGCGGAATGCCCGATGACCGTCCCATGCGCATTCATAGTCCCGAGTTCCTGGCCATGGCTGAGAGGGTCCTGCGGGTCACCGAGCTCACCTCGCGTCTGAACGTCCTGCCCTTCGATGACGAGGCGGGCAAAGCCGCGCTGTTCGAGCAGATCCTGGGTCGGCCCTTGCCCGCGACGGTGACGATCTATCCGCCCTTCTACACCGACCACGGGCTCCACCTGGACCTTGCCGAGCGCGTGTTCATCAACCAGGGCTGCACGTTCCTGGACTACGCCGGAATCCGGCTGGGCGAGCGGGTGATGGTCGGCCCGAAGGCCACGTTCATCACCGGCGGTCACCCGGTCGACCCGGCTGAGCGCAAGCTGTACCTCACGGGCGCCCCCATCGACGTGGCGGAGAACGTGTGGATCGGCGCGGGGGCAACGATCCTGCCCGGTGTCAGCATCGGCCGCGACGCCGTGATCGCCGCCGGGGCGATCGTGGCCGACGACGTTCCGGCGGCGAGCTTGGTGACCGGCACCAAGGCGACCGTGCGTCGACGCTGGTGATGCCTCAAGGCATGAGCTGACTCGCGAATCTCACCGCTGCAAGCCCTGCTCGATGGCCTCGATGATCCGTGGCCGGAGTTCGGCGGCCTTGATGATGGTGTCCACCGAGCCGACCTGGACGGCGCGCTGGATGCTGTGCACTCGGTCGAACTCCGCGGCGACGTCGCCCAGCTTTTCCGCACGGACGGCAGACTGCGCGTCGGCGAGCCGGGTGTTCAGCGCCGCCCGCTCGGCGCCACCGGCTGCCAGCATCTGAGCCTGGAGTTCGGTCACCCGCGGGTCGTTTGCGGTGCGGTTGTTCACCTCGCCGGAGAACACCACGGCCGCGGCGGGGGCGCCGCCGAGAACCGAGGCGAACGAGCCTTCCAGGGCCAGCACGGTCAGGTTCGGATTGAGGGCCTTCGAGAACACCACGAACGCGCCGCCGTGGTACCGCGAGATCACGCAGAACACGATCGGGCCAACGAAATTGACGATCGCCCGGCCGATCTCGGCGCCGTACTCCAATTGGAGCCTGCGCATCGACTCCGGCGAGCCATCGAACCCGGACAGGTTCGCCAGCACCACCAGTGGCCGGTTGCCGGACGCCGCGTTGATCGCCCGCGCTGTCTTCTTCGACGACCGTGGGAACAGCGTGCCCGCGGTGTAGGTGTCCGGCCCGTCGGTGGGCGGGAAGCCGCGCCGGGGCAACGACCGCGACTCGATCCCGATCAGGCAGACCGGCCGGCCGCCGAGGTGCACATCCTGCACCACGGCGGTGTCGGCGTCGGCCATCCCGGCCCAGCGCTCCAGCACCTGGTGGTCCTGGTCGGACAGGGCCCGCATCACCGTGCGGATGTCGAACGGCTTCTTCCGGTCGGGGTTGTGCAGGTGCGAGAAGATCTGGCCGACGGTGCTGAAGTCGCTGCCGACGATCGAATGCGGAAACTCGGAGACGTCGCGGTCGAGCGGGTCGGTCGTGGCCGCCTTCCGCGGTTCCGTCTCGCCGGGCACGACGTAGCTGTGGTCGTAGTGCGCCATCAGCACGTCGCAGGCGCCGGTCAGATCGGGGGCCCAGTACTGCGCCTGACCGTTCGGGCCCATCACCCGGTCGTAGCCGCCGATCCCGAAGTTGTCCTCGGCCGACACCCCACCGGAGAAGTCCAACGACTGCTTGCCGGTGAGCACCATCGCCGAGTCCGGCGTCATCACCAGGATGCCCTTGGTGTGCATCAGCATCGTCGCCTCGGCGTTCCAGTACGGCTGCGCGCCGACGGCGATCCCCGCGACCACGATGTTGATCTCGCCGCCATCCTGGGTGAACAGGACGATCCGCTTGAGGGCGGCCGCCACCCAGTCCATGTTCTCGGTGCCCGAGGACATCGAGATCCGGGCCCCCGCTGACAGCGCGAACCACTCCAGCGGGACCTGCATCCGCTCGGCCATGTCGAGCGCGGCGATCACCCGTGCGCACTCCGGCTCCGACAACGCGCCCAGCGCCTTCGTCGGGTCACCAAGCAGCACGACCCGGGTGACGCCCTCGGGGTGGCGTTCGGTCGGTGTGCTGACGACACCGGCCACCAGCGCCGCGCTGTTCTTGCCCTGCGGTCGCTCGACCGGCACGAGGGTGCTGTTCTCGTCGAGGTCGTACTCGGTGAAGGTGCCGTCGGGACCGGCGAGCTGGGCGGTGAGCTCGTACGGGTAGGTGTTCCCGCGCCGGGCCGCGCTCAGCACCTTCTGGCGGTAGTCGTCCAGCGGCTGGACCGGCTCGGTGGACGGCTCACCGACCACCAGGCGGGCGCCGCGTCCGCCTGGCGCGGGGATGATCCGCACCGCGACCTCGGTCAGTTCGCCCTCGGCGTTGCGTCGCCGGGCCAGGAACTGGACCTCTTCCAGCCCGGCCCCGGCCGTGGCCGGCAGCACCCGCTGGATCAGCCGGGTGAGCTCCTCGTCGGTCAGTTCCACCGGCGGCCAGACGAACATCATGATCCGGTTCGTGTCGAACCGCTTGTTCTGGGGTCGCTGTGCCTGAATCGCGCGGATCGCATCCAGACCCGCGGTGACCCCGTCCTCCAGGGCGGGCAGCGCGACCAGTCGGCCGTCGGCCTCGCGCAGCGGGGTCAGGTCGCGGACCTGGCCCATCGCGAACAGGCGCACGTCGGCCGGGTTGCTCTTGGCCACGGCCCGGAACAGGTAGATCTCCTCGTCGGCCGAGGGCAGCCGGGTGAGGTCGAACTCGCGCAGCCGCTGCAGCTGTAGCCGGGCAGCGATCTGTGGGTGAAGGCCGCGGATCAGCCGGTCCTCGGCGAAGCCCGGGCCGTCACCGTCGGGTCGGCCATCAGTTTCGCGTCGACCATCAGTTTCGCGTCGAAAGGTGAAGTGATGATGCATGGTCGCCCCGAGGGTGCCGGCGACGGTGGTGGTGATCCGGCGGACTCCGGCGGGCAGCGGGTGCGCGGCGAGCAGCTGTCCGAGCTGCACCGCCATCGCGTCGGCGTCCGGCTGGTCCTCCCAGGTCACGTAGAGGTCGGCGACCAGCCCGCGGTCGGCGACCTCGGTGCCGAAGGCGGCGACCGCGGCGATGGCGTCGGGCAGGGCGGCGATGTCGACAGCGGCGGTGACGCCCCGGGTCAGGCCGTGCGGGCCGGTGTGCTCGGCGGTGACGAACTGGCAGCCGGCGATCTCTTGGCTGGTCACCGCGGACAGCCCGCGGTTGCCGTAGTAGCGACGGGTCAGCACCTCCAGCAACGCGGCGTGGTCGCGTCCGGGCCGACCGATCCGCTGGCCGATCAGCCGGACCAGCGGCTCGGCGGTGGCCACCATGGCCTGGATTCGGTCGGCACGGTCTGGTGCGTCCGGAGTGCGGTCCAGGTACCGCAGGTCCTCGCTCACCGCGGCGTAGACCGTGGCCCGGTGGCGGCGCATCAGCGGCTGGGTGAACCAGCGGAACACCACGCCGCGGGCGAGGTCCGACACGGCCGGGAAACGCACCTGGGTGGCTTCGACCAGGTGTCCCAGGGCGCGTCCTGCGCGCTCGCTCAGCGACTCCAGCGGTGGCGTCCCGGCCAGCCACTGGCGCAGCAGTTCCGACACGACCTCGACGTCGGTCGACGTGCGTTGCTGGGCCAGGAAGATCCGGAAGACCGCGCTCTCCAGTTCCGGGGTGCGGTCCAGCTCGGTGATGCCGTAGTGCCGGAGCACCTGCTTCAGCCGGGTCTGGAAGCCCTCGCTGACCCCCGCTCGTTCCACGTCCAGGCTCTGCAGGTAACTGTGAAAGTACTCGCGCGGGCTGTGCACCGGGCTGGCCGGCTCAGCAGTGAGCTGCCCGCTCGGCTTGTTCCGGCTGAGTTCCGACAGGTCCGCGAACACCGTCAGCAGGTCCACCTCGCCGGGCAGCGGTCGGCCACCGAACTCGGCCCGAGCGGCCAAATAGCCTGACAGCACGCCCTTTCCGTCCTGCGGGTCGACGTCGAATCCGAGCAGCAGGCTGCGCAGGTCCTGCAGGCCACGCTCGACCCGCTCGGCCGCCGGCAGCTCCGCCGGCGCGGTGGGCAGGACGATCTCGACGATCTTGCCAGCCCCGGCGCTCTCCTGGCCGCC
>Ga0307513_10001821_pt1 | contig 30254 bp, 37 predicted proteins | sample 15_EM_MG_FD_202174 | JGI IMG/M metagenome (GOLD analysis project Ga0307513, IMG submission 202174) | Populus trichocarpa ectomycorrhiza microbial communities from riparian zone in the Pacific Northwest, United States - 15_EM | ecosystem: Host-associated > Plants > Roots > Unclassified | place... | reverse complement strand
GAAGATGGCTTAACGTCAACCCCTAGGCAGTAGCCATGATGGGGGAAGAGAGGTGGGTTGGGGAAAGTGACGATGATTTCCCGTGGTGTTGAGATTTCAATCGCCGGAGGTGGAGGAGAGATGGTTCGTGGCCTATCTCTTGGTCGGAACCAACCGCCATATATAGGCATCTTCCCACAACCCTAACCCTGGTGACTCATCACCTCGCGCTACATAAACCTCTATAACTCGTAGTGAGTCATGGCGCTAAATCCATCGATAACTCGGATGAGTCATCGCGCATATCTCCTTTAACTAATCAAAACTCCTAAACTCAGTCATGTGCTCGAGTGAGTCTCATGGGTGAAACCCATGACTCATAATGTGAGTCATGTGCGAAAGTCATTACATTATATGACGTCACAATCGTAAGTCATGAAACCATCAACCAATCATAACATAACGATGACTCGCAAGTGCGTAGTTATGTGAGAACCATGAGCCAGGTAACATCATAGTACAAAACATAAACAGGGCATGACTAATAACTTATTAGTCATGTAAAAACAATTTGGCTAAGTCAGAACTTGTGACAGGAGCTGCACGTTAGTTTTTGAGTGTGCACCCGGTACCCCCGCCCCTGTCAATGTAGCAGCCCCCCAGGGCCCCCCCATCTCTCCACTCGGCCTCCTACTCTCCGTGGCCCCTCTTCATTTCCAGATCCCTTGAGCCCCGATCATCTCGTACGTGGACGACTTTGCACTCACAGCCGCTTCCCTATCGTACCACGGCAACATCTGTCTCCTCCAAAAGCTCTTGGAGAAGTTGCAAGCCAGGGCCCGCCAAGAAGGCCTCTCCTTTTCGGTCCTAAAGACGGAACTTATACACTGGAGAACCGCTAGCTAGAGACACTCCCTGATGTGCCTCTCCCCCACTCTGATCAAGGAAGAACTGATCCGCCCCCGTCACACGGTAAGGTGGCTGGGATATTGGTTCACGCCCGCCATGGACTCTTCGGCCCACTTCTCGCACTGCCTGGCCCTGGCCCATGGCGCTTTCGCCCTGCTCAGACCCCTCAGCCCCCCGGGGGCGGGCCTCGCCCCATACTTCTCCTATAGATTGGACTCTTCCCTGGTTGCCCCCATCGTGCTATACAGGGCCGACCGATTCACGCCCAGCGTGGGCACTACGGCCCGCCTAGACTCCTTCTGGCACAAGGTCTAGAGATGGACCACAAACTGCTTCTCAGCGACACCCACAGGTATACTCTCGGTGGAATCCTGCCTCCCCCCGATCCGCCTCCAGGTTATGCACAAGCAAAGGCTCGCAGCCATTAGGATCGGATGCTCCCTGCCCGACCTGAACCCGGCAACAGCTTGTCTTCACCCCTCCTTCCCCTCCCTCACGGCCTATCGAGCTAAGGACTGCTCAAGGGCCCTGACCAAGGGGCTAACGTCAGTATACCTCCCCCTCAACCAGAAAACTCCACGCCCCACCCCCCCCATGAGGAACCACCTCCCGGTCGACGCGGTAGCCGACAGAACAATTCCCTTCACTCACGGGCTATCTAGAATGCCCATGATATACTTGCACCTGTTCTCTCCAGCCCTGGCCACCCCCCCCCTGTCCCTGATAGACAACACCTACTTGGCCTTGAAAAAGACACTGAGGGAGGCCCTCCTCGACGAGTGGGTGCACCTTTTCCCTACACCAGGCTACTATCACCACCTGCCCGCTCTGAACCCTCGGGCCTTCATGGTGATGAGCAAGTTCATGGCAGGACGAATACACCAGATGAGGGCCTGTAAATGCTACCTGGCCGCCCACCATACGTGGAGGAACCCGGACGCCGACACCCGCGGCCCCCGCTCCGTTTTGGATCCAGCAACATTCGAATACACCATCCTCTCCTGCCACTTTAGTCAACGCGCCAGGTCAAGTCTCCTCCATAGCGTAAATTGCGTTGGCCACCAGGACCCTATCTGGACCTCCCTTCCCCTCCTCAAGAGTCTCGTAGGCTTCATAACCGTAACCTCCACCGGCTTCCCTCCGACGATCTTCCCGCTCACCACTCCCCCTTCCTCCCTCCGGTCTCTCCTCTCACCCCCGGCTGTGCCCCCCCCTCGTCTTTCCTGTTTTTTCGTTGGCAGAGGCTTAGGGCATTTTGGGGTTTATCTTTCCTTTCGTTTTATGCGTTTCCTGTTAGTCGTCTAAGTTATTAGTGTGTACTTTTCCTTTCAAGAGGCCATCAGCCTGGCGGAGGAGAAAGGTTCACCCCAGTGGATATTAATTGGTGCTGTAATGTTCTTTTGTTTATGTTTTTGGCTTATAGGTTTTATTTTCTCCATAGCTAGCACTGCATGAGGCTTTTTGTACCTAAAAACAATGGACGCATGATTGCAAAAAAATAAAATAAAGAAAGTAACCAAGAGATAGCCACGAACCATCACTCCTCCACCTCCGGCGATGGAAATCTCAACACCACGGGAAATCATCGGCACTTCCCCCCACCCACCTCTCTTCTCCCACGATGGCTACTGTCTAGGGGTTGATGTTAAGTCATCTTCCCTTCTCTTCTGAGGCGATTTGGCCTCCCCTCCTTGGGGTTCTTGTTCCCGTTCGTCATTGACTCCCGCTCATGATGTCCTGTTCTCCCCCTTACCGCCCCCTTGCTCTGCACTTCGCTCAGCATTTTGCACAGTCGGAAAGCTTCTCACATCGTTCACGGTCTGCGTAACGGTCTTGGACTCGTGGTCGAAGTAGGCCTCGGCTTGCTGGGCTTGTACCTCTGGTGGGGAAAGGCTCGGTTAGTAACATCACGGTCCCGTCCCGGTCCCGTCGTCGTCCCAATAGCGCTTGCTAAGGCCTGTTTGTTGGTTGTGGCTAGCCCGCTCGCGATCCTTCCTCCTCCCCCCTCCCGGTTCTGTCCGCTGGCACCATAGTGCCCCCTTAGCTGGCACCTTACTGCTGACCTCGCCCCCGGCTAGCACCCTACTGCTACTCACTGGCTGGCATCCTGCTGCCCGGTGGCTCCCCTTGCCTCTCTATCCTCGCTGATAGTCGCGCTCCGCCTCAGTTACGCCCAGTCGTGGTATTGCACTGCCTCCGTGGCTGCCGCCAATGCCTTGGTTGAATGATGTCATTACCGGCGTGTCCGTTGTATACAGTTGCAGCGTGAGCCCACATTGCAGTGGTTGTCCTCTAACGGGCGACCGCGATCACTATCCTCACCCTCAGGCACACGTTTCGAGGCCTTAGCGAAACTTTCTTTTGTTCTGGGGAGCCTGTGCAAGGCTTTGGGTCTCTCTACCTGTACGTTTCTATCGATTGTTTCCTTACGTGTCTGGGGTATTAGTATCTTAGGTGCTAGGCGAGGGGGGCTTTTCCTATGGTTTCGGGTTTTTGATTCTTCACATGAAGAGGTAAAGCGGGCGGTTGTTGTGACTTATAGGTTTTTTCTCTTCATAGCTCGCACTGCATAAGGCGTTTTGTACCTAAAACAAATAACGCATGGTATCAAAAAAAAAAGAAAAAACTGACCAAGTGATAGCCACTAACCATTGCAACAACACCTCCAGCGATTGAAATCTCAATACTACGAGCAATCATCGTCACTTTCCCCGACCCACCTCTCTTCCCCCACGATAGCTACAGCCTAGGATTGACGTTAAGCCATCTTCCCTGCGCTTCTGGGGCCTGTCAGCCCCCTGTCCTCAGGGTTCTCGTTCCTGTTCTTCGTTGACCCCCACTCATGAAGTTCGGTTCCCCCCCTTACCCTGCACTTGCTTTGCACCTCGCGTAGGATTTTGCAGGTTCGGAAACCATCTTGCTTTGTTCACGGTCGGCCTTATAGTGTCTGGACTCTGGGTTGAAGTAGGCCTCACCTTGCCGGGCTTGTGCCCCGGGTGGGGAAAGCAGCGGCTAGTAACATCACGGTCTCGTCACAGTTTCGTTGTTGTCCCAAAAGCACTTGCTATCGCCTGTTTGTCGGCTGTGGCTAGCATGGTCGCGATCCTTCCCCCATCCTCCTCCTGTTTCTGTCCGCTTGCACAGTACTGCAATACTCCGCTCCCTGACTGGCACCCTACTGCTCCTCGTCGGCTGGCACCATACTGCTACACGTTCGCTAGCACCGTACTGCTCATTGTCGTTGGCTGGCATCCCCTCTGCCCGGTAGCTCCACTCGCCTACCTCTCCCCTCCGACTGTCTGACCATTCCTCGGTTAGGCCTAGTCGCCGTATAGCGCTGCCTCCGTCGCTAGTGTCCAATGCCTTTGATTGATGTTATGACCTGCGTGGCCGCTCAAGCGGTTATAGTGGGCCCACGGTACCTGTGTTTTCCCCGGTCGGCAGTCATCTACTCACCTCTCTCAGGCTTGCGTTTCGGGTCTTGGCGAGGGCGGTTTCTTTCGTTTTAGGGAGCCTGCTGAAGGGTTTGGGTCCCAGAACCTGCACGTTTCTATGTTTTGTTTCCTTAGATGTCTGGGTTATGATATCTTAGGTGCTAGGCGGGGGGACTTTGCCAATAAACTCGGGATGTTTGATTTTTCCCATGAAGAGGTGAACCGGGCGGTGGGTTTTGCATTTATTGGTTTTTTTCTCTTCAGAGCTCGTGCTGCATAACGCCTTTTGGACCTTGAAACAAATAACGCATAATTACAAAAAAACAGACAAAATAGATACGAAGAGATACGAAGAGATAGCCACGCTTCTCGCAAACTTCCCCACCCCCTACATTTCACATACTTTCAACATCTTACCCCGCTTGGCGTCTAGACCAAACCCCACGCCCACTTCACATAGCCTGCTCGCCCTCATGGCGAATCCCTACGATATCCCACCAGGGAATCCTGCCTTCGGTAGGATGTCAGCCCTCAACTCCCCGCTACCCTCACAATCGGGAACACCCACGATCGAACAACCTCTCGTATTCATGCCGGAACAGCTTGCCCATGCAAGAAGCGCCCTCCGCCTCACTCCACAAGACCTCCCGGACATCGACCGAGAATTGCTGTCGGGAACCCTCCTCCCAGAATCCACCACCATCACACTCCTGTCCCAGCTCCTCAAAGGGCTGGTCAGAGTTTCACATGAGCTAAGCGGGGTAACCCTAATGCTCGCAGCCATTTCCCAGGATAACGCTGGCATCAGGGAGGAGCTCCATGAGGTTTCCACGCAACATGCCAATCTCCCGCCAGAGGATCAAAATCCCCCCCCAGCGCTGGCGGACCTCCCGGCATCTATTGGCAACCTCTCACATCATGGGTCAGCCACCATCCCTGCCCTATGCCAAGCCCCGGCCCCCACTCGTGCGGCCCACTCCCCTTTCATTGGCCCAGGCCCCGGCCCCTCTGGGAAGGAGAAACAAAGGGCCCGAGCACCACCCACGCCCACCCCCACCGCGGCTGAGGACTCTAAATACCTCATACCTTTCTACTATACTAAGCTTGGCAAGGCTTTCGGCCACCCCAAAATGTACGCTAAGCTGGTCCCCTGCTTGTACGAGGCCTCAGAATACCGCCGAGGCGCATATGATGTGGCCTCCTTCACCCACGGCAACCTACACCCAGACAATAACCCTCCCCCTCCTATTCTGCGGCTGCCTCTGGCTCCGGTTCACGCAGCAAGGACTGGAAAAGAGACGGCAAGCAGCCCTCCCCCCAACAAGTTGCGAGTGCCGTCGCCCCTCCTAGTAATAAGGGGCCTCCCTCCCTCCCATGTGCCCAAAGTCATTTCTTTGCTCCTCGCCAGTCCCCTGCCCCTCACCCAGACACTCCAGCCATAGCAGCAACCTTCCCAGACATAGCTGCCCACGTCCTTCGCGAATCCAACTGCCTCCTCCCTCTCGGTTTCTCTGCCACGGCCCAGCTACCAGCTGCTATCTCCCTGACCGTCACTGACAAGGCAACTCCTGCCGCATCATATGCCCCTTACTTTGGCTCTCTCACCAGGGCCCTTAACCAATCCTTCCCTGTCGGTGCAAACCACTGTTGCACCTTAGTTCTTGCTCCCACAGCTGTACAACTAGCGATCTTCTACCTACCACTGCGCTTCCTCCCCCCAGATGAAGAGGAACTCTTGCCCTAATTCAGGCAAGCCATCCTCAACGACAAAGCGACCCCGGTTCTCTCGGCCAGGTACCTTAACCCTGACCGAGATTCTCGGGGCACCAAGTAGGCCACTTCGGTGGTTCTCATAGTCGACCACCAGCACGTTTCGGCCCTCACCTCTGGGGTCTTCATCCTCTCGCAGAAAGGTAATGTTGAGCTTGCCTTCTCAGCCAATGGAACCTCCAAGTGGAGAAACTGTTGGAGATACGGACACGTCCATCAGCGATGCCCCGCCACCCACCAGACGTGCCCCATTTGTGCGCTTCACCATACTCCCGCGGCTCACAGATGTCAGAATCCCACCTGCCCCACCGGCGGAAACAATAAGCCAGTCCAATCCTGTTGCCCAACCTCGCCCCCCCATTGCTCCAACTGCGCTAACGACCACACTGCCAGATTCAAGGAATGTTCGGCTCAACCTGGCCCAACTGGCCCCACGAGACCTACCTCCCCAGCTCCGGCAGGTCCAGACCCCATGTATATGGCAGTCGATGGCGGGCCAGAACGCTCTACTTCCCCGGCCAGGGCTGGTCCCACAGAGGTGGACCTCGTAACTCCTAGGCAACCACCCCCGGCAGGTCCTCCATGTCCTGGCACTACTCAAGGCTTTGCCGGTCCTCGCCCCCTGGAGGCCTAAAGCCCTTCACCTGCCCCTTCCCACCGTTGGGCTCATCCCGGAAATAAATAATCAATCCTCCTCGTCTGGGAATGGACCTGCCCTGTACCCTAACTTGCTTTCTATTGTTCAACATCACTGCCTTGGGAGCTGAGATGTTTTCATGTCCTTATTCAAGAGGTTCAAAGAATCGACGACATATCCTTCTTTCGTCCTCGCGCAAGAGCTGCCTGCCAGCAAGGCTCACCTCCCCTCCTTTAACGGCTTTAAGTCGTTCTTTCCCCCTGTCAGGAAGCCCAGAGTGGCGGCTTATGTGCACAGATCTTTTCTTTCTTCCTACTCGCTGCTCCTGAAGTTCAAAGGGGTGGATGATCTCCTCGCCCTCGACGTCTTCTCCCAGCAACCTCTTTTGAGGACCAGCTTCCATTCCTTTAGGTTAATAAATGCCTACTCCACCAACACGCGGGACCATCCAGTCCACTTGGTCTCCCCAGAAACCCTCTTTCCGGCTCTTGGCGTCCCCGTCTTGGTAGTGGGAGACCTCAACATAAACAACGCTCTCTCGGACCCACAGCCATCATTCTCACCGCACCAAATCATTTCCTCGCCCCCAAACTTCGAAAAAGCAGTGGTAGCTGGCTTTGCCCTTCTCAACCGTCCTGGGAAATACACCAGGTTCCCTTTGGTGGGAAAAGCCCGCCTCTTGATCACTGACCTGTCCTTTTCCAACCCCCTCCTCCTGCCATTGGTTAAAAGCTGGGAGGTCTCCCTCCCCTCGACTAGCTCCGATCATGTGCCTATAACAATGAACCTCGCTCCTCCAAACCTGATCGCAAGCCCAAAGTGGCTTTGGTGGTCCGATATGGATTGGGAAACAATCTCCCCAATAATCAAGAACTTCCAGATCCCTTCTGCTCCCCAGTGCCCCTCCCTAGCAGACCTTGACGCCTGGCTGGCTGGGTCACTGGATCGGCTCACTGCCCTCTAGAAAGAACACACGCCAGTCTCCAGACCCTCTCATCATTCCAAGCCTTGGTGGTCGACCCATCTGACCACCCTCTGCCGTGCGTTCCATTAAGCCTCAAGGTTGGCTAGCAAACATGAAACCACAGCCCCGCAGGAGGTGGCAAACATTTCCAAAGCGGGGTACTTCAAGGCGATCAAGGCCTCCAAAAGCAAACACTTGTCGTCCTTCCTGCTAAGCGCCACCCCCCAAAGCCTATGGACGGCCAAGAGGTCCGCCTATGGCCGCACCCCACCCCGCTTTCCCTCCCTCCCAGGGGCAGAGACCCCCCACCAGATGAACAAGGTCCTGTTGGACCGCTTCTTCCCCCCGAACGAGCCATTTTCCCGTCCGCTCAGGGTGAGACCGTATAAAAAGGAGCGCCCATTAACAAAGCATGAGATTGCGACAGCTCTCTCCAAGTGCTCCCCCACGTCGGCCCCGGGGCCAGACCGAAATCCCTACTGTATTTGGAAGCGGGTCAACCAGATTAACCAGTCCGTTCTCCTCGAAATCCTCTCCCCTCTAGTGAGCCTTGGATACCACTCGGCCTCGTTGAAAGGGTCGAATGGAATCCTGCTCAACCAGGTAGGGAAACCCTCGTACGAATCCCCAGCTTTGTCCAGGATAATCGTTCTAATCCGCACGATCTCCAAAATCCTCGAAAGGATAATAGCGTCCCGCCTCCTCCTGGTACCCAGATCAAAGGGCCTACTCCACCCCAACCAATGCGGCTCCCTGCCTGGGCTCAGCACTTACGATGCGGTCCTCACCGTATTCAATGACGTAAGAACCCTACAAAGGCCATGTCTCAAGGTCTCTTCCCATTTCTTGGACGTCAAGGCAGGGTTCGACAACTCCACACTGGCCCGCATCCTAAGAGAGGGCGGGATTCCCCACTACCTAGTCTCCTGGGTTTCATCTTTCCTTGGTGAACGGAGCTGCACTCTGGTTTTCCAAGGGCCCCCAGGGACCCCAGCCCCAGGGAATGTGAGTGCCCCCCGGGGCTCCCCGATCTCTCTCCTTCTCTTCCTTCTTTATGTTGCACCCCTCCACTTCAGGATTCCGAGAGGTCTGCTGATCTCATAGGTGGACGACTTCGCCCGCACTGCCGCCTCCATGTCATACAGGGGCAACATCCGTCGCCTTCAAGAGCTCTTCGAGAAGCTAGAAGCAAAGGCCCTCAGCCTTGGAATCTCCTTTTCCGTTGCACAGAGAGAGCTCATACACTGGAGATCCCCAAGCCAGAGGCACTCCCTGAAGTGCCACTCCCCCATTCCGATCAAAGGGGAGCTTTTCTGTCCCCGCGACTCGGTACGGTGCCTCAGGTACTGGTTCATGCCCGCCCTGGACTCCTCTGCCCACTTCTCACACCGACTGGCCCTCGTCCAAGGTGCCTTCGCCCTCATCAGACGCCTCAGCCCCCCAGGGGCAGGCCTCACCCCATACCTATGCCACAGACTTGCAACGTCACTGGTCGCCCCCATCCTATTTTATGGCGCAGACCTGTTCACACCTAGTGCGGGCGCCATGGCCCGCCTCAACACCTTCTGGCACAAAGTGCAGAGATGGACTACGAACTGCTTCTCAGCGACACCGACCAGGATCCTCTCTGTGGAGTCCCTCCTCCCCCTGGTTCCCCTACTGATCTCCCAATGGCAAAGGGTAGGGGCCCTCAGGGTTGTATGCTCCCCGCCTAAGGTAAACCTAGCAACGGCATGCCTGCACCCATCCTTCCCCTCCCTCTCTGCTGACCGGGCACAGGACGCTTTGAGGGCCCTAACAAGAGGCCTCAAGTCTGTGTACCTCCCGCTGCACGGGAAGACCCCTCGTGCCACCCCGGCCATCAGAAACCCCCGCCTGATAGAGGCAGTGGCCCACAAAACAATACCCTTCACCAGCGGGCTGTCTAGGATGCCCATGATCAACTCCCACCTCGCTTCTCCGGCCCTAGCCATCCACCCTCAATCCCTAATGGACAACACCTACGCTACCCTGAAGAAAAGGGTGAGGGAAGCCCTCCTCGAGGAGTGGGCTCATCTCTTCCTGGCACCAGGGTACTACCATCACTCCCCCACCGCGAACCACCAACCCTTTATAGGCTTAAGCAAGTTCATGGCTGCGCGAATGTATCAAATGAGAGCCAGAAAAAGGTACCTGGCCGCCCACCCCACCTGGAGGACCCCCGAGGCCGAGACCTCCTGCCCCCGCTGTGGTCTTGAACCAGAAACGTTCGAACATGCCATCCGCGCCTGCCCCTGCAGACAAGGCGCTTGCACATACCTCCTCCACCACGTCATGAGTGTTGGTCACGAGGCCCCCATGTGGTCGTCCCTCCCCCTCCTGAAATGGCTCACTACCTACATTAGCGTCACCTCTACGGGCTTCCCCCCCATGATGTTCCCGCCCACCACCACCGCGCTTCCCCCCCGCTGCCCCTCTCACCCCTTTAAGTACCTGCCCAGGCGTTTCGTGTCTTTTCGTTGGCTGAGGGTTAGGCCTGGTAGACTTTCTCTCCTACGACAGTATGTAAGCTTTCATTGTTAGATAAACTGTTAGCTAGTTTGTGCTTTCCTTTTTAGCACAGCGCAGGAGAAACCTTCGCGATAAGGGATATTTTTTGGTACCGTGACTTTCCTTTGTGTTAGGTCGTAGCTTCGGAGTGAGGTATTCCGACTGCCAGGCCTTTAATCGTAATTATATTGGAGAACACGTTAAGAAGACGCGAGTAATGTAGGCTAGATATAAGTATTCACTTCGGTGTAGATCGTTGAAGTATTGGTAACGATATAAAAGTGTAGATAACTTATTATATTGATAAGATCTCTTCTCCGTGCTTATTTTGGTCTAATAGCTGCGAAGATGCTTCGAGATTTATATCGCGCGTCTGAGCAATCGCGGTATACATGCTAACTCTATACTAACCAAGTACCTTGCCCGCAATTCTGCTAACTTCACCTGAGTGCGAACACTCGTAGACCCTGAAAACTCTCTACCAGACCTTTTGCTCCCATGGTCAACTTATCGGTCTGCGCGTCTGTTATCCCTGATGGTGTGGAGACCACGTCATGTGTCAGCTCATTCTGTTTATCCGTTGACAACCATGGTTATGAATTATCTTGCCCCCGTACTCACTGAGGGTAGTCTAACTCGCTGGACCAAAGATGGCCATTCTTCTTTGGTTGGTTCCGTCTAGAATTCGACATGCGACTGCATGTCGGATTCTGGTTTTCCGGCATTACACGACTTGTCCTTGCGATTGTACCTATGGGTTTTTTCCCTCTGACTCCATCTTTTAACAAGTTGTCCTTTGTGGATGCGCCTGATCCACTTACTGGGCATAGTTACAACCTTCATACTCTACACGTCTATGTAGGTACGAGGGGACTAACTTTCCTGCAAGACGTCCCGTTACCTTTGACCCACTCTTCTGATTGCTTGTCTTCGAGTGACTGTAACCTTATGCGCCATTGTCCGATTCACCTACCTCCACTCGCATAAGGTGCCCGAAGGTCCCCCCTCATATATCCTGCGAACAGGAACCGGTCGGTCGGACGGCCCCGACGTATATTGTGTTATAAGATGTGTTCGATTGCTTGCCGTCTTTAGTGTTGGGACGCAACTGCCCTTGCAGCCTTTGGTGACGCGCCGTCCCAACGCCGGGGCTAGAGCGCGGTGTTATCATTATCCTTCGAAGTTCGTGTGCGTCAAGGTAGGGTGACTTTGCCCTGTAAATCATTACGGGGAGTCCGTGCGCCTACCACTTTGTTTGTGTTGTTTGCTTTATAGGTTTTGTTCTCTCCATAGCTAGCGCTGCATGGGGCTTTTTGTACCTAAAAACAATGAACACTTGATTACAAAAAAAAAAAAAAAACAAGAAATGACCAAGAGATAGCCACGCTTCCCGCAAACATCCTCCACCCCCTACATCTCACATACTTTCTTACACTCTACGCCGCTTTGCGTCCAGGTCAAACCCATTCCGCACTTTTCCCACCCCTGCCGGTGCCTAAATGGCAAACCCCCACCAACTCCCCCCTGGCAACACTGCCTTTGGCAGGCTATCAGCGGCCAACTCCCCTCTACCACGTTTGTCTACACCAGTCGTCGACTATCCCCAAAGCTTCACGGCAGAGTAACTTGCCTGGGCCAGAAACTGCCTCCGCGTCCAGGCCCGCGACTTCCCCGATTTCACACATGACACCCTCACCGGGCTCATCCCGTCAGAGACCGCGACCGTCACCCTCTTCTCCCAGAAGGTAAATGGGCTGGTTGTCATTCAGGCGTCACCCAGAAACTTACGTCCCTCGCCGAGGAAAACGATGCCCTGAAGGAAGAGCTCCACGACCTCATCTCACAAATCGCAAACCTCCCACTTCGCCAAACCACGCCCCCTCACCAGGACCTGTCCACCCTCCAATCATCCATCCGCGACCAGTCACATCGTGTGACAGCCCCTGCCCCCCCCCTCCCTCGAGCGCCGGCCTCCGGGGCTCAGCCTCAGCCCACTGACGATGGACCCCCTACTAGGACGGGCAAGGAAAGGGCCCAAATACCTCCCCCCACTCCAACCCACCTGAGGACCCTAAATACCTTATCCAGTAGTACTACATGAAGCTGGGCAAAACGTTCGGGAACCTGGTGCGATATGCCCAACTCTTCCGCCAGTCTTACGAAGTCAGACAATTGCGGAGAGGTGGATCTGACCTCCGCTACTTCACCCCTGGCCACCTCCACCCAGACTACACCACCTTACCCTCATTCGCCCCGGCTGCGTCTGGTTCTGGCTCGGGCCGCAAGCGGAAGAAATATTCAAAGCCCCCTTCCCCACAACAAGTTGCGAGCTTGGCTGCCCCCCATATTGAGAAGGGGCCGCCATCCCTCCCAGGTGCCCAAAGACGTTTCTTCACTCCCCGCCAGACCCCAGCCCCTTACCCAAACGCTCACACAATTGCTGCGACCTTTCATGAGAGAGCCACCCAAGTCCTTCGCGAATCAAACTGCCTTCTCCCCCTCAGTTTCTCTCCTTCAGTGCACATCTGAGGGGCCCCGTCCCTCACCGTCACCGACAAAGCAACCCTTGCCGCGTCCTACACCCCCTACTTCGACTCCCTGACCAGGACCCTCAACCAGTCCTTCCCCGTGGGTGAGAACCCCTAGGCTTCTTTCATCCTCGCTCCCACTGCTGTACAGCTAGCGATTCATGCCCTCCCCCTCTGTTTCCTCCCCCAAGATGAAGAGGAACTCTTCCCATATCTCAGGCAGGCAATCCTCAAGAACAAAGCGACCCCGATTCTCTCAGCCTGATACCTTAACCCGAGCAGAGATTCTAGGGTCACCAAGCAGGCCACTCCACTGGTTGTCAGCATCGACCCCCAACCCGTTGCGGCCCTCCCTTCAGGCGTCGTCATCCTCTCTCAGAAACACAACGTCGAACTTGACTTCTCGGCCTGCCACTCCTCCAAGTGTAAGGGCCGCTGGAGATACAGACACGCTACTCAGCAATGTCCCACCACGCACCCCACTTTCCTTATTGGTCTGCTTCATCATACTGGCGCATCTCACCGATGTCGGAATCCCACGTGCCCCTGGAGCAGAAACAATAAGGCATGCCCGGCCTGTTGCCCGACCTCGCCCCCCCATTGCTGCAAATGCTCTAATGACCACACTGCCACCTTGAAAGGGTGTCGGGCTCCCCCTCGACCAAATGTCCCCTCCAGACCTTCCTCCCAAGAGCCCCAGGGTCAAGACGCCATGGATGTGGCCGTCAATGGGGACCAAGTACCCTCTACTCAGCTGGGCGGGGCGGGTCCCAGTCAGATAGACCTCGTAACCCCCTGACAACCCCCCCCAGCAGGGCCTCCTCGCCCCAGTTCGATCTAAGGCTTTGGCGGTCCTCTCCCCCCGGAGGACTAAAGCCCTTCCCCTGCCCCCTTCCCCCGTCGGGTATGTCCCAGTGATGAATAATTCGCCCCCCTCCCACAGCAGGAGGCAGGCCTCCCCCCTCTCCCTCCTTTCCATTATTCAACATAACAGTGTTGGGAGCCGGGATCTGTTTCCTTCCTTATTTGAGTCTTTCAATGAGACGAACACTTATCCTTCAGATGTCCTCCTGGACCCTCCTGGTAGTCAGGCCCGCCTACCCTCCTTCAACGGCTTTGTGCCTTTTGTTCGGCCCGTCAGGAAGCCCAGGGTGGTGTTAGATGCATGGACTCCTTGTAATGATTGACAGGGCAAGGTTGCCCTACCTTACCACGCACGAACTTCCCAGGACAAAGATAACACGCCCCTCCAGCCCCAGTGTTGGGACAGTATGTCATCACGGGCCCCCTGGGTAGTTCGGTCCCAACACCAAAGACCACAATCAATGGAACACATCCTATAACACCGTATACCTCGCGGCTGTCCAGGTGACCAGATCCTGTTCACAGGATCTATGAAGGGAGACCTTCGGACACCTTATGCAAGTGGAAGCAGGTGAATCGGAAGATGGCGCCTAAGGTTACAGACACTTGAACACAGAGTGTCACAAGAGTGGGTCGAAGGTAACGGGACGCTTTGCACAAAGGTTAGTCCCCTCATACCTACAAAGACTTGTGGAGTATGAATGAGGTAACTATGCCCAGTAAGTGGATCGGGTGCATCCACAAAGGACAGGTTGGCAAAAGATGGAGTCAGAGGGAGAAAACCTATAGGTACAATCCCGAGGACAAGTCCTGTAATTCCGGAAGAGCTGAATACGACATCCGGATGGATGCTGAATTCGCGACGGAACCAACCAAGCAAGATTGGCCTTCTTCTTTCTAGCTAGTTAGTCTACCCTCAGTGAGCACCAGGGCAAGAAAATTTGTAATCATCGTTGGAAACAGATATACGGATCAGCTGAAACCTGACGTGGTCTCCACAACATCAGGATTAACAGCACCCCAGACCGATAAGTTAGCCATGGGAGCAAGATGTGTGGTAGAGAGTTTTCAGGGTCTACGAGTGTCCGCACTCAGGCGAAGTTCCCACAATTGCGAGCGAGATACTTAGTTAGAATAGAGTTAGCATGTATACTATGATTGCTCAGACGCGGAATATAAATATTGAAGCATCCTCGCTGCTAGAAAACAAAAAGAAGCACGGAGAAGAGATCTTATCAATATAATATGTTTTGAACTGTATCGTTAACAATACTTCAACGATTTATACCGAACTGAACATTATATCTAGCCTATATTACTCGTGTCTTCTTAACGCGTTTTCCAATATAATAACGACTCAGGTCCTGGCTGTATGAATAGCTCATGCCGAAGCTACCACCTAACACTCCGCCCAGTCTCCCTCCTAATCTCCCAACGGCAAAGGATCGCGGTGCTCCCGGTTATTTGCTCCCGCACGAGGTAAACCCAGCGACGGCATGCCTCCACACCTCCTTCTCCTCCCTCTCAGCCCACCGGGCACACGACTACTTGAGAGCCATGACGAGGGGCCTCAAGGCGGTCTACCTTCCCCTGGACTGGAGCACTCCGTGACCCATCCCCCCCATTAGGAACCACGTTCCAGTAGCCCCAGTGGCCCACAAAACCATACCCTTCACCCACGGGCTTTCTCGGATGCCCAGGATTAATTCTCGCCTCGTTTCTCCAGATCTAGCTATCCCCCCCATCAGTCACTAATAGACAACACCTACCCCGCCCTGAAGAAACGAGTGAGGGAGACTCTTCTCGAGGAATGGTCTTGGCTTTTCCCGATACCGGGGTACTACGATCACTCCCCCACCTTCAGCCCAGCGACCCTTTATAGGGTTGGACAAGTTCATAGCTGGGCGGATCCATCAGGTCAGAGCTGGCAATAGCTACCCGGCCGCCCTGCCGACATGGAGGACCCTCAATGCAGACACCTCCTGCCCCCGGTGCGCTCCTGAACCCGAAACGTTTGCGCACGCCATCCTCACCTGCCCATCGAGATAAGGCGCTCGCTCACGTCTCCTCTATGGCGTCATGAGTGTTGGTCAAGATGCTCCCCTCAGCTCCTCCCTCCCACTTCTCAAAAGGCTCGCCACGTTTATCTGCCTAACTACCCGCGGATTCTCCCGCGGATTCTCCCCTACCTTGTTTCCACTGAACACTCCGCCCTCTTCCCCCCTGTTGCCTCTTTCACCCCTCCCAGTGCCCCCCCCGGGCGTTTCTGGTTTTTTCTTTGGCTGAGCTTTAGGCCTCTTAGATTTTCTTTCATCCGGCTGTATGCGAGCTTTCCTTGTCAGACAACTAAATTAGTTAGTTTGTACTTTGCTCTGTATGTGGCCAGGGCCCTGGCGTAGGACAAACCTTCGCAATAGTGGATCAACCTTTGGTGCCATGACCTGCTTTTGTTTATGTTTTGTGCTTTAGAGGTTTTGTTCTCTCCATACGTAGCGCTGCATCAGGCTTTTTGTACCTTAAATCAATGAATGCATGATTACAAAACAAACATAAGAAAACAAAAGAGATAACCAAGAGATAGACTGAGGTATCCACCAAATGAGTACCGTGAAAAGCTACCTGGCCGCACACCCTTCCCGGAGTGCCCCTGAGGCTGACACCTCCTGCCCCCACTGTGGTTTAGAACCTGAGACTTTCGAACACCCTATCCTTACATGTCCCGCTAAACAAGGTGCCCAGGGACGTCTCCGCCCCAGTGTCACGGATGTTGGTCATGAGGCCCACCTCTGGTCCGGCACAGCCCTTCTGAAAAGATGAGCCCCCTATATCACCATCACCTCCACGTGTTTCCCTCGAATCATCTTCCCACCGACCACCCCGCCCTCCTCCCGCCTTTCCCCCTTTCTCCCCCCATGCCGCTACCCGCCATGTTTCGCGTGTTTTCCCTGGCCAAGGCTTAGAATGTAGTGAGCTGAGGTTCCTTTCCTGTGGCTTATGTAGGCTTTCCTTTCGTATAAGTTTAATGACTTGAGCTTTCCTTACGGTTAGAGGGGCCCTATGGCCTCGCGGAGGAGAACCCCTGTGAGTGTGGATATTTACTGGTGCCGTGACTTTCCTTTGTTAGTTGTTTGGACTTATAGGTTTTGTTTTCTCCATAGCTCGTTCTTCATGAAGCTTTTTGTACCTAAAACAATGAACGCATGATTACAAAAGAAGTGAAAAAATGAAAAAAGTGAAAAATGACCAAGAGATAGCCTCACGCTTCTCGCAAACTTCCCCCCACCCCTACATTTCACATACCTCCAAAGGTCTTACCCCGCTTTGCGTCCGGGACCAATCCCTCGCCCTCTTGTCCAACTCGCTCGCACAAGTGGCGGATCACCACCAACTATCCACAGGGAACCCTGCCTGTGGCAGCTTGTCAGCCCTAAACTCAATAATCCCGTCATGGTCAGGTACGCCCTCAGTAGACTACCCTCTAGCCTTGATGGCGGAACAACTTGCTCAGGTGTTAGGTGGTAGCTCCGGCGTGAGGTATTCCGACAGCTAAGACCTTGAGTGTAATTAAATCGGAGAACTCGTTAAGAAGACACGAGTAATGTAGGCTAGATATAATAATTCACTTCGGTATAGATCGTCGAAGTATTGGTAACGATATAAAAGTGTAGAATAACTTATTATATTGATAAGATCTCTTCTCCGTGCTTGTTGTGTCTAATAGCAGCGAAGATGCTTCGATATTTATATTGCGCGTCTGAGCAATCGCGGTATACATGCTAACTCTATACTAACTAAGTACCTTGCCCGCAACTCTGCGCACTTCACCTGAGTGCGAACACTCGTAGACCCTGAAAATTCTCTATCACAGCTTTTGCTCCCAAGGTCAACTTATCCGACTGCGCGTCTGTTATTCCTGATAGTGTGGAGACCACGTCAGGTGTGAGCTCATCCATTTATCCGTTGACAATAATGGTTACAAATTATCTAGCCCTCGTGCTCGTCGAGGGTAGTCTAACTCGCTGGACAGAAGATGGCCATTCTTCTTTGGTTGGTTCCGTCGAGAATTCGGTATGCGACTGCATCTCGTATTCTTGTCTTCCGGCATTACACGACTTGTCCTCGGGATCGTACCTATAGGCATTTACCCTCGGACTCCATCTTTTACCAACTTGTCCTCTGTGGATGCACCCGATCCACTTACTGGGCATAGTTACCTCCTTGATACCCCACACGACTTTGTGGTTACGAGGGGACTAACTTGCGTGCAAAACGTCCCGTTACTTTCGACCCACTCTTTCGACTGTCTGTCTTCAAGTGTCTATAACCTTATGCGCCGTCGTCCGATTCACCTGCTTCCACTTGCATAAGGTGCCCGGAGGTCTCCCCTCATATATCCCGCGGACAGGACCCGGTCGGACGGACGGCCGCGACGTATACGGTGTTATAAGATGTGTTTCGTTGATAGTGGTCTTAGGTGTTGGGACCCAACTACCCAGGCGGCCAGTGATGACGCGCCGTCCCAACGCCGGGGCTGGAGGGGGGTGTTATCTTCTTCCTTCGAAGTTGGAATGCGTCAAGGTAGGGTAACCTTGCCCTGTAAATCCTTACGGGAGTCCGTGCGCCTAACACCAGGGAAGGGACGCCCTCCGCCTCAACCCATGAGACCTCCTGAATTTCAACCCAGAAACGCAGTCTCGAACCATCGCCTCCGAGTCCACATCCATCACCCTCATCACCCAGATCGTGCAGGGCCTACTCACCCTCTCACAGGAGCTGAGTGGGGTAACACAAATGGTAACAACTATTTCTCAGGAAAACCAGGCCATCAGGGAGGAGCTCCAGAATGTGTCCTCGCAACCCGCCAACCTGCCTCGCACCCACCACCAACACCCTCCCCCAGGGCTGGCCGAACTCCAGGCCTAGATTCGCGACCTGTCATATCATGTATCAGCCCCCACCCCTGCCCTCCCACAAGCGCCGGCCCCCACACACAAAGTCCACCCTCCCCCCCCCGCCGTATGCTGTGCCCTGTCAAGGAAGGGGAAAGAAAGGGCCCGCACACCCCCAACTTCCACCCCCCTGCAACAACTGAGGATCCTAAATACCTCATACCCTTCGATCATACGAAGATTGGCAAGGCTTGCGGGAACTCCGCGAAGTATGCCGAGCGGTTCCCCCAGTCCTACGAAGCCGGAGAATACCGAAGTGCGGGTTACGACTTCGCATCTTTCACCCCCGGTCACCTCCACCACGCCAATACCACCTCCCCCTCCTACGCTCAACCGGGCTCTGGCTCCAGCACAGGCGGCATGGGCAAAAGTAAAGGCCGCAAGCAGCCCTCCCCGCAGGAAGTTGCGAGTGCGGTGGCCCCCCCCCTAAAAAGGGACCTCCCTCCCTCCCACCTGCTCAACGACCCTTTTTCCCCCCACAACTGTCCCCCGCCCCTCACCCAGACGCCCCAACCATTGCAGCAACCTTCCCAGACATTGCTGCCCGTGTCCTCCAGGAATCCAACTGCCTCCTCCCCCTTGGCTTCTCTGCCACTGTCAACCCACGTGGCGCAATGTCCCTAACCGTCACAGATAAAGCGACCACGGCTGCCTCATACCCCCCATACTTCCTCTCCTTCACCAAGGTCCTCAACCAGTCATTCCCAGTAGCCAACAACCCCTGGTGTACCTTGCTTGTCGCCCCCACTGCTGTACAACCCGCCATTCACAGCCTACCACTCAGGTTCCTCACACAAGATGAAGCGGAACTCATCCCATATATCAGGCAAGCGATCGTCAAAGACAAAGCGACCCCAATTCTCGCACCCAGGTACCTTAAGCCGAGCCAAGATTCTCGGCGCACCAAGCAGGCCACTTTGGTGGTTGTTCCTGTCAACCCCCAACATATTTCGACCCTGATCTCAGGAGTCGTCAACCTCTCTCAAAGACCGAAGGCCGAGCGTGCTTTCTCAGCCAACAAGTCCACCCAGTGTAGAAACTGCTGGAGATATGGAGACGCCCACCAACGATGCCTCACCACCCACCTGACCTGCCCCATTTGTGCGCTTCCCCATACTCGCGCGGCTCACAGATGTCAGAATCCCACCGGCCCCAGAGGCGTTATCCTTGTACAGAGGCCCAAGGTTGAACTTGCCTTCTGACCCAGCAGGTGCTCCAAGTGCAGAAACGGCTGGAGATACAGACACGCCCATCAACGATGCCCCGCCACCCACCCAACATGCCCCATTTCTGTGCTTCATCATTCTCTCGCAGCTCACTGATGTCAGAATCCCACTTGCCCCAGGGGCGGAAACAATAAGCCCGTCCCATCCTGTTACGCGACCTCGCCCCCCCATTGCTGCCACTGCGGTAACGACCACACTGCCACATTCAAGAAATATCTGGCTCGACCTGTCCCATATATTCCCACCCGACCGGCCTCCCCAGTCCAACCTGGTCAAGACCCCATGGATATGGCGGTCGATGGCGGCCCCGCACACAATATTCCCCCCTCCAGGGTGGGTCCCACTGAAGTGGACCTAGTAACCCCTAGACAACCCCCCCTGGCAGGACCCCCGCGTCCCGGTACTATCCACTGCTTTGTGGGCCTCTCCCCCTGGAGGCCCCAAGCCCGTCCATTGCTGTCTCCGAACGTCAGGTTCTTCCCGGTAATGAATAATTAACCCTCACACCCGGGGAAAGGGCCGGCCCCTGTTCCTACCTCTCTTTCCATTGTTCAACATAACTGCCTTGGGAGCTGCGATGTTTTTCTGCCTTTATTTGAGTCGTTCATGGAAGCGGCTACATACCCCTCGATAGTCCTCCTGCAGGATCCCCCTGTCAGCCAGCCTCACCTTCCTTCTTTCAATGGCTTCAAGTTATTCTTCCCCCCGGTCAGGGCGCCGCTTGTGGCAGCCTACGTCCATAGTGTTTTTTTTTCGCACTTTTCTGTGCTACACAAGTTCAAGGGAGTGGATGACATCCATGCCCTGGATCTCTCCTCCCAAGAGCCTTTTTTTGGCACCAAAATCCACTCCTTCACACTGATTAACGCCTACTCCACCAACACCTGTGACTCCAGGGTTCATTCAGTTTCACCAAAAATCCTTTTTCTAGATCTCGGGGTGCCCCTCCTTGTAGTAGGGGACCTCTACATACACAAGCCTCTCCCCGAACCTCTACGCCCCTTTTCATGGCAAGGGATTGTCTCCTCAACTCCCTACTTCGAAAAAGCCGTAGAAGCAGGCTTCACCCTCCGCCATCCCCCCGAGGAGTACACTAGGTTCCTTGAAGTGGGAAGCGCCCACCCCTCGCTCATAGACCTAGCATGCGCGAACCCCCTCCTCCTTCCAATGGTACAAAGCTCAGAGGCCTCCCTCCCTTCGACTGCCTCCAACCACATGCCAATAACAATAAAACTCCCACCCACCACCGTGACCCCCAGCCCCAAACGCCCTGATTGGTCCAACACAGACTGGGAGACTCTTTCTCCCATCATGAACAACGTTCAGGCCCCTCTACCACCTTCATGCCCTTCCCAGTCAGAGTTGGACGAGTGGCTGTCCGGATCGCTGGACCGCCTCACCGCCCTTGTCAAAGAACCTACACCAGGCTCTAGACCTTCTCACCACTGCAAACCCTGGTGGTCCCCCCACCTGACTACCCTCCACCGCGAGTTCCATAAGGCCTCCAGGACGGCTAGGAAACATAACATGCCCACCCTGCGGGACTTGACTAGCGTTTCCAAAGCGGGGTACTTCAAAGCGATTAAAGTTGCGAAAAACCACGATTGGTCATCTTTCCAGCTGATCCCAACCCCCCAGAGCCTGTGGAGAGCCAAGCTGTTCGCCTACGGTTGTGCGCCATCCCGTTGTCCCTCCCGCCTAGGGGGCGGGATGAATGAAGTCCTATTAGACCACTACTTGCCCCCACAAGAGGCTTTCGCCCCTCCACCCTGGCTTCGACCTTACAAGAAGGCAGCCACGCTAACGAAGGACGAGATAGCTGCCGCTCTCTCCAAATGATCCCCTACCTTGGCCCCGGGGCCAGACGGCATCGCCTACTCCACCTGGAAGCAGGTAAACAAGATCAACCCCTCAGTCCTTCTCCAACTGCTCTCGCAGCTGGTGAGCCTAGGTTAGCACCCGGCCTCGTTAAAGGGGTCTAATGGCATGGTACTTGACACGCCTGGGAAACAGTACTATGAATCCCCCTGCTCCTTCCCGATAGTCTGTCTCATCGGCACCGTCGCAAAGATCCTTGCGAGGCTTATAGCGTCCTGCCTCCTCCTGGCAGCCCGGTTGAAGAGGCTGCTGAACCCCAACCAATGCGGCTCCGTACCTGCGCTTAGCACTTATGATGCGTGCCTCGCCCTCTTCAATGATGTGAAAACCCAACCGAGATCAAGACTCAAGGTCTCCTCACTGTTCTTGCACATCAAAGCAGGCTTTGATAACGTCGACAATGCTACCCTGGCCAGCATCGTAAGGGCAAGCGGGATCCTCCCTTACCTGGTCTCCTGGGTCTCATCCTTCCTCTGTGAGCGGAGCTTCACCCTTATCATGCAAGGGGCCCCTGGGACCCCTGCCCCCGTTAACGTCGGTGCCCTTCAGCCCTCCCCGATCTCTCCTGTCCTCTTCCTACTCTATGTGGCCCCTCTGCACTTCAGGATCCCTTGAAGTCTGATGATCTCGTAAGTGGACAACTTCACCCTCACAGCCGCCTCCCTCTCGCATCATGGCAATATCCGCCACCTCCAAAAGCTCTTTCAGACTGTGGAAGCCAGGGCCCACCACTTGGGCGTTTGATTTTCTGTCCCGAAGAGACAACTCATACACTGGAGGACTGCTAGCCAACGGCACTCTCCGAAGTGCCTGTCTTCTATCCAGAGCTGTACCGGCCCGACGACTCGATACCATGTCTCGGATACTCAGGCTGGTTTCACCCCTGCCCTCAACTCCTCCTCCCACTTCTCCCACCGACTAGCCCTCGCCCAAGCTGCGTTTGCCCTGATCAGATGCCTTAGCCCCCGCGGCGCAGGCCTTGCCCCATACCTATGCCGGAGGCTGGCCTCCTCTCTAGTCGCCCCCATCCTACTCTATGGGGCAGACCTCTTCAGACCCAGTGCGGGTACCACAGCCCACCTCAACACCTTTTGCCATGAGGTCCAAAGGTGAACTAGGAACTGCTACTCTGCAACACCGACCGGGATCCTCTCTGTGGAGTCCTGGCTCACCCCAATCCCTCTTCTGGTCTTCCAACGGCAGAGACTAGCCACGCTTAGGCTGGTATGCTCCCGCCCAACGTCAACCCGGTAACGGCACGCCTCTACTCCTCCTTCCCCTCCCTCTCCACTTACCAGGCACTCGACTCAGCGAGAGACCTGACAAAGGGCTGCAAATCCTTATACCTCCCCCTGAACTGGAAATCACCCCACCCCGTCCCCCCCATTAGGAACCATCTCCCGGTGGACAGGATAGCCCACAGGACGATACAATTCACCCAGGGGCTGTCTAGGATGAGAATGATAAACTCCCACCTAGTTTCCCCAGGCCTAGCCGTCCCTCCCCTATCCCTAATGGACAACAGGTACTGCACCCTGAAGAAAAGGGTGAGTGATGTCCTCCTCGAAGAGGTGGCTCACCTGTTCCTGATGCCAGGGGACTACCACCACCCCCCCATGGTGAACCCGCGACCCTTCATGGGAATGGGCAAGTTCATTTCTGGGCGAATTCATCACATAAGAGCCTGTACAACTTACCTGCCTGCCCACCCTACCTTGAGGAGCCCCGATGCCGATACCCCCTGCCCCCACTACGGCTTGGAACCAGAAACCTTCACGCATGCCAGCCTCTCCTGTCCCGCTAGACAGCACGCCAGGTTGGGCCTCCTCCACGGTCTGACAGGCGTTGGTCACCAGGACCCACTTTGGACCTCTCTCCCCCTCCTCAAAAAACTTGGTCTGTTCATCAGCATAACCTCCATAGGATTTCCTCCGACAATGTTCCCACCCAGTACTCCCCCGTCTTCCCCCCCTCTGCCCCTCTCTCCCCCGAGGGTACCCCCCCCGGTCTTCCACGTCTTCTCGCTGGCTGAGGTTTAGGGCTATCAGGCTTTTCTTTCCTGTTACTTATGTAGGCTTTCCTGTTAGAAACAACTAGGTTTTTAGTTGGTACTTTCCTTTTCAAATGGGCAATGGCCCAGCAGAGGACAAACCAGCGGGTTAGGAGATATTTATTGGTGCCGTGACTTTCTTTTGTTTAAGTTTTGTGCTCTATGGGTTTTGTTCTCTCTGTGGCCCACGCTGCCTGAGGCTTTTTTGTACCTAGAAACAATGAACATCTGATTACAAAAAATGAAAATGAAAAAAATGAAAAAAAGTGACCAAGAGATAGCCACAAACCATCTCTCCAACACCTCCGGCGATTGAAATCTCCCCTCCACGGGAAATCATCCTCACTTTCCCCCACCTACCTCGCATCTCCCATGATGGCTACTGCGTAGGAGTTGCAGGTAAGCCCACTCTCCTCCTGTTCTGTCGCCTGTCGGCCTCCCCTCCTTGGGGTTCTTGTTCCTGTTCATGGTTGACACGCGCATGACTTTCAGTTTTCCCCCTTGCCCGGCACTTGCTTTGCACCTCGCTTGGCATTTTGCACGGTCGGAAAGCTTATCACTTCGTTCACGGGGAGCGTCTGCGGGTCCGACTCTGGGTTGAAATAGGGCTCGGCTTGCTGGACTTGTACCTCGGACGGGGAAAGGTTCGGTCAGGAACATCGCATTTGCGCAGCGGTCTCATCGTCGTCCCAACCGCCCTTGCTATGGCCCATTTATCGGTTGTCGCTGGCATGCTCACAATCCTTCCTCCTCACACCTCCAGTTCTCGTCCGCTTCGACCGTTACTACAATGGCTGGCACCCTACTCCCTCTCTACCCTCCCCGATCGTCGGACCTTCTCGATTACGCCCAGTCCTCCTATGGCACTTCCTGGGTGGCTGCCACCAACGCCTTGGATCAATGTAATTACCTGGCGCAACCATATGTTAATGGTTACCTGTCGGCCCAGGCTTTGTCTGGTTTTCTCATGTCCCAGCTTTCACTTACCCCTGCCCTCAAGGCCCCGGTGGGGCCTCCGTGAAAACTTCTTTTGTCTTGGGGAGCCTGCGGAAGGGTTTCGTCTCTCTCTTCTTTACATTTCTATGAATTGTTTCCTTACGCGTCTGGGGTATTCGGATCTTAGGTGCTAGGCGATGGGGCCTTTTTCTATGGTCTCTGGGGGTTTGACCTTTTCCTATGAGGAGGTGAAGCGGGGGGTTGGATTGTTGGATTTATAGGTTTTGTTCTCTCCATAGCTCGGGCTCCATGAGGCTTTTTGTACCTTAAACAATGAACTCATCATTACAAAAAAAAAAAGAAGCAAAATGAAAACAATGAGCAAGAGATAGCCCACAAACCATTTCTCCAACACCTCCGGCCATTGAAATCTCAACACCACACGAAATCATTGTCACTTTCCCCCACCTACCTCTCTTCTCCCATGATAGCTACTGCCTAGGAGTTTACGTTAAGCCACCTTTCCACCTCTTCTGTGGCCTGTCGGCCTCCCCTACTTGGGGTTTTTGTTCCTGTTCATGGTGGACACGCACATGAAGTTCGGTAGTCCCCCTTACTCAGCACTTGCTCGGTGCCTGCCTTACCATTTTGCAGGGTCGGAAAGCTTCTCGCAGGGTTCAAGGTCATAGTCATGGTGTCGAACTCTCGGTTGAAGTAGGCCTCGCCTTGCCGGGCTTATACCTCTGATCAGGACACCTTCGGTCACTAAGATCTCGGTCAGGCCTTGGTCTCGTTGTCGTCCCAAATGCCCTTCCTATCCCCCGTTTTTCCGTTGTCGCTAGCCCGCTCGCAATCCTTCCTCCATCTACCTCGCGGTTCTGTCTGCTGGCACAGTCCTGCCACATGAGCTGGCATCTTAGTGCCTCACCTTCCTCCCCGAATGTCGTACTCCTCCTCGGTAACATCCAGAGGCGGAATTGCACTACCTCCGTGCCTGACGCCAACCGCTTGGATCCATGTAATTACCGGCACGGCCGCGCACGAACCGTTACCAATGTCCACCCACAGGTTTGGTGGTTTTCTCTCAAATACGTGATCACAACAGCCTCCACCCCGGGCCCTGCAGGGCCTTAGCGAAGCCGTCGCTTCTTTTGTTTAAGTGGAGCCTGTGGAAGGGTTTGGGCCACTCTCCTGTATGTCTCGCTGAATTGTTTCCTTGACTGCCTGGGGTATATTTTCTTAGGTGCACGGCGAGGTAGACATATCCTATGGATTCGTGGTGTTTGATTTTTCCCATGAAGAGGTGAAGCCGGCGATGGTTTTTTCTTATAGCTTTTGTTTCCTCCATACCTCGGGCTGCATGAGCCTTTTTGCGTCTAGAAACAAGGAACGCATGATAATAATAATAGAAAAGAAGAAAAGAAGAAAAAGTGAAAAGATTGACTCAGAGATAGCCTCAAGCTTCGAGTACTCTCCTTCCCCCCCGGTACATTCTACAAGCTTTCATGCTATACGCCACTTTCCTTCTGGGACAAATCCCTCGCCCACCTTTCCCCCCTTGCTAGCCCTCATTGCGGATCCCCACCAGCACGGGCCTGGGAACCCTCCCTTCGGCAGGATGTCAGCCCTCCACTCCCCACTGCCGTGGCAGGTCAAGTACGCCGGCGATCAAATACATCCTGGGCTTCATGGGAGAGCGACTTGCCCATGCAAGAAGCCCCCTTCGCCTGAACCCACGAGACCTCCCGGATTTCAACCCTGAAAAGGTATCCGGCACCCTCCCCTCCGAGTGCACTGTCATCACCCCCCTGGCCTAGCTCGTCAAAGGCTGGGTCGCTGTCTCACATGAGCTGCGTGGGGTAACCCAAAAGCTCGCAACCATTTCCCAGGAAAATGAAGCCCTCAGGGAGGAGCTCCATGACCTGTCCACGCAATGCGCCAACCTCCCCCCCACACACGAGCAACACCCTCCCCTACCCCTGGGGGATGTCCAGGCGTCAATTTGCGACCTGTCAGATTGGCTGTCAGCCCCTGTCCCTACCCTCCCCCAAGCGCCTGCCCCATCGCCCAAGGCCCACCCTCCTCGATGTGCCCCAGGCCCAGTCTTCTCTAGGAAGGGGAAAGAAAGGGCATGAGCACCCCGGGAAATACAGTGGCAGAGCTGGTCCATGAGAGGTAGTGGATACTTATATCTGATGGTCAGTTTATTGAACTTCCTATAGTCTACATACAGTCGTAGACTTGCATGCCGTCATATATTTGTCCAACTCATTTAGCTCGTATAGTGATATTGGATAAATGGCTTCCCAGGTGCACTTGGCCACTGCTTTGGGATGGATGGTGTGGGCGAAACTCCTTCGAGGCACCAACATTACACCGTTTTTCTCTTCCAAAAGCTTCTTATACTGCCACTATGGTTTTGGCAGGCCTTCCAGCTGTACTCACCGGGCTTCTTCTCATCCAATCCTTCCTACATACTGGGTATCTTGGTCATAAGCCACAGGTTCGTCCCTCTCGAATAAGTCAGCCACACCTTCATCCTCGGTGTGAGCATAGCATTCCTTCTCTTCAAAAACTCACTTCCCCGGGTCGTCAATCTTTAGGCGGTGCTCATTGTGCCACCACCCAAACGGTATGATTAAGTCATACTTTCCTTCATTGGCAATTTCACAGGATATTCTACTTAGGTGATCATTGGTACCAATTGCTATAAGAATGGGGTAGGTATAAAAAGTGCTTCCAGTGGTTACTATCTCACCATCGAAGGTTGGAATTTCTAACAGAGAATTCTGAGCTTCATTCGGAATTTCTGGCCGTCTTGCTCTTTCCTGGTTTAAGAGACAGATGTTTGAACCGGAGTCTAGAAGTACTTGAATCAGGTGTCTTTGTCCTTTGGTTTCAATTCAATGTGCTCCCTTCTGGGCAGCCATAGTGTTTGGACTTCTTAATTGGTCGCGAGCTTTCGCCTGTCTCTTGATGAAATCTTTTCATTGTTGTGGCTTAACACAACACGAGGGTGTGTTACTGTACCTGCGTAGTTTCGTCTATTAAAGCCTTCTCAGACAAATGTTTTCTGTGTGTCTAATTAAGATTTGGAATATCGTGCAGCGCACTACTAGCCGTCTTTACCTCCTGCCTAGGACTTCCCATATTACGGGACTGGTTCACTAGAGTGCCCCTTGAGTTTGAGACTAGGGTGTGGTGGCTTTTATTGTCAACTTATCCCTGGTGTTAGGCTGTCCCCTGCAAGGAATCAGCTATAGCTTAGTCTTCAATTTGGGGCAACTCCAGTCAAGGGACCTCCTCTGACACCATTCTTCAAAACATAAACCTTGTACAGCATGGAAGCACTTATGGTATCTATTACCTTTTTATGTGACTCAGGTGGGATAGTCAGGTTGCCCTGGATTTCTACCGTCCTTCACGTGTCCTGCAACTCAAGCCTATTTTGACTTATGGTTGTTTTCTCTTTCTATGTAGTCTGGTCGATGGCCTTCTTTGCTTGTAACGTTTTAAGATTCCCGTGATGAGCACTGACTACCCATTTTGTCAGATCAAAATGGTAACTGAATAATATTTGGCTTTTAAGCCATGTGGGGCTCCGTCACTGAGTAAACTGCAGGCATTTTGATTCCAGACAGCAACCTCACTACCCAATCACCCTGGTTGTTGGTACTATGATGACTTTTTATAAATATTGTCATTCTCGAAATCGCCACCAGGGGGCCCTTGATGCCACTCATCGCGAGCCTTCTCCCTGGCTATCAACAGCCACACTGGCGACTTGAGGGCGTCGTTTCGGTACGAAAGATGGCTCTCATTTGGGCTCAGCCGGCCCACAATGTACAGCCAATACTTGTACCGTGTTTTGACCTTATTTCCAATCGTGATTATTCATTCCACACCAGGTGCGTTTGTCGTCCTTGTTTTGTTGATCAACCATTTTCTGATCCACGCCCTCAGGGGCGGTTGCCCCTACCGTATTCTTAACCTCCCAATTCGGTGCCTCTGACCCTTCTTCCTTCACCTTTCTTTCCCCACCTGTGTTGCCTGGTAATGCACTTTTTCTTTAGTTGTGTATTGCTTCTTGACTCTATTTGGGGCTAAGGCTCACTTCGAATCCTCCTGTTTTCGTTATTCGCCCTGTTTGGCGCTGCAGGGACCGCATTCCCACTGACTTCTTCCTTACTTAAACACTTTTTCTGCTCGGATGAAAGTCCTGACCGCTTCTAACCATTCCCTATTGTCGGCCTACTGCCCCATCGAAAGTCTCTGTTCTGCTTCCATGTGGAGCTGGTCTTCAATCATTTCCCTCATGACTACTGCGGTGACATGCGCATGGGTATTCAAGTTCTCAATTTTGACCAAGAACTCTGCAATGTCACAGTGGTATGGTGCAAAGCTCATCTGGTGTAGAGCCTTTTCGGCCTTGTGGGTTAGGCCAAAAGCATCACAATCCTTGTTCTGTAAAAACATGTCATAACTCATATCCCTTGTGCTTGGTGTATCCTAACTCTCCAGTCATTTGTTTTTGGTAAGTTAGGGCAAATGGTGCAACCTCTTTCCAATCCATTCGGCTCAGTGTGTATTGCATTCGCTGCACCTCCTTTTTCTGCGCCCAGCTATTGCAATTGAAAAAATCTTCCCATAATAGCAACCACATGCGAATGTCTTAATATTTGTCAATTTGAAAAAAGCTGGAGGCATTGCTAGGATCCTCGTACATTGTCCCAAGGCCCTTGCCCTGATTTCGGCAAGCAAGGCTAACTGTTTGTGTTCTCCTTCATCGTCGGCCTCCGGCAGACTGGAGGGTCGCTCATGCCCTCTTCCTTTGCTTCTCTCATCTAGCCTACTTCCAAAATCTTCACCCTAAGTATTGGGGACATCACCTCCGGGCGCCCCAGCTGCTCCTTACCTTGATGGTGAACCCTTTCCACTATCTCCTCCTGAGGCTTCTGGGGTTGTGTCCAATGTTTCCCCCTTCCCCTTCACCTGTTCCATCAAATCCTTGACATATTCTTTCAGCTCCGCTCCCTCAACATCTCGGGCTTCTTGCAACTTTTGTTGTGACTGCAATTCTTGTCTCATGAGGTTAAGGGTTACCTTGTGATTGTCTAGCTACCGACAATGTTGCCCTTTCAACCAAAGGATTTTCTGGAACCGGAGTCTATCTCCAGGCATTCACAGTCCGTCTCCCCCTTGGACTGCTTCAATGTAACTGGGATGGGACAGCCTCATGTCGAGACGGTCTGATATCTGTCTAACGGTCCCCTGATGAGATACGTGCTGGGATAACTTTGGTGTTCTTTCTTTTGTTACACGGTTGCTATGAGGGATTTCCTTTGTAAGGTTTACGACAAATTGTATTGTTTCCTTGGTTACGCGGATATGCGACTCATACTGGGGTATGAGTCGGGCGGCAAAGGCTGTGCTAGGATTTCCTTCTATATAAGGGGGGATCCGCCCCCTATTTCCTTTCCACGCTCCGCGCCCTCTACACCTCCAGTCATTGAAATTACAACTCCACGTCGTTCAGTGCACGATCCCCCCTCGCCCCCTAACTTCTCCTGCCTTTCAGGCTTCGCGTCCCTGATCCCCCAT